>Ga0307995_1000579_pt1 | contig 24885 bp, 19 predicted proteins | sample EllFjometagen262_FD_203132 | JGI IMG/M metagenome (GOLD analysis project Ga0307995, IMG submission 203132) | Marine microbial communities from Ellis Fjord, Antarctic Ocean - #262 | ecosystem: Environmental > Aquatic > Marine > Unclassified | place: Southern Ocean | collected 2014-11-02 | reverse complement strand
ATTGACTACGTTCATGAAGAAAAAAATGTTCAGGATTTTTTTAATCAGCGTTTACTTCCCCATAAACTATCTCAAAATGGACCTTGTTTAGCAGTAGGTGATATTGATGGAGATGGAAATGAAGATTTTATAGTAGGGGGCTCCTCAGGGTTTTCTCCCGTAATATTTTTTCAAAATCAATCTACAAAATTTACTAAAAAACCACTTTTTAATAAAAAAGAATCGATGCGTCATGAAGTTGAAAGCATGACCCTTTTTGACGTTGATAATGATGGTGATTTAGATTTATATTTAGTCTCTGGGGGAAATCAATTTGATTTAAACTCAGAGTTTTATCAGGATAGATTACTCTTAAATAATGGAAAAGGCTCCTTCACATTAGATAAAACAAAACTTCCTGCTCTTACCTCTAATGGATGTGTGGTTCGTCCCATGGATTTTGATAATGATGGTTATACGGATCTGTTTATAGGAGGCCATAATAAGCCTAAGTCCTACCCATTATCAGATGCGAGTTTTTTATTAAAAAACAACCAAGGCTCTTTTGAGGATGTAACAAAAGCTTCTTTTGCGGCCTTATCTGAATTCGGCATTGTAACCGATGCGCAATGGACCGATATGAATAATGATGGTTTTCAAGATATAATCGTAGTGGGGGAATACAGTCCGATTGCTATTTTTTTAAATAAAGAGGGAAAATTTATACCTGCACCTAGTTCAGTTTTAGATGAAGCTTTTGGGCTATGGAAAGCTATTGAGCCTATTGATTATGATCAGGATGGAGATATGGATTTGCTTGTGGGGAATCTTGGAGAAAATAACATGTATAATATTAGTCTAGATACTCCAATGATAATATCTACAAGAGATGTAGATTCAAATGGGAGTGTAGACCCACTAATTTTCACTTCTCAAAAAAACAGCGACGGTTCTTGGGACATGTATCCTACTCAATTTTGGGACAATCTTAATCAGCAAAGTCCATATTTTAGGCAAGAATTTAACTCATATAAAGACTTTTCCAATGCCAATCTAAACTATTACCGAGAAAAAGGATTATTGAAAGACGACCAAATGTATAAGGCTAATTATGACGCCTCTCAATGGGTAGAAAATCTTGGAAATGGATCCTATAAAATGAATTCACTTCCACCTGCTCTCCAGCTGGGACCTATAAATGACTTTTTAACAATAGGTGAAGCTGACAGTAAGAATGTTCTTGTTATAGGGAATGATTTTGGGGGACCACCATTTGAAGGTAATTTTGATGCATTTCAAGGAACCACCCTACAATGGAAAGAAAATAAATGGGAGACTACGAGCGCTCAAAATTCAGGATTCCATGTATTTAAAGATGCAAAAGAGTTTGGGTTAGTTCATTTAAAAGATGGAAAGCAATTGATTTTAGTGTCCCAGAATCAAGATCGTTTATTGGTTTTTATCAAAAAATAAACTTTGTAAAATCCAGCTTTTAAATCACCTTACCACTAGAATATCCCCATTTTAATTCCACTAAAAATAGTACTTTAGCTCCTGTAGTTTAGACAAACAATGGATTAAGGTTTGTAAAAACACCTTTGTGAGTTATTTTGAAAGTATATTTATTCCCCAATAATTAAAATAATGTATTTAAAAAGATTTTTATTTATAACACTTTCTATCCTACTAGTTAGTTGTAATGACGGGGTTGAAGATATAGCTTACTTGCAAAGACTTGAAGATCCAGAACTTTTTCAAGCCTCCATTCAAAACTTAACGGACATAGTCGTTTATGATATATTCTCTCCCCCGGTTGCCTCTAGAGTTTATTTATATCCTACCATTGCTGCCTATGAGGTAGCTAGGAAAGCCGCTCCATTAAACTATAATTCATTAGTAGGTCAAGTAAAAGGCTTATCCCCTTTACCGAAGGCAAAAACTGAAAAGGTAAACTATCTTTTGGCTTCAATTTATGCTTTTAATCATGTGGGTAAGGCACTTATTTTTTCTGAAAAGAAAATGGAAGTATTCCAAGCAGATTTTGCTGCTAAAATCAAAGAAATCAAAGTTCCTAGTAGCATAGATAAAGCCTCAAAAGCCTATGGAATCATTGCTGCCAATTCAATTTTAGAGTGGGCCTCAAAAGACCTTTATAGTCAAACCAGGACCTATCCTAAATACTTTATGAAACAAGAGGATCGTTTTTGGAAGCCTACACCTCCCGATTACATGGATGGAATTGAGCCCCATTGGGAAAAAATCAGAACAATGGTATTAGACTCCTCAAATCAATTTCAACCTAAAGCACCTTTAAAGTTCGATTTAACAAAGGGAAGTCCATTTCAAAAACAACTTTGGGAAGTTTATCAGGTAATTAATAATCTAGATGAAGAACAAATTGAAGTAGCTAAGTTTTGGGATTGTAATCCATATGTTTCAAACCATAAAGGACATGCAATGTTTGCAATTAAAAAAATAACTCCAGGAGGTCACTGGATTGGAATTACGGCTGTAGCAACACGTCAAGCCAAAAGTTCCTTTATGGAAACAATAAATGCTTATACTAATGTATCGATTGCTTTATTCGACAGTTTCATTAGCTGTTGGGATGAAAAATGGGACACGTTAATTGTTAGGCCAGAAACTCTGATCAATCAATATTATGATGAACAGTGGTTGCCTTTATTGCAAACACCTCCCTTTCCAGAATATACTAGTGGTCATTCTGTAATCTCTCGAGCAGCAGCTGTAACGCTTACCGATTTATTTGGGGATAATTTTAGCTTTACCGACACTACAGAAGTAGCTTATGGTTTGGGTCAAAGAAAATATAATTCCTTTATTCACGCTTCAGAAGAAGCCGCTATTTCAAGATTTTACGGTGGTATCCATTATATGATGGCTATTGATGAAGGAGTTATCCAAGGACAAGCAGTAGGGGACTATGTTGTTAAAAAAATTCAAACTAAAGTAAGAAGTTCTATATCCGATAATTTAAATAAAGAGTAATGGAAAAAAAGAGGCTTAATTTTTGGCAAATTTTGACCATGAATTTTGGATTCTTTGGAGTGCAGTTTAGCTTTGGACTTCAGCAAAGTAACATGAGTGCTATTTATAAATACTTGGGTGCAGAAGAAGCAGAATTACCTCTGCTTTGGCTTGCAGGGCCCGTTACAGGATTAGTTGTTCAGCCTATTATTGGAGCCATAAGTGATGGTACATGGTCTCCAAAATTTGGGCGACGTAAACCCTTTTTTCTTATGGGAGCTGTTATTGCCAGTTTAGCTTTAATTGCCATGCCCTATTCAAGCTCAATTTGGATGGCTGCAGGTTTATTGTGGATACTAGATGCGGCAAATAATATTGCCTTAGAACCTTACCGTGCTTTTATTTCTGATAAGCTTCCAAAAAAGCAATACTCTATTGGATTTTTAGTTCAAAGCTTTTTTACAGGCCTAGGAACGACCCTAGCAAATTTCACTCCTGCAATTTTAGTGTCTTTTGGAATCCTTGCCATGTCAGATAAAATGGATAATGGAATCCCTGTAGCTACCTACTGGGCATTTGGAATTGGTGCAGCAGCATCGATCATTACGATTCTAATTTCTGTATTAACAACCTCTGAGTATCCGCCTACTGCTGAAGAGCTTAAAATAATTGAAGCCTCAAAAAAAGAAGGAAATATAGTACTTAGAACATTTAAAGATATTTGGCTTGCCCTAAAAGATATGCCCTTGTCAATGCGACAACTCATTCCAGTGATGTTTTTTCCTTGGTATGCCATGTTTTGTTACTGGCAATATCTTACCTCTGCTCTATCACTCTCACTTTATGGAACGCTAGACCAAACAACAACTTTTTTTAATCAAGCACAATTACTTACAGGAAATTTAAACGGAACCTATAATATTATTTGTTTTTCAATTGCTTTTGCCTTAATACCTATAGCAAGAAAATTTGGCGCAAAACATCTTCACTTTGTTAGTTTAACTATTGGTGGAGTCTCATTATTATGCATGCCTTTTCTTAACGATACTGATTTAATATTTACACTTCCTTTGGGGAATGGAATTCCTGTTTCTGAGATTTATTTATTTTCCTTTGGACTTGGGATAACCTGGGCCTCAATGATGGCTATGCCATATGAGATGTTAGCGGCCTCTATTCCTCAAGGGAAAACAGGAATTTATATGGGCATTTTCAATATGTTTATTGTGATTCCTATGATTATACAAATTTTTTCAGTTCAATATTTTGTATATGATTTGTTAGGTCAAAACCCAATAAATATTATTAGACTAGCGGGAGTTTTCTTAATAATTGGCGGGATTTTCTCTATGTTTGTTAGTCAGCCTAAAACAATTGAGAGCTAATTATTTAAATTAAAAAGAGCGTTACGACTCTTGCTACTAAAGAAATTAATATGCAGAACGAACAACAGCGCAGAGCGGCACTTGTGTATCACGCCAAACCAAGACCAGGAAAAACGGAGGTTGTCCCTACAAAAAGTTATGATACGCAACGGGACTTAGCCTTGGCATATTCTCCAGGTGTAGCGATTCCTTGTCTAGAGATAGAGAAAAACAAGGAGGATGTATATAAATATACCAACAAAGGCAATTTAGTGGCAGTAATTTCTAATGGGACTGCTGTTTTAGGGCTTGGTGATATTGGACCAGAAGCTTCCAAACCAGTAATGGAAGGAAAAGGGCTACTTTTTAAAATTTTTGCTGATATTGATGTTTTTGATATAGAAATTGACGTTAAAGATCCAGATAAATTTATTGAAGCAGTCAAAGCAATTGCCCCAACTTTTGGGGGAATTAATCTTGAGGATATTAAGTCTCCTGAAGCCTTTGAGATTGAACGAAGATTAAAAGAGGAATTGGATATTCCGGTAATGCACGATGATCAGCATGGAACCGCCATAATCTCTGCCGCTGCCCTTTTGAATGCCTTGGAGCTTTCAGAAAAAAAGATAGAAGAAGTCACTATTGTGGTTTCTGGAGCAGGTGCTGCTGCAATTTCTTGCACAAAACTCTATAAAGCTTTTGGCGCTAAAGTGGACAATATTGTAATGTTGGATAGTAAAGGTGTTATTCGAAGAGATCGTGAAAATCTTAGTCCTGAAAAAGATGAATTTGCAACATCAAGAGATCTTAATACTCTAGATGAAGCGATGAAAGGGGCAGATGTATTCATAGGATTGTCTAAATCTGATATTGTTTCTCCCAAGATGCTTTTGACAATGGCTAAAAATCCAATTGTTTTTGCAATGGCTAATCCTGATCCTGAAATTGGATATGATATAGCTTGTAAAACAAGGGAGGATATTATTATGGCTACTGGGCGTTCTGATAATCCCAATCAGGTAAATAATGTTCTCGGATTTCCATTTATTTTTAGAGGTGCTTTAGACGTTAGAGCAACTACTATTAATGAGGCTATGAAAATGGCAGCCGTAAAAGCTCTTGCTGATCTAGCAAAAGAATCTGTTCCTGAGCAAGTAAATTTAGTATATGACCAAACCCGACTGAGTTTTGGGAAAGAGTATATAATTCCAAAGCCATTTGATCCACGATTAATAACAACTGTTCCACCTGCAGTTGCAAAAGCAGCAATCGATTCTGGTGTTGCTAAAGCTCCAATAGAAGACTGGGACCGTTACAAGGAAACTTTAGAAGGCAGATTAGGGAATAGTCAGAAAATGGTGCGTTTACTTCATGATCGAGCAAAATCTGCTCCAAAACGTCTTGTTTTTGCTGAGGCCGATCAAATGGATGTTCTTAAAGCAGCCCAAATTGTGGAGGAAGAAGGTATTGCTCATCCTATTTTATTGGGAAACAAACAGGTCATCACTGATTTAAGAAAAGCGATTGATTTTACTGCTGATGTTGAAATTATTGACCCAAAAGATTACAGTCACAATGCCCAAAAAAAAGAGTATGCTAAGTTATTTTGGAAAGAACAAAACCGAAAAGGATATACTCTATATGATGTTGAGCGTTTAATGGGTGAACGAAACTATTTCGCATCCATGATGATAAAAAATGGAGATGCAGATGCTATGATTTCTGGATATTCCAGGAATTATCGTTCGGTAGTTAAACCTATTTTAGAAACGATATCAAAATCAAAAGGGGTAAATAAAGTTGCTGCTACTAACTTAATGTTGACAAAATCAGGACCTTTATTTTTATCTGATACCACAATGAATGTGGAGCCATCTGCTAAAGAACTTGCAAAAATTGCTCAAATGACAGCCAATACAGCAAGTTTGTTTGGTTTAGAGCCAATTATGGCGATGCTTTCTTTCTCAAATTTTGGTTCTTCACGTTACCCTCAAGCTAAAAAAGTTAGTGATGCAGTTTCCTTACTCCACAGGAGTAGTCCTGAATTAACTGTTGACGGACCTATCCAATCAGATTTTGCTCTTAATAAAGATTTACTTCAAAATACATTTCCATTTTCTTCATTGAGTAATAAAAAAGTTAATGTATTAATTTTCCCAAATTTAGACTCGGCAAATATCACTTATAAATTAATGAAAGAGTTAAACGAAGCTTTGTCTATTGGGCCGATATTAATGGGTCTTAGTGAACCTGTCCATGTTCTGCAATTAGGAGCTTCAGTAGATGAAATCGTAAACATGTCGGCCGTTGCAGTCATTGACGCACAATCAAAAAATAAATAAAAATGATTACACAAATTATAGGAAGGTTAGTAGAAAAATTGCCCACTCATGTAGTAATTGATTGCCAAGGTGTTGGGTATCAAGTAAACATTTCTTTACATACCTTTTCTCAATTGGGTGATGATGAAAACATAAAACTCTATACCCATCTTCAAATTAAAGAAGATTCCCACACACTATTCGGTTTTTTCACTACTCTAGAGCGCTCCGTATTTAGGCTTTTACTATCTGTTTCGGGAATAGGAGCAAGTACAGCGAGAACCATGTTATCATCTCTAGAGCCCCAACAGATTCAACGTGCCATAATTACCGAAGATTTAGCTACCATTAAATCTGTAAAGGGAATTGGTTTAAAAACGGCACAACGGGTATTAATAGAGCTAAAAGATAAAATGTTGAATCTCTTCGAAGGTGAAGAAATTCAACCTTTTCCAAACAATACAATCAAAGAAGAAGCGTTATCAGCATTAGAGGTTCTTGGTTATTCAAGAAAGCAATCTGAAAAAGTAATTGATAACGCAATTCAGAGTGCTCCTGATAGTTCTGTAGAAGATCTTATAAAGGCAGCCCTGAATAAATTATAAAAAACCCTTTGATTGAGACAACTCGATATGTAACTTTAAAGGCACCCCATACTTCACTTTTTATCCTATTATGGATATTTTTATCCTGTGGTGTTTTGTCTGCTCAAGAAGGTGCTGTTTTAGGAAATATTTCTCCTCCTAATTCAAGCAATATATCTAGTCAGTATCGATATAATGCAGATACTGATCGATATATATTTACAGAAGAAATTGGCGGATATCCAATAAGCATTCCTTTGATGCTTTCTGTCAAAGAATATGAGGCTCTGGTGCTTAAAGAGCAAATGAAAACATACTTTCAGGATAAATTACAAGTACTTAGTGGAAGAGGTTCTAATCTAGAAGAGATTCAAAAAAACTTATTACCCGAATTGTATGTGAACAATAAATTTTTTCAATCCATTTTCGGCAGTGATGCTATTAATATTTCTCCCCAAGGTTCCATAGGAATAGATTTAGGATATCGCTATCAAAAAAATGATAATCCAAATGCATCACCTGTAAATAGAAGAAATAATGGATTTGATTTTGACCAACGGATAAGTTTAAGCTTATTAGGAAAAATTGGAGAACGACTTCAAATTACTGCAAATTATGATACTGAATCTACCTTTGATTTTCAAAATTTAATTAAAATCCAATTTAATAAGCCTCAGCTTTCAGAAATTAAGAATTTGATTCCAGCAAAAGTGGGTTCAACATTGAGTGGACTCCAAGAAAAGGTTGAATCAGTCCAAAATAAAGTGTCCGATGTTAAACAAAAAATCAATGAAGCTAAAAGTACTTTAAATCAGGCACGTCAGAAAATTGATGATTTAAAAGAGAATCTTAACAAACTCCCAAACAGTTCTGAACAAGTCGGTAATAGAGTGGCAGACTATTTAAAAGGAAAGGTTACTGAAGATGCTATTCTTCAGAATATTGACATTGGTAATATTAGTATGCCCTTAAACAGCAACTTAATACAAGGGGCACAAAGTCTTTTTGGTGTAAGAGCAGATTTGAAATTTGGTAATACTACAATTTCAGGAATTTTTTCAGAGCAACGCTCTCAGTCTCAAAACATTACTTCACAAGGAGGTGGGAAGCTTGAGGATTTTAGCCTTTTTGCGTTAGATTACGAAGAAGATAGGCACTACTTTATTAGTCATTATTTTAGAGATAATTACGATGCGTTTTTAGACACTTATCCTTACATAAATTCACCTATTCAGATAACTAGAATTGAGGTTTGGATTACTAACAGAGGTTATCAAACTCAAAATGTTAGAAATATTGTAGCTCTTCAAGATTTAGGAGAGGCTAATCCTGAAAATACTCGATTGGATGACTCAGTTTCCTCTTTTTTTATTGAGGGAAATTCTTTATTCCCTCCAAGCAATAAAGTTAACAAACTAGACCCTGATGAAATCGGTTTTGGTGGAATTTTAACATCTAATATTCGTGATATTGCGAAAGTAAAAAATGGATTTGGTGCAACTAAAGTTACCGAAGGGAAGGATTATGCGGTTCTAGAAAGTGCAAGAAAATTAAATGCTCAAGAATACACTTTTCATCCACAGTTAGGATATATATCTTTAAATCAACGTCTCAGTAATGATGAGATTTTAGGAATCGCTTTTCAGTATACTTATTTAGGAAAAGTATATCAAGTAGGAGAGTTTGCCAATGGCGACATACCTGGAACCTCTTTATTACAAAACGATGTTTCGCTACAACCCCAGCAGGCACCTATTATTCAAACAAATAATTTAGTAGTTAAGTTACTTAAAAGTAGTTTGACTGATGTACGTCAACCCTTGTGGGATTTGATGATGAAGAATATCTATAACACCGGTGCCTTTCAATTATCTGAAGAAGATTTCAAACTCAGTATTTTATATACTGATCCTTCACCAATCAATTACATGACTCCTGTTGATGTTTCTATTTGGCCAAAATCTTTAGATCAAGAGATTTTATTAAACACCATGGATTTAGACCGTTTAAATGCATATCAAGATCTAGTGGCTCGTGGCGATGGTTTTTTTGATTATATACCTGGAATAACAATTGACCCTAGATATGGCCGTATTATTTTTCCTAAAGCAGAACCTTTCGGAGAATTTCTTTTTAATTTATTAGACAATCCAGAATCTTCTAAAGAGGATTATGATATTGAAAGTAGTTTTAACAAGAATCAAAAAAAGTATGTATTTAATCAAATGTATTCTTCTACAAAAGCCTCTGCATTAGAGTTTACAGAAAAAAATAAGTTTCAACTTAAAGGAAAGTATAAGTCTGAAGGAGGAGATGGTATTAATATCGGTGCATTTAATGTTCCTAGAGGTTCTGTTAAGGTAACAGCAGGTGGAAGGGTACTTCAAGAGGGAATGGATTATACTGTTAATTACGAAATCGGAAGAGTAAAAATTCTAGATGAAGGGTTAAAAGCTTCTAATATTCCTATTGATATTTCGGTAGAGAATAATTCGTTTTTTAATCAGCAAAATAAGCGTTTTTCTGGATTTAATATTAATCATCGTATTAGTGATAAGATTTTTGTAGGAGGTACCTTAATTAATTTAAGTGAAAACCCTTTAACTCAAAAAGCTAATTATGGTACAGAACCGGTTAATAATACCATGATGGGTTTCAATACTAATTTTTCTACAGAAATCCCTTTTTTAACACGCTTAGTAAATAAATTGCCAACAGTTAAATCTACGATTCCTTCTCAAATTTCTTTTAGAGGAGAAGTTGCAAGTCTAGCGGCTAAAGATCCTAGAAATACCCAACTGAACGGTGAAACTAATGTATATATTGATGATTTTGAGGGGGCTCAAACCAATATTGATGTCAAAGGTTTTAATGCTTGGAATCTTTCAAGTGTTCCTGTTAATGATGTTCCAGGAGCTACTCTAGAGGGCTTGGCAAGTGGTTTTGCACGATCTAAATTGGCTTGGTATTCTATAGATCAAGTATTCTATTTTAGACCACCAGCAGGAATAAATAATGATGATATTTCATCTAACGAAACTCGGCGTATTTTTATAAATGAATTATTCCCTGAACAGGATATAGTTCAAGGGACACCAAGTACTTTACCTACATTTGATTTAGCTTATTACCCTGAGGAAAAAGGTCCTTATAATAATGCTACTTCAGAGAAGTTTTCAATGGATCCCAAAAATAATTGGGGAGGTATTATGCGTTCTTTAAATGCTACTAACTTTGAGCAATCTAATGTTGAATTTATTGAGTTTTGGTTATTAGACACATTTTCTGAAAACACTTCACCTTCAGATGATCTGGGAGAGTTGGTTTTTCATTTAGGAAATATATCTGAAGATATTTTGCGCGATGGAAGAAAACAATTTGAAAACGGACTCCCTTCCTCTAGCGAAGCAACACCAACCTATCAAACGCCTTGGGGAAAAGTTCCAGCAAATCAATCCTTAGTTTATGCCTTTAATTCTGTGGCTGAAGACCGTTCTATTCAAGATGTGGGTCTTGATGGTTTAGCAGATTCACAAGAACAAACAATTTTTACCAACGGACCAATTAATGACCCTGCAGGTGATAATTATCAATATTTTTTACAAGGGGATGGAGGTATTGTAGATCGGTATAAAAACTATAATGGACTAGAAGGTAATACCCCAATAAACTTTAGTGATTCAGATAGAGGAAATACAACAGAACCTGATACAGAAGATATTAATCGTGATCAGAGTATGAATACGATTGATAGTTATTTTGAATATCGTGTTCCTATTTCCAAAAACATGCAGGTAGGTAACCATCCTTTTATTACAGATGTTCGTGAAAACATTAATGTAAATACTCCAAATGGAGATCAGTTTTCGACACGTTGGATCCAATTTAAGATACCTATCCAGAAAGATTATTATGAAAACACTTCTTACAATAGATATTTTAAGGCAGTCAATGAAATTAACGATTTGCGATCTATTCGTTTTATGCGAATGGTTTTAAATGGTTTTGAAAAAAAAGTAGTTTTCCGATTCGGAACCTTAGATCTTGTTCGTGGTGATTGGAGAAGGTATAATAAGCCTTTAAACGAAGAGATTTTAGTTAATCAAAATACCACGGTAGACATTAGTACCGTAAACATTCTTGAAAATGAAAATCGTATTCCTATTAACTATGTATTGCCTCCAGAAATAAGAAGGGAGCAAATCAACAACAACAATACCATTATTCGTCAAAATGAACAATCTTTAGCTTTTAGAGTTTGTGATCTACAACCTTCAGATTCTCGTGGAGTTTACAAAGGTTTAGATTTAGACATGAGACAATACAGTAAACTTCGTATGTTTTTACATGCAGAATCTCTTCCGGGAAATGAACCTTTGCCTGGAGAAGGTTCAGAAGAGGAATTTGACAAACGCTTGGTGGCTTTTATTAGATTAGGTTCAGATTACCAAGATAATTTTTATCAGATTGAAGTGCCTTTAAAGCCTTCAACTTATACTGATAATAATTCCAATAAACTTTCTGCAGAAGAGGTTTGGAATCCAGATTCTAATTCGCTGGAGGTCCCCATTGATGTCCTTACGAAACTCAAAGCACTTGCTCTGCAGCAGTTGGGACTTGGAAAAACTTTATATTTTGATGAAACATTAAATCCTATTAATGAATTCACACCCATTAGCAGCTTGCCTGGAGACCACAAGTATAAGTTTGCTATTCGAGGAAATCCTTCTCTAGGAGCTATTAGAACACTTATGATTGGAGTTAAAAATCCGTCTACTACCCTAGGAGAGTCCTTATGTGGAGAAGTTTGGTTTAATGAACTAAGAATTTCAGGTATAGATAGTCAAGGGGGGTGGGCAGCTATTGGGGCCATAGATGCTAATCTTGCTGATTTCGCATCTTTTTCTGCTACAGGGCGTTATTCTACAATTGGATTTGGCAGCATAGACCAAACTCCCAACCAAAGAACAAGAGAAGATTTATTACAATATGATATAGTTTCAAATATTAATTTAGGGCAATTAACACCTCAAAAGTGGGGTCTTCAAATTCCTTTAAGTTTTGCTAGTGGAGAAACCTTAATTACCCCAGAATATGATCCTTTTTATCAAGATATAAAATTAAGTGACCGTCTAGATACGGCTCAAAGAAAATCACAACGTGATTCTATTAGAAATCAATCTATTGATTATACAAGACGTAAAAGTATTAGTTTAATTGGTGTCAGAAAGAACAGTAATAGCGATGGTCCTACGCGCTTTTATAGTCCCCAAAATTTTGATTTTAACTATGCATACAATGAGTTAGAGCATCATGATTATGAAATTGAAAACCATGAAGAAATAAACCTCCTTTTAGGAGCAAATTATGGGCATTCTTTTTCTAGTAAACCTATAGAACCTTTTAAGAAGGTCACTTTTTTAAATCAAAAAAAATACTTGCAATGGCTTCAGGAATTAAACTTCAATTTACTGCCTAATTCAATTGAGGGAGCTGCAAATATTAATCGTATTTTAAATAATCAGAAATTTAGACAAGTATACCTAGAGGGAGTAGATTCTCAAATTCAACGCGATCTCCCCAATTTGCAACAACGTAACTTTTTGTTTGATTACAATTATGCCTTTACCCACAATTTAAGTCGTTCGCTACGTGTAAATTTTAATGCCGCAACAAGTAGTATTATCAGAGAATTAGATCCTTTTGGAGGTAGTTTAGGCGCTCCTGTGTCTGAATCTGGTTCAAAAGCTTTATGGGAGGGAATTCTAAATCCAGGAGAACCAAATACTCACATACAATCCTTAGTTGTTAATTATAAACTACCCTTTCAATACATTCCTTTACTTAGCTTTATAGATGCTACCTATAATTATACAGGTAATTTTAATTGGATCAGGGGTTCAGAAGCACTCTCGCAAGTGTTAAGTGAAGACGGAATTCCTTTAGGTATTGTCAACACTATTCAAAATAATAACACAAAAACCTTAACAGGGGCTTTGTCATTTTCAAAATTATATTCGATTTTAGGGATAAAATCTAAAAAAAATTCATTTAATGCTCAAGTCAAAAAAAGTGTTCCGAATGATAGTATAGCCATGAAAAAGTACCCGCTTTTGAAAAAAGGCTTAACGAAGTTGGTCGATATTTTAACCGCTATAAAACGTGTTCAAGCCAATTATAAAGAAAACAATGGCTCCGTTCTCCCAGGATACCTTCCTACTGTAGGTTTTGCTGGCGGACTAAGACCCAGCTTAGGGTATACCTTTGGGAGTCAGGCAGATATTCGTTATCAAGCAGCCAGACAGGGATGGTTAACAGAGTATCCAAATTTTAATCAGCCTTTTACTCAATTACATTCAAGTAGGCTTCAAGCATCAGCACAAGTAGTTCCTTTTAAAGGTTTGATAATTGATTTAAATGCAGAGCGTGATTATTCTGAAAATACATTAGAAAATTTTAAAGTTGAAGCACAAAATTATATATCTCAAAATTCAAATTTATATGGAAATTTTGGAATGTCTACTATTTTAATTCAAACTGCTTTTAGTAGCTCAAGAGGATCTGGAAGATCAAATTTTGAGAAATTTAGAGATGCACGAAAAATTATTGCAAATCGACTAGCACAAAACAATGATTTTATAAGTCTTGCGCAAAATATTGATGGCTACCCCGTTGGGTTTGGAAAGAATCAACAAGGGGTATTAATAAACTCTTTTTTATCTGCATATTCAGGTGTGAATCCAGAAAATATATCTTTAAATCCATTGCGAAACACACCACTACCTAATTGGAACATAAAGTTTACGGGACTTTCAGAGTTAAAGGCCATTGCTAAAATTTTTAAACGACTATCCTTAAATCATGCTTATAGAGCAAGCTATACTCTCACAAATTTTCAATCCAATTTTGACTATAATCCACTAGCTCCAGAACAAACAGATAAATTGGGGAATTTAATTCCTAAAAGTTTATTTTCTAATATCAATTTAGTAGAACAGTTTAACCCACTTATTAGGTTGGATGTGGAATTGAAAAACTCTTTTAAATTTTTAGCTGAATTAAGAAAAGAACGTGCTATATCTTTAAGTCTTGACAACAACCTTATTACAGAGTCTAGGGGAGATGAATATGTTGTTGGAATGGGTTACCGCGTTAAAGATGTTCGATTTAGTACAAGTGTTGGCGGAAGACGTGTAATTTTAAAAGGTGATTTAAACATTAAAGCAGATGTTTCCTATCGAGATAATATAACTGTCTTGCGTAATTTAGAATATGACAACAATCAAGTTACCGCTGGGCAACGTCTTATGGCTATTAAGGTTACGGCGGATTATGCATTGACACGAAATTTAACAGCTCAATTTTTTTATGATCACAATTTTTCTGAATTTGCTATTTCCACAGCCTTTCCTCAAACAAGTATTCGTTCAGGTTTTACAATTCGTTATAATTTTGGAAATTAAAAGTCTTTTTTCATGAAATAAATCAATTAAATTTGTCCAAATTAAAGTTTCACTAATGAATGTACCAGAAGAATTAAAATATACCAAAGATCACGAATGGGTAAAAATAGAAGGTGATATAGCGACCATAGGAATTACTGATTTTGCTCAAGGTGAATTAGGAGATATCGTCTATGTTGAGGTGGAGACCTTAGATGACACTCTTGAGGCAGATGCAGTTTTTGGTACAGTTGAAGCGGTTAAAACTGTTTCAGACTTATTTATGCCCTTAACGGGAGAGGTGGTTGCTTTTAATGAGGCATTAGAAGATACTCCGGAGACGGTAAATGAAGATCCATACGGAGAAGGATGGATGATTAAAATTAAACTAGCAAATCCTTCGGCGATTAAAGATTTACTTGATGCAGCGGATTATACTAGGTTGGTTACAGGCGGATAGATTTTTTAGAATATTAGCTCTTTTCACTACTTTCATTATCGTTTACTTAAGCTTAAAGCCAACAGGTAATGGGTCTAGCTTGACCCTCCTTTTTTTTAGGCAAGACATAGTACTTCATTTTGGTTGTTATTTTTCACTTACAGTTATTTATTTTACTGCTTTATTTAAATATAAATCAGCGATTAAAACTTCATTTTTACTTTCTTTTTTTATTGGGTGTTTAATGGAATTATTGCAACTAATCCCATTTTTTGAAAGAACCTTTGATCTTGCCGATATTGTGGCTAATTTTATAGGTAGTTTATGCGGAATAATTCTGATTCAAATATTGTTTGTCGATTCTCTAAAAGAATAATGTGTTTTAAGTATATTTTTTTTTAGTTTAGCTATCTAAATAACGTTTTATTATGCAACCCAAAAAAAACGAAAAAGTTGATTTAACTAAAAACAGCAGTCTATACTTCGTTATTGGACTTGCGACAATTTTATTTATTTCATGGCAAGCTATTGAGTGGAAAACCTATGAGAAAGATCTATATGGGTATGAGGCTTTAAATGTAGATGATGAAGATGACGAAGAAATCCCTATCACCGAACAGCTCAAGACGCCACCACCACCGCCACCACCACCACCACCAGCACCTGAAGTTATTGAGGTTGTAGAAGATGAGGAGGAAGTTGAAGAGACTGTTATTGAATCTACAGAAACAAACGAAGATGAAATAGTTGAGATCGTTGAAGTAGAAGAAGAATATGATGACGTTGATGTTCCATTTGCGGTTATTGAAGATGTACCTATTTTTCCTGGTTGTGAAAAGGTTTCGAAATCAGAACGGCGTAACTGTTTTCAAGAAAAAATGAATAAGCATATTCGAAAAAACTTTAGATATCCTGAAATCGCACAGGAAATGGGGATTCAAGGACGTGTATATGTGAATTTTATTATAGCAAAAGATGGTCAGATTACAAATATTAGAATGCGTGGACCAGATAAAAACCTAGAAAAAGAAGCACAGCGGATAATTGCTAAATTGCCAAACATGATACCTGGAAAGCAAAGAGGAAGACCAGTACGTGTTCCTTTTAGTATTCCAATTACCTTTAGATTACAGTAAAGATCATTTCAATATAAAAGTATTCAGTTCTGCATAGGGTCTTTAATGCACTATATTTAAAAGTTGGATAAAATTATTGGTAAATCTTTATTACCATCAATTATTTTTTATAGATAAAGCTTTCTAAGGTCGAATATTACTTTAAAATTTGACTTTGTTTAAGCTTTAAAAAATTTTATATCTAAATACTATTTTTGATTGTTCATTGGTTTTTTCTCGACTATCTTTATAGCCTGAAAGATGATGCACCATGCACCAAAATGAAATCCTTTCCTCGCCTAATAGACAGATAACTTTAAGTGATTTTTCGCAACTCACAAAATTCAGGTTGTCTATTACAGTTGTGATATCGTCAATCGCAGGTTATTTTTTAGCCGTAGAAGTAGTTCATCTCCCAACCCTCTTATTGCTTATTATTGGTGGCTATGCAATGGTGGGAGCTTCAAATACTTTTAATCAAGTATTTGAAAAAGACTTGGATAAATTAATGCTCAGAACTCAAAACCGTCCATTACCTTCTGGGCGAATGCAATCAAGCACGGCTTTGTTTATTGGGGTTGTTTTAACCTTAGTTGGGGTTTCTACCCTATATTTTATAAACCTTAAGACTGCTTTTTTCGGTAGTTTATCTATTTTCTTGTATGCTTGCGTATACACCCCATTAAAGCAAAAAACTTCGTTGTCTGTATTTGTAGGTGCTTTTCCTGGTGCCATTCCTTTTATGTTGGGATGGGTTGCAGCTACGAATGAATTTGGCATTGAACCAGGTGTTTTGTTTATGATTCAATTCTTTTGGCAGTTTCCACATTTTTGGGCTATTGGATGGTTAATGCATGATCAATACAAAGCTGCTGGCTTTAAGATGCTTCCTTCCGGAGCACGGGACCAGTCTACCGCTTTTCAAACTGTTTTTTATACTCTTTGGACGGTTCTTATCTCATTATTACCTGCTTTTTATTCAACGGGTTCTTTAATATTGACATTTCCTTCAGCAATTATGGTGGGGGTATTAGGTGCTTTTTTTTTATTTTATGCCCTTAGGCTAATGTTTTTAAAAGATGATAAAGCTGCTCGCTTTTTAATTAGAGCAAGTATTTTATATATAACAGGCATACAAATAGTGTATGTTTTAGATAAATTTTTATTTCAATGAATACAAACGATTCTTTAATAGAAAAAAATAATAGAGCAAAAAAAATGATGCTGTGGTTTGGCATGATAAGCATGAGTATGACTTTTGCTGGTTTGACGAGTGCTTATGTGGTAAGTAGTTCACGATCTGATTGGATTCAGCAAATCGAACTCCCCTTTGCTTTTACTATAAGCACCCTTCTTATTATATTAAGTAGCGGTACCTTTTATTTGGCATTGAAAATGCTTAAAGTTCAGAATAAAATAGCAACACATAGTCTACTCGCAATTACTTTTGCTCTAGCATTAGCTTTTATATATTTTCAGTTCCAAGGATTTGCAGCAATTATAGAACAAGGGTATTATTTTACAGGGCCAGAAAGCTCAATTACTACATCATATTTATATGTTTTGGTTTTATTGCATTTGTTGCACTTAACAGCCGGAATTGTGATTGTATTGAATGTGTTTGTCAACACTTTAAAAGAAAAATATAACCCAGCAAATACCCTAGGATTTGAGCTCGCTCTAACTTTTTGGCACTTTCTGGATTTTCTTTGGGTATATTTATTTTTATTCGTTTCATTCTACGGTTAAAAATTAATAAATTTGCACAGAATTTAAAATGATAATATGGAAGTAATTGCTAAAGCATCTACTGAAGAAGGACCTGTATGGGAGGGAGGCAATAAGCCATTTAATGCCAGTTATGGTAAATTAATGATGTGGTTTTTCATAGTTTCAGATGCATTAACCTTTACAGGATTTTTAGTGGCCTATGGCTTTTCAAGATTTAAAAACATAAACTCTTGGCCTATTGCAGATGAGGTGTTTACACACTTTCCTTTTTTGCACGGTATAGATGCGCCGATGTATTATGTTGCCTTAATGACCTTTGTCCTGATATTTTCATCTGTAACAATGGTACTTGCAGTTGACGCTGGACATCATATGCAAAAAGCTAAAGTTACTTTTTACATGTTATTAACTGTTATTGGAGGTGCTATTTTTGTTGGCTCACAAGCATGGGAATGGAAAAATTTTATTAAAGGTGAATATGGTGCATTAGAAACAAAAGGGGGTCAGATTTTACAATTCGTAAATGCAGATACAGGAAAACGTGCTGCTATTCAAGAGTTTGCCCAAGGCATAGATTCCCCTAGGACAACTCATCAATTAAGCAATGGTATTTGGTATAAAAGCGAAACCTCTTTACCCACCGTTTCTTTAGCAGAGGTCAACAAAGGATTTACTGCAAGTAGTAATCTAGTGATTCGCACAGAGCAGCTTGACGAAAAGGGACGTAAAGTAGTTCTTTCTAGGGCAGAATCACTCCTGAAGATTCAAGATGCCACCATAGTAGTTGAAGGTGCAAATCTTATACGTAATGAGTATGGAAATCGTCTTTTTGCAGATTTCTTCTTCTTTATTACTGGCTTTCACGGCTTTCACGTTTTTTCGGGAGTCGTTATTAATATTATTATTTTCTTTAACGTAATTGTAGGTACTTACGAGCGAAGAGGACATTATGAAATGGTAGAAAAAGTAGGACTATACTGGCACTTTGTCGATTTAGTTTGGGTATTTGTTTTTACTTTTTTCTATCTAGTTTAACGCAACTTAAAACAAAACAAATGGCCGCAGAAGAACATAAATTAGCCATCTTTAGAGGACTTTTAAAGTTCAAATCAAACCAACAAAAGATTTGGGGAGTATTAATTTTCCTTTCTATTGTTACTACCATTGAAGTAGCATTGGGGATCATTAAACCTGAAATTTTATCAGGATCATTTTTAAGAATGAAAATTTTAAATTGGATTTTCATTATACTAACCATTGTAAAGGCTTATTATATTGCTTGGGACTTTATGCACATTAGAGATGAGAAAAGTGGTTTAAAAAATGCCATTGTACTTCCATTAGTTATCTTAATTCCATATTTAGCTTTTATTCTTTTAATAGAAGCGGATTATATTTTTGATGTCATGGAAACTGGATTTGTAGCATGGAATTTTTAATTAAATAATCAAGCAGTTTCAATACCGCTTTTTTTGCATTATGAAGAAGGAAGAGATTCAGAAAAAAATCGTTTTGGGGTTATTATTTGTTTTCCCTATAGTGGTGTACCTATTTTTTGCTTCTGGTAAAAATAATTTTGCAAAGCTTCCTATACTCACAAATGAAGTAAATGAACTCTCTTCTTTAGCTTCTGTAATAGATGATTCCATTAGATTACAAGATAGGATTACGGTATTAGGATATTGGGGTGGGAGTCTAGACACTAAAAAAGCAGAAGCTTTAAATCTGAATGAAAAAATATATAAACGTTTTTACGAATTTGAAGATTTTCAATTTGTTGTTTTAGTTAACGAAGAACGTTTAGGCCAAGTAGATAGTTTAAAAACAGCTCTCCAAGAAGGTGTTGGCACGAAGCTTGTAAAATGGAATTTTATTTCTGCTACAACTCAAGAAATTCAAACACACTTTAACTCACTTAAAACACCATTATCACTTGAGACTAATGGAAGTGTACCCTATGTTTTCATAATTGATAAAGACCGTAATTTAAGAGGACGAAACGATGATGAGGATGAGGGAACTCTCTATGGATTTGATGCACGTTCTGTTGCTCAGTTAAATAAAAAAATGATAGACGATGTTAAAGTCATTTTAGCAGAATATCGCTTAGCCTTAAAAATTTACAACTCAAATCGTGAAAAGTAATTCCTATGCCTAATTTAAAATATGTAGGTCTTTTTTTAATCATTATTATTTTTGGTATTTTATTTATCCCAAAAATTATTGATCGTGTATCTTCAAACACAATAGTTCAAAGTAACCGAACGCAATCTGCAGAACCCCTGAGCTATATTGTCTTAAATGGTGAATCTAAAAAGGTTCCTTCTTTTGCTTTTACAAATCAAGACAACTTGTTTATTTCAAATGAAGACTTTTTAGGGAAAGTTTATATTGCTGAATTCTTTTTTACATCGTGTCCAAGCATTTGTCCCATAATGAATAAAAACATGAAACGTTTGGAAGATTCTTATGGCACAAGAAATGATTTTGGTATTGCTTCTTTTACAATTGATCCTGAGCATGACACTCCTGAAGTACTTAAAAAATACGCAGAAGATTATGGAGTATTTTCTCAAAACTGGCATTTTTTGACCGGTGAAAAAGAGGCTATTTATTCATTAGCAAATACAGGTTTTAATATCTTTGCATCAATAAACTCTAAAGTAGAAGGTGGTTTTGAGCATCAAGGATATTTTGCGCTGATTGACAAACAAGGTTTTATTCGCTCACGAACTGATCAGTTTGGGAATCCAATTATATACTATATGGGTTTAGACCAAGAAAATATGGAGATTCAAGACGTAGATATGCTTAAGGAGGATATTAAAAAATTATTAAACGAATAAGTCATGACCCAAAAAAATAAATTTACCCCATATATCTGGCTCATATCCATCGTAATCCCTGTGGTGGTTGCCATTCTTTTTACCGTTAGAATTCCAAATGTAGCATCCCTCAGTTTTTTACCCCCAATTTATGCAACAGTTAATGGAATAACAGCAGTTATTTTACTACTAGCCTTGAAGGCTATTAAAAGTAAAAACATAAAGCTTCATAAAAACTTAATGAAGACTGCCATTGCGTTATCATTGATTTTTTTATTGATGTATGTAGCTTATCATATGACTTCAGACTCAAATCCTTATGGTGGAGAAGGATTTATTCGTTATGTTTATTTTTTCATTTTGATATCTCATATTATTCTCTCGATAGGAATCATTCCAATGGTTTTATTCACATATGTACGAGCATTTACTAAACAGTTTGAAGATCATAAAAAAATCGCACGTTATACTTTTCCAATATGGTTATATGTTGCTGTAACAGGTGTTATTGTATACTTCATGATTTCCCCATACTATGTTTAATATGCGACATCCTTTCCCTGTTATTTTATTTATTCTCTTTCTCCTTTTTATAGAGACCTCCTACGGACAATGTTCAATGTGTAGAGCGGTCTTGGAGTCCGAAGAAGGCCAGGAAACAGCCAAAGGAATTAACAAAGGTATCTTATACCTTATGGCAATTCCATATCTTTTAGTTGGAGTAGTTGGCTGGAAAGTTTTTCAGATATTAAAAAAATAGTTTACATTAATCTTGTTTATAAAATAAACTAGTTTATCTTTATGAAAAATTTCGTCATGAATTCCTCTAAAGATAAAATTGAAGCAATAGCAAGTGTAATTAATAACACAAGAGAAAATTTAAAACCTTTAAGTATTAATTTCATTTTTTGGGGCTTTTTAGTTATTGTGATGAGTTTGTTTAACTATGCTTTTCCATCATTAATTGCATCAACTCAACATTCAGCGATTTTATTTTGGACCGTTTTGCCTTTAATTGGAATGATATTAGCTATTTATTACAATATTAAGTACAGAAATAAAACAGGATATGAAACTTATCTAAATAGGGTTGTAAAAATTATTTGGGGAGTGTTTAATCTATCATGGATATATATTATCGCTCTTTTGTTTACTTTAAAAAGTTTTCATCCAGTTCCTCCTATTTTATTTTTATTAGGTATGATGTTAATTATTACAGGGTTGATTATTAAATTCAAACCCATTACGTTAGGTGGAATATTTCTGACAATATTTACATTTTATCTAAATTTTAATCCTGGAATTAATCTTTTACTTGTTAACATAATTGGAGTTTCACTAGGAATGCTAGTCCCAGGAACATCACTTTTTTACTCTAAGTCTGACAATAAATCCGATGAATAAATTATTATTTAATCCAATTAGATTAAAAATCATGTCATCTTTAATTAATAATAGTGAATGTGACTTCAATTACTTAAAAAAAATTACTGAATCAACTCAAGGTAATTTGAGTATTCAGCTTAAAAAATTGAAAGAAGAAAAATACATCAACATTAAAAAAAAATTTACTAATAATTACCCTAAAACAAGTTGTTCAATTACAGAAAAAGGGAAAATTAAATTTGAAGAATTTTTTAAAAATTTAATTACACTTAAAGAGAATGGATAACAGAAATTATTTTTTGATATACGATGTAACAATTAGCTATTTATTTAGTCTAATTGTTTTAGGAAACAAAAAAATTGATTGTATTTTCGCTCGAGTTTTAATTAATAAAAACCAATGATTCAAATAAAAAACCTTCATAAATCATATAAAATGGGAACTTCTTCCCTTCATGTTTTAAAGGGAATCAACTTTAATGTTGAGCAGGGTGAGTTGGTTGCCATTATGGGATCTTCAGGTTCTGGAAAATCTACTTTATTAAATATTTTAGGAATGTTAGATGTTGCTGAAGAGGGAGACTATATTTTAGACAATGTTCCCATTAAAAATTTGAATGAAACCAAAGCAGCGAAATACCGGAATAAATTTTTAGGCTTTGTCTTTCAGTCCTTTAACTTAATTAATTATAAGACTGCTTTAGAAAATGTATCACTTCCTTTATATTATCAAGGAATTCCCCGTAAAGAGCGACAACAATCTGCATTAAATTATTTAGAAAAAGTTGGATTAAAAGATTGGGCAACACATTTGCCTAGTGAATTATCAGGTGGTCAAAAACAACGTGTGGCAATTGCTCGTGCCCTAGCTTCAAAACCCAAAGTTCTTTTGGCAGATGAGCCAACAGGTGCTTTAGATTCAACAACCTCTCATGAGGTAATGGATTTAATTCAAAAAATTAATCAAGAAGGAAAAACAATTCTAGTTGTTACCCATGAATTAGATATTGCACAAATGTGTAAACGTATTGTCAAACTTAAAGATGGCGTTATCGTTGAAGACAAAAAAGTAAAACAAGTATTAGCTTCTTCTTATGTTTAATAGAGATCGCTGGAGAGAAATTTTTGACACAATAAGTAAAAATAAACTACGCACGTTTTTGTCTGGTTTTACTGTTGCCTTAGGAATTTTTATTTTTATTATTCTTTTTGGTTTAGGAAACGGTTTAAAAAATTCATTTCAAGAATTTTTTTTAGACGATGCTAGTAATGCTATTTTTCTATATCCTGGAAAAACATCAATGCCATATAAGGGGTTTAAGGAAAACAGAAGAATTGAATTTGATATCGAAGATGTTGAAGACATTAAAAATAATTTCACTTTATTCACTGAATACGTTACACCTAGAATTTCAAGAAGTGCTTTAACACGATATAAAAGTCAGAGCAATTCATATACTACTCGTGGGGTTGGACCTGCTCATCAATTTGTAGAAAAAACAATTTTGATGAAAGGACGTTTTATAAATCAAAAAGACATTGCTGTAAGTGCTAAATATGCAGTAATAGGTCGTTTAGTAGCTAAAGATCTTTTTAAAGCAGAAGATCCTATCGGAAAGTATATCGATATTGGATCTAGTGTTTTTAAAGTAATAGGAATTTTTCAAGATGATGGTGGAGATCGCGAAGAACGAAATATTTATATTCCTTATTCAACACGCCAGTTGCTTGAAAAAGGAAATGATAAGGTAGATGAAATAATTGTAACCTTTAATAAGGCTTTAGGGCATACTGGTGCTTTAGCTTTTGAGAGTTCTTTAAAAAAATATTTCAAGGACAAAAAATCTATTGACCCAAGAGATCCAAATGGAATTTATTTTCGAAACCTTACCGATGACTTAAAGCAAACCCAGCAATTTGCAGTAGTACTTCAATATATTGTAAGTTTTGTTGGGTTAGGAACATTAATTGCAGGAATTATTGGCATTTCAAATATTATGGTGTTTGTAGTTAAAGAACGGACAAAAGAATTAGGCATTAGAAAAGCACTAGGAGCTACACCAAAATCAATCATTCAAATGATTCTTCAAGAATCAGTTTTTATTACCACAATTTCTGGCTATACAGGACTAATCTTAGGAGTATTTCTTTTGAAAAGTATTGGCTTAAAATTAGAAGACTATTTCATTAAAAATCCATATATAGATTTGGGCACTGCAATCGCAGCTACTATCATATTGATTATTTTTGGAGCAATTGCAGGATATATTCCTGCAAAAAGAGCCGCTAGAATTAAACCTATAATTGCCTTAAGAGATGAATAGTTTAAAAGTAATATTTGATCGTGATACATGGCAGGAAATTTTTGGGTCCATATCTAAAAATAAGACAAGAACTATTATTACTGTAATTGGTGTTCTTTGGGGAATTTTTATTTACATAGCACTTTCAGGAGCAGCAAAAGGATTAGATAATGGTTTTGAAAGACAGTTTGAAAATATAGCTATGAACTCCATGTTTATTTGGGCTCAAAGAACGAGTATTCCATATGATGGATTCAAAATAGGCAGAAGAGTTGAGCTTAAGCTTTCAGATATAGATTACTTGAAGCAACGTGTTCCTCAAGTTGAATTTATCGCTCCTAGAAATGCTAGAGGTGTTTTTGGTGGTGGAGTTCCACTTGTCGTTAGAAATAATAAATCTAGTAATTA
>Ga0307995_1000571_pt1 | contig 25244 bp, 28 predicted proteins | sample EllFjometagen262_FD_203132 | JGI IMG/M metagenome (GOLD analysis project Ga0307995, IMG submission 203132) | Marine microbial communities from Ellis Fjord, Antarctic Ocean - #262 | ecosystem: Environmental > Aquatic > Marine > Unclassified | place: Southern Ocean | collected 2014-11-02 | reverse complement strand
TCATCGCTTTTACAATGGACATACAACGATTGGCGTGCTTCAGCTCATAACTTTAGGTGGGTGTGGAATTTGGACATTGATAGATGTAATAATTATAATATCTGGAAATTTTAAGGATAGTAATGGTGATTCAATTAGGAGACTTTAGAAAGTTTGTAAATTTTTTGTTTGCTAAAAATAGAGTTTTAAGTAGTGTGATTTTTTTTGAATTTACAGCAATTATAATTAATTATAAATTTAATATAGATTTACGACTTCCTTGTTTGTTTACATATTTTTTTAAATATAATTGTTTTGGCTGTCACTTATCGGATGCTTTTATCCAACTTATAAAATTCAATTTTTTAAAAGCCTTTCAAATCAATTTTTTAATTTATCTAGTATTAATAGGAGCTTTTTACCACATAAAAAACCAGTTTGATATTTATAATGTAGAGAGATCTTGATGCTGAGTATTTCTAATCCTCGTAATAGGTTAAACCATCATTGATTGAAGAGTTCAGGTTTTTGAAAAAACTGACAGTAAAAACTGACAGTAAATGTTAAAAATTGAATGATTTTCTGTAATTTTAATATTATTATTAATTATCAGTTTTATAAGACCAATTTCTGTTAGCACCATTAAACAAAAAAGCCGAAGCGTAAACTTCGACTTAAATAGTAGCGAGAGGGAGACTCGAACTCCCGACCTCCGGGTTATGAATCCGACGCTCTAACCGGCTGAGCTACCTCGCCATTTCGGTTGGCAAATATAAAAACATAATCGTCCTTGAACAACCTTTTGAAAATATTTTAAAATAAATATGGTTACTACTGTTTTTTCAATATATTGGGAACTTGAAAAAATTAAACATGAGCCATAAAAAAAGTTTCTCAATTGAATACGATTTCCATGCTTCTCCACAGCTATTATTCCAATATTTATCAACTCCTTCTGGGCTTTCAGAGTGGTTTGCTGATAATGTAAATTCACGTGGTGAACTTTTTACTTTTATTTGGGACGACGACACTGAAGAGTATGCCAAAATGATTCAAAAGAAGAAAGACGATAAAATTCGTTTTCAATGGCAAAATGATGAAGTGGATAATGATAAATATCATTTTGAATTTAAAATTCAAGTAGATGATATAACTAAAGATGTTTCTTTAATCGTTACAGATTTTTCTAATGAAGATGAAATGGAAGAGTCTAAAATGCTTTGGGATAATCTTGTTTCTGATTTAAAGCAGGTTTTAGGCGCGAGTTAACTTGAATATGATCAATTGTAATGGAAAATTGCACGCTTCTCTTTCAGAGGGGTCTGAGGATGTTATCCAGAGTTTACACACTTCTTTTTCAGTAGAAGAATTTCTCCGAATTAAAAAAGGAAAATTACTTTTTTGGGAAATTCATTATTTCAGAATTATTGCAACTTTAAGAAGATACAGGTATTTTATACCTATGAAATATACTATGTCTTTTTTAAAAGATCAAATCAGCAGTTTAGTATCTGAAAATCTGAATAAAAAAGAAGATGGTCTGATTCGATTTCAATTCATCAAAAAAGAAGATGAAACTTTTTTTATTGTTAGTTCTAAATCTATTGATTCATTTGAGAAACAAACTCAAAAAACCTATAGTTTAGATCTTTATAAAGAAGAGTTTATATTAGAAGGGTTATTTTCCAATCTTTCCAGCGTTAACTCTCCTATTCGTATAATAGCTAAGAGTTATGCTAATGAAAATGGCTTGGATGACTGTGTTTTACTTAATAACCAAAAAAAAATAGTTGAAACCCTTTATGGAACTTTGTATATTCTTCAAGGGAACGAATTAATAACTTCTGATTTAGATTCTGGTTGTCAAGATTTTGCTTTACGAACTGTCTTTAACGAATGGATATCTAAGAGTACCAAATTTAATTTAGTTGAACAAACAATAAATCCTTTTGAACTTCAAAATTCAGAAGAATTAATGATGATTTCTCTAAATCAAGGTTTTCAATTCGTCACAAAATATAGAAAAACTACTTTTGATCAAAAACATCTAAGTCAGTTGTTTATTGACTTCATAAATCAAATCGATTAATTCCAGCTTGGATTTTCTGGGGTATTTGACCAAATCAAAAACTCACCTCCCATAGCTTTCATATGATTTTTCCACAAATTTTTTGAGTGTTTTTTTATCCATTCCTTTTCAATAACACTATTAGCAATTATCCACGATTTTGATTTTAATTCAGTCTCTAATTGATCTTCTGACCATCCAGAATATCCTAAAAAAAATCGAATCTTATCTTCTTTTAATTCTTTAGAAATAAGTAATTCAATTACAGTTTCAAAATCACCACTCCAGTAAACGTCATCATAAATCAATAAACTATTTGGAATTAAATTAGCAGTACGATGAATAAAAAAAAGACTGTCCTGTTCTACAGGTCCACCATAATAAAGAGGAAACTTTATATTTACACCATCGATAACCTCATCTAATGTATATTCTAAAGGTTTGTTTAATATAAATCCAACTGTACCCGTTGTTTTTTCATCAACCAAAAGAATCACAGAACGTTGAAAATTATAATCCCCAATTATTGAAGGGGTTGCAATAAGTAATTTTCCTGCATTCATTAATTCTAATGTACAAAAAAAGCTCCACTAGGGAGCTTTTTATATTTTAAACATAAAAGACTTAGTTCACTGAACTAGATAATTCAGCACCAGCTTTAAACTTCACAACATTTTTAGCTGCAATTTTAATTGTAGCTCCTGTTTGTGGGTTTCTTCCATCACGAGCTGCTCTATTAGATACAGACCAAGATCCAAATCCAACTAAAGAAACACGTCCTCCTTTTTTAAGAGTTCCACTAACACTACCTAAAAAAGATTCTAGTCCTTTTTTTGCAGCTGCTTTAGAAATGCCAGCATCAGCTGCCATTGCATCTATTAATTCTGTTTTGTTCATAGTGTTTAAATATTTAAAAGTTATTCAACAAATTTATACGAATTTTGTTCAGAGTAAAAAAAATACTAGTGAAATAGGGGGGTTTTGTTGATAAGTCAATGATTTTGTTGATAATGGTGAGCGATTCTCTATAAAACAGAGGCGTTTTTATCAAAATTATAACCATTTAATAATGCTTTAGCGAGCATTCGCTTCTTATTTGGAAGTTGAATTTGTATACAATTCAAGTAGCCTTCTTTTGTGGTAATTAAAATTTTTCCGTCTTGAACTAATATTTGGTGTAGTGAATATTCATGTTTTTCTTTAATTGCTTGTGCCTCAAAAATCTTTAATCTGTCTTTGCTATCATGATTTACGAAAAAACTCCAGGCTCCTGGATATGGACTCAAGCCACGAATTTTATTTTCTAAATCGTACAAAGAATCCTTCCAGTCTATTTTTGTATTTTCTGGATTTAATTTAGGGGCCTCTTTTTCTTTTCCTGATTGAATTTGAGGCTTAGACTTTATAGTATTAGAAAATATGCACTTTATTGTTTTAATAATTAAAGGGGCTCCTAATTTTAATAATGCATCGTGAAGTATTCCAACATTATCAGATTTACCGATAGTAAGTTCTTCTTGTAAAAGTATAGATCCGGTATCAATTTGTTCATTTATAAAAAAGGTTGTCAGCCCTGTTTTTGTTTCTCCATTAATTAAAACCCAATTTATTGGCGCAGCACCTCTATAGTTTGGCAATAAAGAAGCGTGTAAATTTAATGTTCCATACTGAGGAATTTCCCAAACCAATTTAGGTAACATTCTAAAGGCAACAACCACTTGAATGTCTGGTTTTAATTTTTTTAGTTGAAAAATAAAATTAGGGTCTTTTAAGTTTTTAGGTTGTAGAATTGAAATTTCATTTTTTGTTGCAAAAACCTTTACTTCTGAAATACTTAGTTTTTTTCCCCTACCTGCTTTTCGATCTGGTGCTGTAACTATAGTTTTTATAGGGAATCCGGCTTCAAAAAGAACCTCAAGACAATATCTTGCAAATTCTGGAGTCCCAAAAAAAATAAGACTCGGTAGTTCTTTACTATAATTCATATATTCCAATAAAATTTATGCTCATTATTTTCTTTGATTTTATTTTCCCTTATTTTTTTCTCTAAAAGCTGAAGAATTGCAATGGGTTCAAAATACAATTTTTGTTTTAAATCTTTAATTGAATGAGGTGCTTGTTTAATTAATTTAATCACTTTTGATTCAAAATTTGATTCTGTTTCAAGTTCTGTTTTGCAAGATAAAGAAGAACATTGACCACAACTGACTTTAGTTTCATTTCCAAAATACTCAAGTATTAAATTACTCTTGCAATTTGTATTGTCTAAGACAAAAGCAATGAGTTTCTCAATTTTCTCTTTCTTTTGGGTGTATTTAATCCTTGCAGTAGTAATAACTGGTTTTAAAGAATAATTATCTTCTCTGGGAACTTGAGGAGTTATATAAAGGTTCTTATTTCGAAATGAAAATTCAATGAGTCCTCTTTTCTGTAACTCACTCATAATTGTTGAGGTACGTTCTACAGAAAGCTTAAATTTTGAACAAATACTTTGAACAGAAAGTGTTGTTGTCACTGAAAAAAATTGGAGGTGTTGTCGCATTAAGTACTCTAAAACTTTAGCTGCAATATGATTTAATTGAATATATTCAGTTGCTTGCTCTGGTGAACATTTAGATTTAATTATGAGTTGCTTCTCTTTAGATGAACTTACAATCATAATTCCCTCTTGGTCAAATTGATTAAAGCATTGGAGTGTTTTTTTGGAAGCATGATTATAGCGCTCACAAAAACGTTCTAAATCTAATGTATATGTTTCATTAAATCCATCACCATATGCTATTTGCAAATAATTGTACAGGTCTTTATAAATTGCTTTTAAATCTGTTGCAGTAGGAGTTTGATCTAAGAATTGATTTTTCAATCCATTAGGGTCACTATCTTGAAATAATAAAAAAGCTTTTGCCCGTTTCCCATCTCGTCCAGCTCGTCCAGTCTCTTGAGAATAATTCTCAATACTCTGAGGTAAATTTAGATGAATGATAGTTCTAACATTTGATTTATCTATACCCATCCCAAAAGCAGTAGTTGCAACCATGTGAATGGTTTTTTCTTTTTGCCAAGATTCGAGTTTATACTTTTTAGCATCTGGAAAAAGACCACCGTGATAAAAATCAGATTTAACCCCAGACTTATTCAAAAAACCAGAGAGTCTTTCTGTTTCTTTTCTGGTATTACAGTAAACAATACTACTCCCTGAAAAATACTTTAAAATCTGAACTGTAGTATCATATTTATTTTCTGTTTTCCATAAATTATAGGAAATATTGGATCTTTCAAAGGATTTTTGAAAAACGTTTGGGTTTTTTAATTCTAAATAATCTTTTATATCCAACAAAACCTTTGGAGTTGCAGTGGCAGTTAAAGCCAAAACTGGAAGATCTGGAAAAACAGTTCTTAAAATATTGATTTTTCTATAAGCAGGCCGAAAATCATGACCCCATTCAGAAATACAATGCGCCTCATCTACTGCTAAAAAAGAAATCTTAGCAAAAGATAATTGCTGGATAATTGGTTTTTGAATCAATCTTTCAGGGGAAATATAAACTACTTTGTAATTTCCATGAATACAATTGTCTATTTGTTGGCTTATAGGAATACTTTTTGGATTGGATTGAAAATACATAGCTTTAATCCCCTTATCCTTGAGGTTTTTAACCTGATCTTCCATAAGGGCAATTAAGGGTGAAACAACCAAAACTAAGCCCTTTGAAGAAAGTGCAGGAAGTTGATAGCATAATGATTTTCCGCTCCCTGTTGGAAATAATCCAACTGTATCCACACCAGATGTTATTGAATCAATACTTTCTTCTTGTAAAGGTTTAAATGATTTATGACCCCAATACTTTTGAAGTAACTCTAAGTTATTCATATATAGACAAATACTTTTCAATGAAATTAATTCTTTCAGCAACACTCATTTTAGGAACTTTAACAACTTTATGGTTATTCAGATAGGTTTTTTCTATAAAAGGAAAATATTTTTTAGCCTGTTCAAAGGTTTCCATTCGCTGAGAATCTTTTTGAAATATTTCTTCCCAAGGCTCAACCAAGAAAACAAGATCATATTGAAAATCCGTAATGCGTTTTTTCCAATTAAAATTAGACTTATCATGCGCTTCTAGGTAAGCTAAAATGTCATGTATACCGCGATCAAAGAAAACATATGGCATTGACGGTTTATATTTTGTTTTTTCTGATAAGTCAAATTGCCTTTTTCTTCCAGAAAAGAGTCTTTCACTAAACTGATAGGGGTCAGAAAGAAAAATATTAGACTTCCCATTTTCTTTACCCTCCTCAATCAATGTCCTTGAATACTCATCAAAAGTATAGTACCCCTTTTTACTTAATTCATTAATGAGACTTGTTTTACCTGCTCCAGGGCTTCCGGTTATAACTACTCTTTTGTTGTTCATAAAGTAATATTGAAAAATATAAAAACTAGTATATTTACACAAAAGTAATCGCCTTGTCTCAATCCAATACCAAGTCAGAAGAATTTTATTCAAGATTTCTTGAACAACTTGCCAATTCGCAAGAATGGCCTGGAATATATTTATTTAAATTTGTTGTAAAATCTGAATCATCTCACTTAATTAATCTAAAACTTCTTTTTGATGGATTAAATCCAGATTTTTCAGAAAAACAGTCATCAAAAAAAACATTTACTAGTCTAAGTATTAAATTAAAGATGAATTCAGCTGATAACGTAATAAAAATTTACAAAAAAGCAAGTGCTCTCGAGGGGGTCATGGCTTTGTAATTTACAAAAACGTGCTAAAATTCAATAGATTTTACTATTTTGCAGAATATTTACTCTACACCTTATCACTAGCAAATTTTTATGAAAACCTTGCAATACAATACCGAGCGCAAGCAATTGATTATCCCTGAATACGGCAGGCATATTCATTTAATGATCGAACAAGCTAAAGCCGAAAGTAATTCGGAAGAACGCAATAAAATGGCCAAGGCTATTATTGGCGTTATGGGTAACTTAAGCCCACATTTACGTGATGTTCCTGATTTTCAACACAAGCTTTGGGATCAGTTTTTTATAATGTCTGGTTTTGATATAGACGTAGAAAGTCCTTATGAAAAACCTCAGGAAGAAGTTTTAGCTATGAGACCAGGTAAACTTCCTTATCCTCAAAATTATCCTAAATATCGTTTTTATGGAAATAACATTAAACGAATGATCGATGTAGCTTGTGAATGGGAAGAAAATGAGATGAAGGATGTCTTAGTTTTTACTATTGCAAATCATATGAAGAAAAATTTTCTCAGTTGGAATAAAGACACTGTTGATGATGCTGTGGTTTTGACTCATTTAGATGAACTATCTAATGGAAAGCTCAAGGTTTCCGCAGAACAACTTCCTTTAACTGAATCTTCAGACCTTTTAAGGTTTAAGTCTAAAAACGGAAACGGTCCCAAAAGCAATAATTATAAGAAACAATACAAAAAAAACAACCGTAAACGTTATTAATAAACCATGGAATCATTCGTTATTGAAGGAGGGCAGCCTTTAAAAGGAAGTATTACCCCTCAAGGAGCAAAAAACGAAGCACTTCAAATTTTATGTGCAGTATTGCTTACTTCTAAAAAAATAACCCTTTCGAATATTCCAAACATCATTGATGTAAATAAACTAATACATCTTCTTAAAAATTTTGGTGTTAAGGTTGAAAAAAAAGGAAAAGGCATTTATAGATTTCAAGCCGACGAAGTTAATCTTGACTACCTAAGTTCAGAACAATATAAAATTGATGGAAGAGGGCTTCGGGGTTCCATCATGTTGGTAGGACCACTTCTGGCTAGATTTGGAAAAGGCAGTATTCCCAGACCAGGAGGAGATAAAATCGGAAGACGCCGATTAGACACTCACTTTGAGGGTTTAATCAAACTTGGAGCACGATTTAATTATAATAAAGAAGATTATTTTTACAGTGTTGAAGCGGATCAGCTCATTGGAACAGATATGCTACTTGATGAGGCTTCTGTTACTGGTACTGCAAATATATTAATGGCCTCAGTCTTAGCTGAAGGCAAGACAACTATCTATAATGCAGCTTGCGAACCTTATCTTCAGCAGCTTTGCAAAATGCTTAATAGAATGGGAGCAAAAATTAGTGGAATTGGTTCGAACTTCCTTACCATTGATGGAGTTAAAGAGTTAAATGGAACAGATCACACTTTACTTCCAGACATGATTGAAATAGGAAGTTGGATTGGTCTTGCAGCTATAACTCAAAGTGAAATTACAATAAAAAATGTACGATGGGAACACCTAGGTCAAATGCCCAATGTTTTTAAAAAATTAGGTATTACACTTAAAAAAAGAGGAGATGACATTTTTATACCTGCCCATATTGATGGATATGAAATTCAAAGTTATATTGACGGTTCTATTCTAACTATTTCAGATGCACCATGGCCTGGTTTTACTCCTGATCTTCTTAGTATTATTTTAGTAGTAGCCACACAAGCTAGAGGAAGCGTACTCATTCATCAAAAAATGTTTGAAAGCCGTTTATTTTTTGTTGACAAACTCATAGATATGGGAGCTAAAATTATTTTGTGTGATCCGCATAGAGCATCAGTTATAGGTCATGATTTTAAATCTCAACTAAAAGCTGCGATGCTTACTTCTCCAGATATTCGAGCAGGAGTGTCTTTGTTAATTGCAGCTCTCTCTGCTAAAGGAATCAGCACAATTCACAATATTGAGCAAATTGATCGTGGTTATGAAGATATCGAAACACGTTTACGCAATATCGGAGCTAAAATAAAAAGAGTCAAAAGTTAAAAACATTCTTAACCACTTTAAATTATTTTGATAAAACATCAATGCTTGATTTAATAATTTGTTCTAGAACCCCCTTATTAATATCTGATAATTTTTTAAAAGAAATAACGTCTTTTCTTTTCTTGTACTTACCCAATTTATCTAGCTCACTTTGGATTATGTCACCCATTAAATATAAATTAAATCCGTTACTTCGAGGTGAAAAACCTATTAAAAACCAATCGCCCTCGTTTCCGCTTTTATATTTATAGTGATTGTTTCCAAATCCTACAATAGTGGTCCCCCACATTTTTCCATTTGACCCTGTTAACCGATTCATAATAGAATATAGTTCCCAACTTTCCTCCTTTTGGAGCTTATTATCAAGACCATCTAGAAAAAGATTTACATGAACTGAAGGAGAATTTTTTCGAATAGCCAAAATGAATTTTTGTTATAATATACAAAAAATCAACGTTTTGATACTTTGTTATTGCTTATATTTCTTTGTCGTAAACATCGAAATCGATCTTTTTCAGAAGAACTAAATCTACTATGTTTTGTTTTTCTCCCCCGAACACGTTCTCTCCACATTTTAAAACTAGAAGTTTTCATTTCTATTCTCATTATAGTAATAACCTCTTTTTATTTATATCAAATTGGAATAAAATCGCATCAAAGGGTTGTCTGTCTTCCCATGCCATTTCTATAATACGGTCAATTTGCTGATCTGTAAAAAAACCTTTAAGTGTTTGTTATGCCATAAATCATAAGGTCCAAAACGTTGTTCATCCACAAAATAATTTCCTTCATCAACATGTGTTATCTCAGTAACCCAACGTGTTGGAATTTCTAATATGGGAGTAACTATCTATTGTATAATCTATCCTGCAAACAAACATTCTATCTAAAACACCGCTAACAATTTCAAATCCCATATAGTCGGGTATGATTCTCTTTAGGTTTAGGCTCTGAAAGAAAATTCCATGCTCTCTTTGGGGTTATGGGTAAGTTTTGGATCGTTTCCAAATGATAGGGTTTCATAAAAATATATATTTTCAATATCTACAGAATGTTGAAAGATAATTTATATTTATTAAACAAAATAATTAATAAAACACTGGCAAAGTTAATTAAAGAAACAAAAATAAATTTAGGTTATATTTGAATAAAAATCAACATCCAAACTATGAGAAAATTAAAATACATCTTAATGTTAAGCTATGCCCTAAGTATGGCTCAAATTCAAACTCCTCAACCTAGTCCTTTTGCTGAAATTGAACAAGTTGTAGGATTAACTCAAGTTTCGCTTGAATACTCCCGACCGTCTATGCGAGGAAGAACTATAATAGGAGGTTTAGTACCATTTGGTGAATTATGGAGAACAGGAGCAAATAAAAACTCAACAATACAATTTAGTGATGAGGTTAAGCTTGGAGGTAAATCAGTGCCTAAAGGTAAATATGCTATTTTTATTCGTCCTGGCGAATCTATGTGGGAAGTTTTTTTCTATAACAAGTCAGACAATTGGGGCTTACCCAAAAACTGGGACCTAGAATCAATTATAGCAGTTATAGAAGTTCCAACAAAAGAACTTCAAAACCCAATAGAATCTTTTACTATTAGTATTGATGATATAAACAATAACGGAGCTTCAATATCTATTAAATGGGAGAAAACACAAGTAAAAATTCCATTGGAAGTTCCAACAGATCAAAAAACTATGGCCTCTATCGAGTCTACCTTAAAGGCAAGTCCAAAAGCTGGAGATTATTATAGTGCAGCACTCTACTATAAAGATAGTGGCAAGGATCTTAAAGTAGCAAAGCAATGGATTGAAAAATCTCTTTCAATGGAAGAAGGAAAATACTATATGTATAGACAACAATCATTAATTTTAGCAGGTTTAAATGAAAAAGATGCGGCTATTGAAGCTGCAAAAACTTCCCTAAAACTTGCAAAACAAGAAGGAAACAAGGACTACATTCGGCTTAACACAAAATCAATTGAAGAATGGTCTAAATAAATTTTTATTGGCACAAACAAAAAAACCATCCATTTAAGGATGGTTTTTTTGTGATTTATTTTTTGTTTTGTAAAGTACATTCATAACTAATCCTGCAATGACTAAGAAGGTTCCTAAAAGGTGAAAGAAATCATAGGTTTCAGAGAGAACAAAAACACCAAAAAGTAAAGTGAATAGTACTTCTACATATTTAAATGGAGCAACCATATGAGCTTCTGCATTCTGAAAAGCCTTGGTCATAAACAACTGTCCAAAGAAACCAAAAACTCCTAACGTTAAAAGTAATAATAAGTCACGATTCGTAGGGGTTGTCCAAGTAAAAAAACTTCCTAATCCTCCTAAAAGTGTTGCAACTAGCATAAAGTAGTGAACAACTACGACAGAATGATCCTTTTTTCCAATTTTAGAAATCAAAATATACACAATTGCAGAAAAGAAGGCGGCAAGTAAAATTAATAGTACTCCAAAATCAGAACCAGAAGAGTCATAACTTTTGATCAAAAAAACTCCTAAGAAGGCTATCAGAAAAAAAAACCATTGTATTGGTTTAATTACTTTTTTCAAAAAAACTACAGCTAAAATTGCTGCAAAAATCGGTGAAATATAGCGTAAAGTTACTGCACTTCCAATGGACACAAAATGGATCCCCCAAAAAAACAAAAACATAGAAGTCACTCCGACTAGAGCGCGTAAAATCAAAAGTTTTTTTTGATTACCCCACTGAGGTATTTTTTGAAATTTCAAAAACCCAAAAGTAATTACCAAAGAACCTAAAGATCTAAAAAAAACCAATTGAAAAGTAGAATATATTACCAAATACTTAACCAATGCATTCATTAAAGCAAAGAAAAGTGTACTTAACAACATGAATCGGATTGCTTTGTGAAAAGAAGAGTTCAATTCTGTAATTTTTACAAAGATCGGGAATTGAAATGGTTTAGACTAGAAGTGTAAATAAATGCTATCTTCGGAAATTAAATTATAAATTTAATTACTTGGGCACACTCAGCCTTTTTGACTTTTCAATTGCTGCAACTTGTGCTTTTTTATTGGGCATTTCAAAGTCAGGGATAAAAGGAATTGCAACACTTATTGTTACTGGATTTGCACTTGTCTATGGTGCTAAAAATTCAACAGGTGTTCTAATGCCTTTGCTCTTAGTGGGTGATGTTTTTGCAATCACTTATTACAAAAGACATGTGCAGTGGATTTATATAAAAAAATTCACCCCTTGGATGATTATTGGGGTTTTACTTGGAGTGGTAGGCGGAAATTATATTTCTGAAGATCTTTTCAAATACGGTATGGCTACTATCATTCTTTTTAGTGTAGGGTTAATGTATTATTGGGAAAATAGAAAAGACAAAACCACTCCTTCACATTGGACATTTGCCAGTTCTATAGGTATACTAGCTGGTTTTACTACTATGGTTGGTAATTTAGCAGGAGCCTTTTCAAATATTTATTTTTTAGCAATGAGACTCCCTAAAAACGTATTTATAGGAACAGCTGCTTGGCTTTTTTTTATTATCAATTCTTTTAAAATCCCCTTTCATGTATGGAGCTGGAAAACGATAAACACTTCTTCCATTATAAAGAGTATTGAATTGATTCCTTTTGTTATTATCGGATTGTTTGTAGGAATTTATTTGGTAAAAAAAATAGAGAATGATAACTATCGAAAGCTAATCCTAATCTTTACTGCTATAGGAGGAATTACAATTTTACTCAACTAGCTTTTTGCAAGCCTAACCACTTTTTTTAAAATCTCTTCATTGCTTTCACCAATAGGTTGATGTAAAAAAGAAATTTCTTTATTTACTTTTTCAGGAATATATAAAAGAGGTAAATCAGAGGAACCAGATAAATGTAATTCCTTGAATCCTGCTTTTTTAAACTCAGAACAATTCTCAAAATTGATACCACTTCCTGGCATTATGGTAATCCTTTCATCCACTTGCTTTCTCCACATTTCTAGTTCAGATAATCCTACCATTGCCTTTTCTTGTTGACCTGAAGTTAAAATGCGATCAAATCCTAAATCTATTAATACCTCTAAAGCTTCTTTGGGATTAGCCACAACATCGAAAGCTCTATGAAAAGTGATTTTCATATCTCCTGCTAATTTTTTCCAGTTTTTTAAAAGCTCAATATCCAAAAGAAAAGTATTTGTTAATGCACCTAAAACGACTCCTGCACAACCCAACTTTTTAGCTGATATAATATCTTGTTCGATGATCCGAGTTTCATCTTTTGAATAATTAAAATGGCCTTCCCGAGGTCTGATTAAACATTGTATCGGCAAAAGATTTAAATGAACTGCTTCTTTTATTAGCCCAGCTGAAGGAGTAATGCCTCCTACTCCAAGTGCAGAGCACAATTCAATACGATCAGCTCCTGCCTTGAAGGCATTTTTTATTGATTGAATTGATGCAACACAAACTTCTACTACCATAATTATGTTTATATGTCTACTTAACAAATCTAAACGATCTATTTAAAATGATTGATTTTCATAAATATATTTTTCATTAAAATAAATTGTTCCTAAATTGATGCCAAATGAAAAAAAAAATAAGCAAAATCCTTGGAAAGAATTTCGATAAATAATATAAACTGAATTATTTGTATAATATATATGTATAAATGTTAAGTTTTAAAATTCTATTTTTATTAGACTATATTAATCGTTTATGAAGCGAAAAAAATTTTTAAGTCAAACTACCTTAGGTTTTGCAGGAACACTAATTTCTCCACATATATTTAAAAACCAAGTAGCAGACAAAAGTCTACTATCAAAACCAGACTCTATTATTCCTTACGCTATTAGCACATGGAATGTTCCTGAAGCTAATTCACAAGCTGGTAAAGCCCTTGAAATGGGGATCAATGCGTTAGATGCAGCAGTTCGTGGTGTTGCATTTGAAGAAGCAAATGTAAAGAATACAACAGTTGGAAAAGGTGGGGCTCCAGACCGAGACGGCAACGTGACTCTTGATGCCTGTGTAATGGATCATAAAGGAAATTGTGGAGCTGTTTTAGCGGTTAAAAACATTACTCATGTTGCTTCTTTAGCAAAAGATGTGATGGAAAAAACTCCACATGTAATATTAGCAGGAGAAGGGGCACGAAAGTTTGCTTTAGAACAGGGCTATACTTCTGAGAATCTTCTTACTAAAGAGAGTGAAAAAGCTTGGGGAAAGTGGTTAGAAAAAGGGAATTATAAACCTGAAATTAATATAGAAAATCACGATACAATAGGTATGCTTTGTTGTGATCAAAATGGTTTATTATCAGGAGTGTGTACCACAAGTGGCTTAGCCTATAAAATGATGGGGCGCGTTGGGGATTCTCCAATTATTGGTTCGGGTCTTTATATTGATAATGCCATTGGAGGCGCAGTTGCTACTGGACTAGGTGAAGAAGTTATTAAAACAGTTGGGAGTTTTCTAATTGTAGAATTAATGAGACAAGGACTCACACCACAAGAATCTTGTGAGGAAGCTATTGCAAGAATTATAGAAAAACAAAAGAGTAAGCCTGACTTTCAAGTTGCCTATTTAGCAACTAACAAAAGTGGGGAAGTTGGTGCCTATAGTATCTACAAAGGATTTACTTACTCACAATATAAAAATAGTACGAACCAAAACATTACATCAAAATCGATGTATTAATAAATTGAAAGATGCAAATAATTGAAAACGAAAAGAAATACGATGTAATCATTGTTGGCTCAGGAGCTGGAGGAGGAATGGCAACAAAAGTTTTAGCAGATTCAGGACTCAAAGTAGCTGTTATTGAAGCTGGGCCATTTTTTGATCCTGCAAACCCTGATCAACAGACTCAACTAAAATGGCCTTACCAGTCTCCTAGAAGAGGTGCGGGGACAACACGTGCATTTGGAGAGTTTGATATGGCATATGGAGGATGGGAAATAGATGGTGAGCCCTATAATCAAGTGGGAGACTCTCAATTTGATTGGTTCAGATCTAGAATGCTTGGAGGAAGAACTAACCACTGGGGAAGAATTTCACTTCGTTTTGGACCTAGAGATTTTAAAGGAAAAGACAGAGATGGATTAGGTGAAAACTGGCCTATAGGTTACGAGGATGTTAAGCCTTATTACGATAAAGTAGATAAATTAATTGGTGTTTTTGGGAGTAAGGAAGGTATGTACAATGAACCAGATGGTTATTTTCTACCTGCCCCCAAACCAAGATTACATGAGCTTTATTATAAGAAAGGTGCTGAAAAGTCAGGTGTTAAGGTAATGCCTTCTCGTCTTTCAATTTTAACTAAACGAATCAATAATGAACGTGGAATTTGTTTCTACTGTAATCAATGTAGTCGATCTTGTTCAGTTTATGGAGATTTTTCTGCTGGTTCTTGTTTAATTTTTCCTGCTCAAAAATCAGGAGGTCAAGTTGATCTTTATGTAAATAGTATGGTACGTGAAGTTACCGTAAACGATGAAGGAAAAGCAACAGGAGTAATTTATATAGATAAAGAAGACAGAAAAGAATATCGTGTATCAGGAAAAGTAGTTGTTTTAGCTGCTTCAGCCTGTAGTTCAGCGCGAATACTATTGAACTCTAAAAGTCCTCAACACCCTAACGGTCTTGGAAATAGCAGTAATATGGTCGGAAAGTATCTTCATGATTCTACAGGTTCTGATCGAATGGCTTTCGTTCCAGATTTAATGAATAGAAAACGCTACAATGAAGATGGTGTCGGAGGAATGCATTTATATTCTCCTTGGTGGCTTGATAATAAAAAATTAGACTTTCCTAGAGGTTACCACATTGAAGTTTGGGGAGGACTAGGTATGCCTAGTTATGGAACAGCATTTGACCCTAATAGTCTCAATAAGTATCTTGGCCTTAAGGTTGGAGGATACGGAAATGGGCTACGAGGAGATGTGAAAAAGTTTTATGGATCAGTTATGGGAATGTCAGGGCGAGGAGAATCTATTGCTAGCGTTGATAATTATTGTGAAATTGATCCATCAACAGTAGATGAGTTTGGAATTCCTGTTTTAAGATTTAACTATAATTGGTCTGATCACGAAAGAAAACAAGCTCGACACATGCATAATACTTTTGAAGAAATTATCCATAATATGGATGGTACTGTTCTTGGAGATAAACCGGGGAAGGATAAAGATTATGGATTGCTAAATCCTGGTAGAATAATTCACGAAGTTGGAACAACTCGCATGGGAAGTGACCCTAAAAAATCTGTAGTGAATGAATTCGAACAATTACATGATGTTGAAAATGTTTTTATTGTAGATGCAGGTCCTTTTGTTTCTCAAGCGGATAAAAATCCAACTTGGACAATTTTGGCATTGTCATGGAGAACTTCTGAATACATTATCGATCAATTAAAAAAACAAAATATTTAATTATGAATAGAAGAGATAGTATAAGATCATTGTTTTTAGGTAGTATGGCTGGTGGACTCGCATTGGAAAGTTGTGTTTCAGCCCCAGAAGAAACTGTTAGCCAAAAGATCTGGGAATATCAATACGGAAGAACTCCAACGGAGGCTTTACGTGACGGAAAATTACTAGCAACTCAATATTTTGAAAATTCAGAAATTAATACCATTACGAGATTAGCTAATTTAATTTTACCTCCTTCTCCTGAAGGAAGTATAGAAGATGCTGGTGTACCAGGATTTATTGAATTTATGGCTAAAGATTTTCCAGGACTTCAAACTCGTATTAGAGGTGGACTGATGTGGCTAGACAGTTATTCTAATAGAAGTTTTAAAACAATATTTTTAAATTGCACAGAAGACCAACAACATGAGATTTTAGATCAAATCGCATTTCCAGATCCTGATGCTAAAGAACAAAAGCAAGAAGTTCAGTTCTTTTCTTTAATGCGAAATTTAGTCATGACAGGCTATTTCACATCAGAAGTGGGAATTAAGGAATTAGGATATGAAGGTAATCAACCTAATGTATGGAATGGAGTCCCCGATGATGTTTTAAAAGATCATGGAATGTCCTATGATGAATCTTGGTTACCTAAGTTTGTTGATAATTCTAAAAGAAATGACCTTGCAACATGGGATGAAAACGGTAATTTAACTTCGTAAAGTCTTATAAAGATTTGTGTTTTAAAATTATGCTGAACTAACCTCAATACATTTCATGGAAAATTATATTTTGGCCGTTGATGCTGGAACTACTAGTTCAAGAGCAATCATATTTAATAGAGATGGTTCAATTATTGGTAAATCACAGCATGAATTCACTCAATATTTCCCAAAAGAAAGTTGGGTAGAACACGATGCACTTGAAATATGGAATACCCAACTTTTAGCCATAAGAGAAGCCTTTAAAGATGCAAACATAGGGGCAACACAGATTCACGCAATGGGTATAACAAATCAAAGGGAAACCACTGTGATTTGGAATCGAAAAACTGGTAAACCAGTTTATAATGCAATTGTGTGGCAAGACAGAAGAACTTCAAATATTTGTGAGGCTCTTGATAAAAAGGGTAAAAGCAGTCTTTTTTATGAAAAAACTGGTCTATTATTAGATGCCTATTTTTCTGGAACTAAAATCAAATGGATCTTAGATCAAGATCCCAAATTAAGAAGTCAGGCTGAAAACGGAGAACTTGCATTTGGGACAATAGATACCTGGTTAATTTGGAATTTAACCAATGGAAAAGTTCATGTTACAGATGTGACCAATGCCAGTAGAACTTTACTTTTCAATATACATACCTTAGAATGGGATGATGAACTATTAGAAATGTTAGATATACCTATATCTCTTTTACCAAAAGTAGTCTCCTGTTCAGAGGAAGTAGGATCAACTGATTTTAGTTTTTTTAATCATGAAATTCTTATTTCAGGTATAGCTGGTGACCAACAAGCTGCTTTATTTGGTCAGATGTGTATTAATCCTGGGGATGTTAAAAATACTTATGGAACTGGGTGTTTTTGTATCATGAATACAGGTAAAACTCCAGTGATTTCAAAAAACAGAATGCTTACAACCATTGGCTATCAAATTAATGGTAAAGTAAATTATGCTTTAGAGGGAAGTGTATTTATTGCTGGAGCAATAGTTCAATGGCTCAGAGATCAATTAGGAATCATCTCATCAGCATCAGAAATAGAAGAATTAGCAAAAACTGTTGAAGATAACGGAGGTGTTTCTTTTATCCCAGCTCTTTCAGGGCTTGGAGCACCTCACTGGGACCCACATGCTACAGGTACTATAATGGGAATTACAAGGGGAACAAATAAAGGACATATAGCCCGAGCCGCTCTTGAAGCAATTGCTATGCGTACTTATGAAATTATTGTAGAAATGCAAAAAGATGCAAATACTACATTTAAAACTTTAAAGGTAGATGGAGGAGCTAGCAACAATAACTTATTGATGCAGATTCAATCAGATTTACTCCAAGTAGAAGTAATTAGACCTAAAACAACTGAAACCACAGCTCTTGGAGTTGCTTTTTTCGCAGGACTTGCAAGTGGTTACTGGACTTCTATTGAAAGTTTGGTAGATATTTGGAAAATAGACTCGAGATTTTTACCTCAAAATAAAACACAAAACAAAAACATTATTCAAACTTGGGAAAAACGAATTTTAAAAGTTAGTAATTCACAAAAAAAAAATGAATAAACTACTTTAAATCAATTATTAAAAATTATCAATTATGATTTTAAATCCTTATTTAGCTGAGTTTATAGGAACAGCTATTTTACTTCTCTTTGGAGCCGGTGTAGTGGCTAATGTAAATTTAAAAAAAACTATTGCCGAAAAACAAACTCCTTGGATGCTCATTACCACAGCTTGGGGTTTTGCAGTTTTTGCTGGTGTTTATGTAACCTCACAATCAAGTGGTGCTCATCTTAATCCAGCTGTAACATTAGGTCTTACTCTAGCAGGGAAATTTTCGTGGTCAAAAGTACCCGGATATTTTGCTGCACAACTATTAGGAGCTATGTTAGGAAGTTGGTTGGCCTATTTAACCTATATAGATCATTATAGAGCTACAACAGATGAAGATGCTGCAAGAAGTACATTTTGTACAGGTCCAGCAATTAGAAATTTCAAAAACAATCTTTTTAGTGAAGCTATCGGTACATTTATGTTAGTATTTGGAGTGTTATTTATCGTAAAACCTAATATAGAAATTACAGGTTCAGAAGTTCAAAACTTTGGACTTGGTGCTTTAGATGCTTTACCTGTTGGGATTTTAGTCTGGCTCATTGGAATTGCTTTAGGAGGAACAACAGGTTATGCGATTAATCCTGCCCGTGATTTTGGTCCAAGATTAGTTTATCAATTAATTCCTAGAAAAAACAAAAATGCAGATTGGGGATATAGTTGGATTCCAGTAGTTGGGCCTTTTATCGGAGGAGGAATTGCAGGGTTACTCTATGGGTTTTTATCTACACTTTAATGTTATTTAACTTTTGATTTAAAGTCTCTTTTTATTGTTCAAATTCTTGCTCTAAAGAAACATCAAATTTAACTTCATTATTGATTTTAGATTCTTTTTATTTCAAATATGTTTACTGTTCTATGATTTTTTTCTCACGATGATTAAACTCTCTTTCATGATTTGATTTTAATTCAGCAAAATACTCTTTGGACTTTAGCATTTGATTCAGTATTAATTTTTGCTTTATGAATAGTCATTTCTGCTTTTTCTTGTGTTTCATCAAATGATTTATTGTTTTTCCTTTTTCTAAATACCGAGTTGAAAATAATACGAATGGTTATGTATCCAAGGAATATTTATATATATATATATATCGATTTTGTATACTTTAAATTAAAAAAGCCTGTGTTAGCTTGCTTTTTGCGTAAACTCCTAAAAATTAAGTTTGAGGCTAACTCACTGATCAAGGATCTGCTCAAGGCAGCTTGCTTTTACAGTAAAAACTCACCTCTCTGAATTAAAAGCTCGTTGAGTTTATCAAAAAAATACTAATACAGGCAATAATTTATTTATTTAAACTTAGTACGCAGCCAAATGAATATCTATCATATTAATAAGTTCTTGAATCTTATCCTCAGATTCATCATTTTGTGAACCTTCATGATTTTTTGATTTTTCAACTTGAGCTGCAAACTGAAGGGAACACATTGCAAGAACATCTTGCTTGTCTCGAACAGCATAATTTTTTTCAAGTTGTTTAATTGTAGCTTCTATCTTATTTGCTGAAATTCGAAGGGAAGACTCTTGATCTGGTGATACAGACAGAGGATATATTCTATTTGCAATGGTTAGCTTTATTTTTAAAAGATCATTCATAAATTAATTTATTTCTGAGAGATGATTAATACAAATATCAACCTCTTTTATCAAACTATTAATTTTAGTTTTCGTTTGTGATTTACCCTCATTACTGCCAAGTAAATTATTTGCAATTATTAATGACTTATTTTTATCCTGAATAATCAAAAGTTTATTTTCTAGTTCTTCCGTTGATCGTTCTAAAACAATATTTCGCTCCTGTAATTTAATGAAATTTAGATGATTTTCTTTCAATTTATTGAGCAATCCAATTATCTTTTTTTCTAAAAGCTCAATTGATGTTTGTTTTTTATTCATTTTAAATTAGTGTAACCATTTTCTCCAAACAAAGTTATTCATTCTTTTGAAGAATATGGCTTGATGAATTAAATTTTAATAAAAATGATCTGTCAAAATTTGTTACCTAAATCAAGAGGTTAAAATTTTCTTATTTTTTATCTTGCAATAAATCCAATTATAAATTGAATTCAACATATTACCTGATAATTTTACTCATTTCGTTAACACTTCAAAGTCAACAAAATAAAGATTGGGTTGCTCCAATTGAAATACCTATTAAACTCTCTGGTACTTTTGGAGAAATTCGCTCCAATCACTTCCATGCAGGATTAGACATAAGAACTCAAGGTCGCCAAGGACTTAAAGTCAAAAGTGTAAAGTCAGGATGGATAAATAGAATTAACGTAAGTACTAGCGGTTATGGTAAAGCACTTTACATCCAACATTCTGATGGAACAACCTCAGTTTATGCACATCTTAAAAAATTTGCTTCAAAAATAGAGTCCTACTTAAAGGCAAAGCAATATGAACAAGAATCATTTACCTTAAAATTATTTCCTGAGATTGATTTTTTAAAAATTAAAGCTGGAGAATTAATTGGATTTTCTGGAAATACAGGCGGTTCTTTAGGTCCTCATCTTCATTTTGAAGTGCGTAATACAAAAAATCAAAGCCCTATAAACCCGTTACAATATTCAATGGCTATTAAAGATACTAAACGTCCACAAATTCAAAGTTTTTATCTCTATTCAGGAATTAATAACCTTAATTCAAAAAATGAATATCCTTTAATCAAAAAGAATGATAGTACTTATAATACTGCTCCTATAATAACGGGTGGAAAATTTCACGTAGGTCTTAGTCTTTTCGATAGGCAAAATCTTTCCTATAATAAAAATGGGATTTATAAGGCATCTGTTTTATTAAATGGTGTAAAAATATTTGAGTATCAGATGGATATGATATCATTTAATGATTCCAAGAGCATCAATTTATTTATAGACTATAAAACATTAAAGGAAAAAAGAAAACGAATTCAGAAACTTTTAGCACACCCAAAGCAAAGTTTAAGTTTTTTGTCTAAAAATACGATAGATGGTCAATTTGATATCCTTCCGGAAAAATCATATCAACTCCTCATCAAAGTCAGTGATTACAATAATAATAATAGCTATATAGAAACCTATATAACAGGAGTTAATCCTGAAAACAAAAAGTTAATTACTCTTAATAATCAATTAAAACCTGAAGAAGATCAATTTTATGATTTTGGTGATAAATCAGTCTATTTTCAAAAAGATTCGTTTTTTGAAAATGTGGCATTTAATGTGGATGAAACAGAGGACACTCTTAAAATTGGTAAAGATATTTTTCCTCTACAAAAAGAATTTGAAATAAAATTCGCTTTGTCAGAAAGTGATAGTTTAAAAAAGAAGCAATTTTTTATTGCTAAACTTAACAAAAATGGTAATCCTTACTTTTTTAGTTCAAAAAAGAAAAACGGAATATTATATGGAAAAGCTAAAAGTCTAGGGACATATATTATGAGTAGAGATAGTGTACCGCCAAAAATTAAACCTGTAGATTTTAAAAACAAACAATGGATTTCAAACTATAGTTTTTTAAAATTACGAATTAGTGATGACTACACTGGTATTAAGAGTTATCGTGGAGAGATTAATGGGAAATGGGTGCTTTTTGAATACGAACCAAAAGACAATTCCTTAATTTATGATTTTAGTGATTTAAATTTTGATGAAGCACTTTATCATCTTAAACTTGAAGCAGAAGATTTAGTTGGGAATAAGACAGAATTTTCAATTAGCTTTTACCGAAAGCCTAAAAAATAAAATCTTTAAGCAATAAATTCCTTAAAAACTTGCATAAGGTAATCTACTTCTTGTTTTGAATTAAAAATTGAAAAGGAAAAGCGCAATGAAGGTTGCTCTTTTTCTCGAACAGTTTGAACAGCATTAAGAACATGAGAACCAGAGGTGCTTCCTGATTGACAAGCACTCCCTTTGGAACAAGCAATACCTCTTAAATCAAGATGAAAATCTAACATCAGGGCTTTTTCTGAAGGAATTGGAAGAACAACATTGACTAAAGTGTATGTACTACTATCTTTTTCGCCAGATAAACCATTAAAAATAGCATTTGGAAAAAGTTTAAAAATTGATTCTATAAAATACTGTTTTAATGATAGCACTTGTGCTCTTTCATTTTCAAGTCCTTCGTAAGATAAAGATAAAGCTTTGTGAAGTCCAACAATATTATGAACAGACTCAGTACCTGCTCGCAAGCCTCGTTCTTGGGCTCCTCCATGAATAAATGGTTTAATTCCCGTATTTTTTTTCACAAAAGAAAATCCTACACCTTTAGGACCATGAAATTTATGTGCTGATGCTGATAAAAAATCAATAGGAAGTTGAGCTAAATCAAAAGTAAAATGACCTACGCCTTGTACCGCATCAGTATGGAAATAGGCATCATTTGCGTGACAAAGATTTCCGGTTTTTTCTAAATCAAGTATATTTCCAATTTCATTATTGACATGCATCAATGAAACTAATTTTTTTGAAGTATCCGATTGAAGTAGAGCTTCTAAATGTTTTAAGTCAATAGATCCATCTTTGAGAACATTTACATATAAAATTTTAACCCCAACCCCATGGTTTTCTTTTAATGCATCTAACGCGTAAAGAACTGCATGATGCTCTATTTGGGAAGAAATTAATGTTTTTACTCCTAAATCTTTAACTGCACAATGTAAAATCATATTATCTGATTCAGTACCACCAGAAGTGAAAATAATTTCTTGAGGAGATGCATTCAAAAACTTAGCGACTCCCTTTCTAGCAGTTTCCAAATGTGTTTTGGCAGTCCGCCCAAATGCATGAGATGAAGAAGGGTTTCCAAAGCATTCTTTCATAACTAAAGATATTTCTTCAATTACTTCTTTACGCATAGGAGTGGTTGCAGCATTATCAAAGTAAACATTCATAAAGTTGAATTTGAAAATGAATTAGGATTCGAAGGTTTCTAATGTTTTTGTAATAATTAAGATACTTTCATTTAACTGTTCCTCTGAAATCACCAAAGGAGGTGCAAAACGTATAATATTTCCATGAGTAGGTTTTGCTAGCAAACCATTTTCTTTAAGTTTTAAGCAAATATTCCATGCCGTATCACTGTCTTCTGTATCATTGATTACAATAGCATTCAAGAGTCCACGTCCTCTAACTTTTAATACAATAGAACTATTTTCAAGATATAGATTCATACTAGCTCTAAAAAGCATTCCAAGTCTTCGAGCATTTTGAGTTAATTTTTCATCTCTAATAACCTCAAGTGCTTCCATTGCAACAGAACATGCCATTGGGTTTCCTCCAAAAGTGCTTCCATGTTGACCCGGTTGAATCACATCCATAATATGGCTATCACATAAAACGGCAGATACTGGGTATGTTCCGCCACTAATAGCTTTTCCTAAAATCAAAACATCTGGCCTTATATAAGTTGCTTCTTGTCGTTCACAATGTCCTTGACAAGTACAATTACCACAAACCGCTAACAATGATCCTGTTCGGCCTATTCCTGTCTGAATTTCATCTGCCATAAGTAACACATTATATTCAGAACATAAAGCTCTAGCTTGTTTTATGTAATCAATATCTGGAGTATAAACTCCTGCTTCTCCTTGAATGGGTTCGACTAAAAAACCAGCTACATTGGGATGCGTCTCTAATATGGATTCTAAAGCTTCTATATCATTATAGGGGATTGAAATAAAACCAGAAGCATGAGGACCAAAATGAGTTTTAGAACCCGGGTCACTTGAAAAAGAAATAATGGTAGAAGTACGTCCATGAAAATTTTGAGAGCATACAATGATTTCAGCTTTATTTTCAGGAATATTTTTTTTTGTATAACCCCATTTTCTGGTAATTTTTATTGCAGTCTCTACAGCTTCTGCTCCTGTATTTGATGGGAGTAATCGCTCAAAATTAAAGTAATTAGTCACATACTCCATATACTTCCCAAGCTTATCATTGTGAAAAGCTCTAGAAGTAAGAGTTAGTTTATTGGCTTGTTGTTGTAAAGCATTTACAATCCTAGGATGACAGTGCCCTTGATTTACAGCGGAATATGCTGAGAGAAAATCATAATATAGTTTTTGTTCTACATCCCACAAGTAGACTCCCTCACCCCTCTCTAAGACTACTGGAATAGGACGATAATCATGTGCACCATGAATGTGTTCTAAATCGATATACTCCTGGTCTTCAATCAAAGTTTCCATAATATAAAAGTTTTGAGATTTATATTAGTTAAATCTAGTAACTAAAGTCAAAAGTAATGAATATAGATTCCAAAAACCTAGCAGAAAAGACGATTTATTTTATGAAGCACTATACCTTTGCATCATGTCAAGAAAAAAAAATGATCGTACCGAAACCGGACTTAAAGTCATTGATATTAATGCCAAGGGCATGGGAGTTGCAAAAGGAACTGATGGGGCTGTTTATTTCATAAACAGTGTTGTTCCTGGTGATATTGTGGATATTCGTGTTTATAAAAAAAGAAGAGGCTATTTTGAAGCTGAACCTGTTAAATGGGTCAAAAAATCTGATCACAGAGCTACTCCTCCATGTAAACATTTTGGAGTATGTGGGGGTTGTAAATGGCAACATCTGGATTATGCTGCTCAGTTATCCTTTAAAGAGAAAGGAGTCCTACATAATTTAAAACACATTGGTAAGCTCAATATTGAAGAAATACTTCCTATTACTGGTGTTGAAA
>Ga0307995_1000567_pt1 | contig 25345 bp, 26 predicted proteins | sample EllFjometagen262_FD_203132 | JGI IMG/M metagenome (GOLD analysis project Ga0307995, IMG submission 203132) | Marine microbial communities from Ellis Fjord, Antarctic Ocean - #262 | ecosystem: Environmental > Aquatic > Marine > Unclassified | place: Southern Ocean | collected 2014-11-02 | reverse complement strand
ATTAACTATAACAATAAAAATAACACAGTGCCCTCGTGGTGAAATTTGGTAGACACAAAGGACTTAAAATCCTTGCCCTTTGGGAGTGCCAGTTCGAGTCTGGCCGAGGGCACCAAAACAACGATGATTAAATTTCATTTCACTTTTGATAAAACTATTAAGTCTCAAAAATTAAAAAAAATACTTTTAAAAAAATACAAAAATATGAATCCAACTATTGCAGATGTGATAGTAGTAGCTGGTGGCGATGGATATATGCTTAATGCTTTAAAAAAATATTCGATATTCAAAAAACCATTTTACGGGATTAACTGTGGAACTTATGGTTTTTTAATGAACAAATATGCGTCAACTAATTTAGAACATAAAATTAAAAAAGCAAAAAAAACTTCAATAAACCCACTTGAATTAATTACTTCAAATAAAAAAAATAAAAAAAGTTTAATAGCAGTTAATGAGGTTTCAATATTTAGACAAAGCAGACAGACAGCGTCACTACGACTAGAAGTTGATAAAAAAACTATTATTAAGAAATTAATTAGTGATGGAGTATTAATTTCTACACCTGCCGGAAGTACAGCTTATAATCTATCAGTTCACGGACCAATTTTGTCTCTTAATTCAGGTAAATTAGCTATTACTCCGATTAGTCCATTTAGACCAAGAAGATGGAAAGGAAAGATTGTATCCAATAATTCAATAATTAAATTAAAAAACCTTGATCCCAAAAAAAGACCCGTCGCAGCTGTTGCGGATAATATTGAAATTCGCAATATAAAATCTTTATCTATTAAAACTAATAAAAATATTAATTTAATTTTATTACACGATCCGGAAAGAAGTTTGGTTAAAAGAATAAAAGTTGAACAAATTAGAAAAAATTTTAGTTAGGATTTAATTTGTGATGTTCCCTGTCTGATACGAATAGACCACGTACTGATTACAAATCAGTTGCCCCACCAAATAACCTTTGAGATTATTTGTTTGTTTCTTCTATTTTCTCAATTTTTTTTAATATTAAATTACTTATTAATTCATTACCTTTAACCGAAGTATGACTAAAGTCTAAGTAAAAAAAATTTTTATCATCGTTTACTATACATCTATCTTTTATTAAGGTGTTGCAAAATAATTTGTGCGGGTAAACTCTATAAATATTTTTTCCTTTTATTGAGTCTAACAATTCAAAACTTGACTTTGATCTCTCTTTATAGACTTTATAGGAAGTCGTTATATTTTTAAATTTATTTTTTTTTGAAAATTTATTTACTCTAGTTACCCATGTTTTATTTTGAACATGCCAACCTATTTCAGGAATAGGATAAATCAAAATAATCTTATTTATTTTTGATAGTTCATTTACTGAATTTCTGAAAGAGGAATGAACAGTTTTAAATTTACCAGTAGAAACGTATTTAAACTCCCACTCTCTTCCTTCTACACCTCCTTCTTTATTGTCAAAATAATAGCTCGTTAAATGTTGTGGAAACCTACCTCCAAACACTATAATTGATTTTTTTTCATTTTTTAAAACCTTTTCAAGTTTAGAAAAATAATCATTATTACAATCATGTTCAATTTTATTTGATTTTATCTTAACTAGATTATAGCCAGGAAAGTACAAACAACGTCCAACAGTTGAGGTAATAAAAGAATAATTTTTTTCTACAACTTTATCTTTTAAGTTAAAGTTTATCGATGCCATTTGACTGTCACCTACAGCAAAAACTCTTTTATTGGACAATGTGTTAAAAACACATCTATCTTTGTAACCAAAACATTTTTTTTTCTCAGAGTTTTCTAAGAGACTCCAAGGTTTTTCATCAAGACTCTTTCGTAAAATTTCAGGAATTCTTTTTGGATAACCTTTGTTCGAAATAATTATTGTGTTCGCAATAGCTAGAAAAAGAGAAGCAAGTAGCAATCCTGTCGCAATAAATCGAAATTTATATTTTTTATTTCTAGCGGGTTGCTCTACAAAGTAATAAGAAACAATTGATAATAACAATATTATCATTCCAATTAATAATTTTCTAAAAATATCTTCTTTAGAAAATTCAGAAATTCTATCGAAAGCAAAAATTGGAAAATGCCACAAATACAGAGAATAAGAAATTAAGCCAATTTTAATAAAGAGTTTTGATGAAAGTAGCTTAGTAATTACCTCATCTTTGTGAGCAAAAAAAATAATTAAACAAACACCAATCACAGGTACTAAAGTATAAAAAGAAGGGTGGGGGAATCTGCTTTTAAAAAAAACTATAGTCAACAAAATCAGTAAGAATCCAACACTTGGTAAAATTAATTTTTTTTTATAATGCTGATGCGTAAGTGATTTATTGTTTGTAGTGTTTTCTAAAAATACAAGCAACGAACCAGCAATTAATTCCCAAACTCTACTATAAATAAGATAAAAATTTGCAGAAGTGTAATTTTTGCTCCCCCATTCTGCTAAGCCTAAACTTATTATAAAAATGAAAATTAATATGAATTTAAAATTTTTTCTAAAATATTTAAAAGTAATAAATAAAAAAACTGGAAATAAAATATAAAATTGTTCTTCTACAGCTAACGACCAAGTGTGTAAAAATGGTTTTAAAAAGCCACTCTCAGCTCCATATACCTGGCCAGAAATCCAAAAATAAAAATTAGAACTAAAACCTAAAGAATAAAGAATAGATTTTGAAAAATCAATTAAGCTATTAGGCAACAAATACATCCAAGCGAAAGGCAGTGATGTTATCATCACAAACAGTAACGCAGGTACTATTCTTCTTATTCTTCGTTGATAAAAAAACTTAAATGAAAATGTTCCTGTCGAAGTTAACTCTTTTAAAATAATAGATGTAATTAAATACCCTGAAATTACAAAAAATATATCAACCCCAATAAAACCACCTTTAAAAGGCTGATGATCAAATATTGTAATTTGAGAGTGATAAAGAATAACAGCAACAACAGCTATAGCACGCAGCCCATCTATTTCCGGTCTATACTTTATATTCATTTTTTTTAAACATTTTAAATAATTTACACATAATATATAAGATTTTATAACATCAAATAACTTTAAATAAAAATATGAGTTTAAAAAGAATTTTTTATAAATTAACAAGTAAAAAAAATATCAAATATTTAAATCAAATTTAGTACATGAAAGCAGATTAAAAATATTAATTTAACATTAATTGATGGTCCAGAAAGAAGTTCGGTTAAAAGAATAAAGATGGAGCAGCTTAGGAAAAGCTTTAATTAGAATTAATTTAGTTTGGTGCCCCTTGTCCGATTCGAACAGACCACCTACTGATTACAAATCAGTTGCTCTACCAAATGAGCTAAAGGGGCTATTTTGTACTTTTAGAATAAAAATTATTAAAACTCAATTAAAATAAAAAATTTTTATTAAAGATAAAGTTTAAGCTATTTTTTTTTTAGTACATGGTTTATGTGATGGCAAACTATCGCAACAGTATTAGATATGTTCAAACTTTCCACATTTTTACTGATGCTAACCTTAAATTGAAAGTCCGAATGTTTTAGAGTTTGACTTCTTAGTCCAAATCCCTCAGAACCAAATAACAAAACATTTCTACCCTGCCATTTATGTTCGGTAAAATCTTTCTTACCGGATACGTCAAACGCACTTATCCAAAAATTTTGGGACTTTAAATATTTTAATGATGTGTTGATGTTAGACTCTTTGAATATTACCATATGTTCGGCACCACCACTCGCACTTCTGTAAAGAAGTTTGCTTTTTGAAGGAAAAGATCTGTCTTTAACAATTATACCATCGATGTTGAAAGATGCTGCAGATCTTATAATTGATCCAATATTTCTTGCATCCGTCACTTCTTCTAAAGCTAAAAAATTTATATTTTTTTTTTCAGTTTCTTTAACAAAATCTTTTAATGTTAATTCTTCCAATTGCTCAACTTCCGCAACAAGACCTTGATGTGCTATTTCATCTCTTCCACACAGGTTATCTAGTTCTCTTCTAGATTTGTAAAAAACATGAATATTTTTAAATAAATTTAAAGATTGGTTTTCTCTATTTAAAGTTTTTTGAGCATCCTCAGTTACAAATACCTTTTCTATCTTTCTTTTTGGGTTTTTTAATGCCTCGACGACTGCATGTTTACCTACTATTAAAAATGTGGTTTTTTTCATAATTTTTGGTTAATTTTGTAAATAACTAGCATATTTTAATACAAAATGATTTATTGCTTTTGAGGAACAAGACGCCTATAAAACGTTTGTTTTTAAATACTTTTTAAGTTATTGGGTATCCCAATTTAAGTGTTAAGGAGGGGTACCAAAGCGGTCAAATGGGGCGGGCTGTAAACCCGTTGCCTTCGGGCTTCGAAAGTTCGAATCTTTCCCCCTCCACCAAACTTAAAGTTGAATTTATTAATAAGAGGGCGTAATAGGTTGGATATGCGGGTGTGATTCAATGGTAGAATGCTAGCCTTCCAAGCTGGATGTAAGGGTTCGATTCCCTTTACCCGCTCCAAGAATTTTAAGTTAATAGAAAAACAAAAGAAAAAGGAAAAAAAATGTCAAAAGAAAAGTTCGTACGAAACAAACCGCATTGTAACATTGGAACAATCGGACACGTGGATCACGGTAAAACTACTTTAACAGCAGCAATTACAAAAGTATTATCTACAGCTGATGGCTCTTCAGCAAAATTTACTGCTTATGATCAAATAGATAAAGCACCTGAAGAAAAAGAAAGAGGCATTACTATTTCTACTGCTCACGTTGAATACGAAACTCCTAACAGGCATTATGCTCACGTCGATTGCCCAGGTCACGCTGACTATGTAAAAAATATGATTACAGGTGCAGCACAAATGGACGGAGCAATTTTAGTTGTTAATGCTGCAGATGGCCCTATGCCACAAACTAGAGAGCATATTCTTTTAGCTCGTCAAGTTGGCGTTCCTTCAATTGTAGTTTTCTTAAACAAAGTTGACACTGTTAAAGATGCAGAACTATTAGAACTTGTTGAAGAAGAAATTAGAGAACTTTTAACTTCTTACAAATATCCAGGAGACAAAACTCCAATTATCAAAGGTTCAGCTTTAAGCGCCGTTGAGGGTAAGGATGATGAGATTGGAAAAAATGCGATTTTAGAATTAATGAAAGCAGTTGATACTTTTATTCCTCAACCCGACAGACCTAAAGATAAACCTTTCTTGATGCCTGTAGAAGACGTTTTCTCTATTTCAGGACGTGGAACAGTAGTTACAGGTAGAATAGAAGCTGGTGTTATTAAAGTTGGAGAAGAAATAGAAATCGTAGGTATAAGAGATACTAAGAAATCAGTTTGCACAGGTGTTGAGATGTTCAGAAAACTTCTTGATAGCGGTGAAGCCGGTGATAACGTTGGTATTCTTTTAAGAGGTGTTGAAAGAGAAGATGTTGAGAGAGGCCAAGTACTTTGTAAAGCCGGATCAATTACTCCTCACACTGAATTCGAAGCTCAAGCTTATATTTTGAAAAAAGATGAAGGTGGTAGACACACTCCTTTCTTTACAAAATATAGACCTCAGTTTTATTTTAGAACAACAGATGTTACTGGCGAAGTAACATTACCCGCTGGCACAGAGATGGTTATGCCGGGTGACGATGGAAAATTTACTGTAAAATTGATTACTCCAATTGCAATGAACGACAACTTAAACTTTGCAATAAGAGAAGGTGGAAAAACAGTTGGAGCTGGAGTAGTAACGAAAATTTTAAAGTAAACGCTTAGGAGCGTAGTTCAATTGGTAGAGCGCCGGTCTCCAAAACCGGAGGTTGTGGGTTCGAGTCCCTCCGCTCCTGCCAATTTTTTAATAAAAAATTATGAAAAATCCTTTAAAATTTATACAGGAAGTCAAACAAGAAGCTTTTAGAATAACCTGGCCAACAAAAAAAGATACTTTAACAGGTGGCCTTATGGTTTTTGGTCTCGCTTCCATTGCTGCAATTTTTTTTCTTATTTTAGATCAAATATTAAGATTTTTGCTTAATTTAGTTTTAACAATAAATTTGTAAATATGAATTGGTATATCGTTCAAGCATATTCTGGTTTTGAAAAGAAAGTTGTTGAATCTATAAAAGATACTTTAGCTAAAATTAAACTAGAAACTCACTTAGGTGAAATTCTTGTTCCAACCCAAGAAGTGACTGAAGTTAAGAAAGGAAAAAGAACAAAAAAACAAAAAAAATATTTTCCAGGTTATATTTTAGTCCAGCTTAATTTAACTAAAGAAGTCTATCATTCAATCAAGAATATTCAAAAAGTTAGCGGTTTTTTAGGGTCTGGAGACAAACCAACCCCTATATCCGATAAAGAAATAGAAAGAATTCTTGGTTCTGTTTCTGAAAGTGCAAATGATCCAAAAAGTGGTATAAGTTTCGAGATTGGTGAAAAAGTAAAAGTATGCGACGGTCCTTTTGCTTCTTTTAATGGTTTAGTTGAAGAAATAGACGAGGAGAAATCAAGGTTAAAAGTTTCTGTTTCTATTTTTGGAAGAGCCACACCAGTAGATTTAGAGTATAACCAAGTAGAAAAAAATTAATATGGCAAAAGAAATAGTAGGTTTAATAAAATTACAAATTAAAGGTGGTCAAGCTAATCCAGCACCTCCCGTAGGACCCGCCCTAGGTCAACGCGGAATCAACATTATGGAATTTTGCAAAGCATTCAATGAAAAAACAAAATCAATGATGGGCCAACCCGTTCCTGTTGTGATCACCGTTTATAAAGATAAAAAATTTGATTTTATTATAAAGACTCCACCTGCATCTCACTTTATTAAAGAGGCGGCAAAGCTTAAAGGGGGATCAAAAGAACCAGGGAGAACTGTTGCAGGTTCTATAACAATGAAACAGGCCGAAGATATCGCAAAAGCTAAAATGAAAGACTTAAACGCATTTGACATAAAACAGGCTACAAAAATAATTTGTGGATCTGCGAGATCAATGGGTATTGAGGTTAAAGGTTAATGGAAAAAAAATCGAAAAGATACAGAGAGCTCCAAAAAAACTCAAAAGATTTCAAATCAAATGATCTAAAAGTAATATTAGATCTCATTAAAAAAAATTCAACGGCTAAGTTTGATGAATCAATCGATATTTCTTTGCGCATTGGACTTAAGCAGTCTAAAGGTGGCGATTTTAATCTACGAACAATTACACAGCTTCCCGCAGGTACTGGTAAAAAAATAAAAGTTGCAGTTTTATGTGAACCAGACAAGATTGAAGAAGCTAAAAAAAACGGAGCAGACATTGTTGGCTCAGAAGATTTAATCGAAAAAATTGCATCAGGTAAATTTGAATTTGATAAATTAATTTGTACTCCCGGTATGATGGGAAAAGTAGGCAAACACGGTAAAGTTCTAGGACCTAAAGGATTAATGCCCAACCCCAAACTTGGAACTGTCTCTACAAATATAAAGAAATCAGTTAGTGATGTAAAAAATGGATTAATAGAAATTAAACATGACAAAGACGGAAATATCTCAACATCAATAGGAAGAAAAAGTTTCACTACTGAAAATTTAGTAAATAATTTTAAACATTTATGTGATTTTATAAAAAAAGAGAAACCAGACGCTATCAAAGGTGATTTTATTAAAAGTATATATATTACTTCTTCTATGGGTATTTCATTTAAAGTTAGCAGCAAGGGAATTTAGTTATGATGAATAAAGATACTAAGAAAACCTATATTGAAGATATGAAAAAAATTTTTTCTTCAAATGAATCTGTGATGATAGCTCATTACCAAGGCTTAAATGTAATTCAATTAGATGCATTAAGAAAAGAATTAAGAGAAAACAAAATAATTTTTAAGATCACAAAAAACAGAATAACAAAACTAGCCGTTAAAGAGACACCACTTAAAGATCTTGAAATTTTTTTTACAGGCCCAACTGCAGCTGCAATTTCGTCTGATCCATTCATGTCCGCTAGGATTTTATCAAAATTTGCAAAAAAAAATGATAAATTAAAAATTGTCGCAGGTTTTATGGAGGGTAAAGTTATTGATCAAGCAGAAGTTGCTAAAATAGCTAGTTTACCAACCTTGCAAGAAGCTAGGGCTAAAATTGTAGGTGTTTTAAATGCCTCAGCGCAAAAAATAGTTGGTATTTTACTTGCACAGAGCAAAAAAATGGCTAGTTTAGCGCCCGCAGAGGATATTAAAAAATAATTTACAGGATTAAATAAATGTCAGATCTAAATAAAATCATAGAAGATTTATCAAAATTATCTGTTGTTGAAGCAGCAGAACTTTCAAAACAATTAGAAGAAAAATGGGGAGTTTCCGCTGCAGTAGCGGCAGCACCTGCAGCTGCAGGTGCAGCAGCCGGAGAAGAAAAATCAGAATTCACAGTTTTCCTTGCGTCGTTTGGAGAAAAAAAAATTAATGTTATTAAAGAAGTTAGAGCAATAACTGGTTTGGGCCTAAAGGAAGCTAAAGATTTAGTTGAAGCGGCTCCGAAAGAAGTTAAATCTGGTGTTGCTAAAAAAGATGCTGATGAAATGAAAGCAAAACTCGAAGCAGCAGGCGCTAAAGTAGAATTAAAGTAAACTAAGAATTAGCTATCTTTTACTAAAGTAAAAAACTTTAGTAAAATTTTTTATTATTAATGGATTTATCTTTTACTCAAAAAAAAAGCATTCGAAAAAACTTTGGTAAGTTAGTCGAAAGCTTAGGTATCCCAAATCTTATTGAAGTTCAAAAAAACTCTTATAACGAATTTTTAAGTTCAAAATCTATTCACGAAAATACTAATGAGCTTACCAAAGGAATTCACAAAACTTTTCAGAGCATATTTCCAATCGAAGATGGAAGTCAAAAATCTACTTTAGAATATATTTCATACAAATTTGAAAAACCAAAATTTGACGTTCTGGAATGTAAACAAAGAAGTTTAACTTATGCCGCTTCTATAAAAGCAAATTTAAGACTAGTTGTTTATGATATTGACCCTGATACAAATACTAAACAAATTTTATCCGCTAAAGAGCAAGATGTTTTTATTGGTGAGCTTCCCTTAATGACAACAAGTGGAACATTTGTTATCAATGGTGTCGAGAGAGTTGTAGTGAATCAAATGCATAGAAGCCCAGGAGTTTTCTTTGATCATGACAAAGGTAAAACACATAGTAGTGGAAAATTATTATTCAATTGTCGAATTATACCAGGCAGGGGCTCTTGGTTAGATTTTGAGTTTGATCCAAAAGATATTTTATATTTTAGAATTGATAGAAAGAAAAAACTTCCAATAACTACCCTGCTTTATGCACTAGGAATAACTAGAGAACAGGTCATCGAAAATTATTATTCTCAAGATCAGTTTACCTATGACAAAGAAACCAAGAAGTGGAGTACAAAATTTATCCCGGAAAACTTCAAAAGACCAGTTAAATTACCTTACGACTTGGTTGATGCGAAAACTAATAAAAAATTTTTAGCCAAAGGAGAAAAACTTAATCTAATTATAGCTAACAAATTAAAAGAAAAAGGGCTTGGTAACATTCTAATTTCTAACAATGAAATTATTGGCAAGTATCTTGCTCATGATGTTAAAGAAAAAGGTGGTGAATATATAATTAGATCTGGCTTTGACATTACAGAAGAACTACTTGAAAAAATTATTTTTAATGGAACTTACTCCTTAAAACTTGTAAATATAGATCCAATTAATAAGGGGCCCTATTTACTGGAAACCTTAAAAGTAGAAAAAAATATAGATAAAAGTGAGGCTTTAAATGATATTTATAGAATTTTAAGGCCAGGAGAAGCCCCTACAATAGAGGTAGCTGAAAAAGTATTTCAAAATTTATATTTTAATAAAGAACGTTACGACTTATCAGAAGTTGGAAGAGTTAAGCTGAATGCAAAATTAAACCTTTCTAGAGATATTAAAGAAACTGTTCTTTATAAAGAGGACATTTTATCAATCATTAAATTTATGCTTGACCTACGAGATGGCAAAGGAGACGTGGATGATATTGATCATTTAGGCAACAGAAGAGTTAGATCTGTAGGTGAACTTGTAGAAAATCAATTTAGAATTGGGCTATTAAGAATGGAAAGGACCGTCAAAGAAAAAATGTCAATCTTCTTAGAGATCGAATCTGCTATGCCGCAGGATTTGGTAAACGCAAAACCAATTACAACTTCATTAAGAGATTTTTTTGCCACTTCAGCACTTTCCCAATTTATGGATCAAACTAATCCATTATCTGAAATTACACATAAACGAAGAGTTTCAGCTCTTGGACCGGGTGGGTTAACAAGAGAAAGAGCCGGTTTTGAAGTTCGAGACGTACACCCAACTCATTATGGTAGAATTTGTCCCATCGAAACACCAGAAGGACCAAACATCGGATTGATCAACAGCTTAGCTACTTATTGTCGTGTAAATAAATATGGATACATAGAGAGCCCTTATAAAAAAATTGTTAACGGTAAAGTTTCAAATGAAATTCATTATCTTTCTGCGATAGAAGAAGAAAAGTTTACAATTGCACAAGCTAACTCTCCGATAAATCAAAATGGAACATTCGATGAAGAATTAGTCTCATGTAGGCATAATTTAAACTTTCTTTTAGCTAACAGGGAAAGTGTTGACTATATTGACGTATCACCAAAACAACTAGTTTCAGTAGCTGCTGCTCTTATTCCCTTTTTAGAAAATGACGATGCAAATAGAGCTTTAATGGGATCAAACATGATGAGACAAGCGGTTCCACTATTAAAACCAGAGTCCCCATTAGTTGGAACTGGCATGGAATCAGATGTCGCCTTAGATTCAGGAGTGACAATTGTTGCAAGAAGAAACGGAATCGTAGACAAAATTGATGGCAAACGCATTGTAGCAAAAGCAACAGATGTTAAAGATTTATCACAGTCAGGTGTAGATATTTATAATTTGTCAAAATTTAAAAGGTCAAATCAAAACACATGCATTAATCAAAAACCATTGGTTAAAGTTGGAGATTTAATTAAGAAAGGTGATATTATCGCTGATGGACCGGGCACAAAACTTGGTGAATTAGCGTTGGGTAAAAACGTAACGGTAGCTTTCATGCCTTGGCAAGGTTATAATTTCGAAGACTCAATTTTAATTTCAGAAAGATGTGTTACAGATGATGTATTTACTTCAATTCATATTGAGGAATATGAAGCAATGGCTCGTGACACTAAATTAGGAGCTGAAGAAGTAACTAGAGATATACCGAACGTAAGCGAGGAAAGTTTAAGGAATTTAGATGAATCAGGAATAGTCTACGTAGGTGCCGAGGTAAAGCCTGGTGATATTTTAGTTGGTAAAGTTACACCAAAAAGTGAAACATCTTCTAGCCCTGAAGAAAAATTATTAAGATCAATATTTGGTGAAAAAGCTACAGATGTAAGAGATTCTTCTCTAAAGCTTAAATCAGGTGGTGCAGGTGTTGTTATTGATGTCAGGGTTTTTAATAGACACGGAATAGAAAAAGATGAGAGATCAGTTGCTATAGAAAGAGCAGAAATTGAATTAGTACAAGAAGACAAACTAGTCGAAGAAGAAATTTTAAATAGAAACATTAGATTAAGAGCAGTTGATCTAGTAAAAAGCAAACAATTAAACAAAACCTATAAATCTATTGATGCAAATAAATCGATTCAAGCCGAGCAATTAAACGACCTAAATCTAAAAGATATTTGGAAATTAACTTTTTCTGACGATGAAACAAGTCAAAACCTTTTAAAACTTAAAAAGCAATTTGATGAAGCTAGTGAAGATATTAAATTAAGATTTGAAGATAAAGTTATTAAAATTAGACAAGGTGACGATCTTTTGCCTACTGTAATGAAAGTAGTGAAAGTTTTTGTTGCAGTTAAACGAAGATTGATGCCAGGAGATAAAATGGCAGGAAGACACGGTAATAAAGGTGTTGTCAGCAAAATAGTTCCAGTACAAGATATGCCTTATATGGCCAATGGAAAGCCGGTTGATATTGTCTTAAATCCTTTGGGTGTTCCTAGTCGTATGAACGTGGGTCAAATTTTAGAAACACATTTAGGTTGGGCATGTTCTGAGTTAGGTGACCAGATAAAAGAATACTTAAAAAATTTTGACAAAACTATTGAAGAACTAAAGAAAAAATTACAAAGCATTTATGGAAACGAATACTTCGATAACGTTGTCAGTAAATTAAATAAAAAAGAACTATTTGAGCTTGTTGAAAACATCTCAAATGGTATTCCGATCGCAACACCAGTATTTGATGGAGCTTCTACAGATGACATTAAAAGCATGTTAAATCTATCTAACCTACCTAGCTCAGGTCAAACAACTTTGTGGGATGGTTTAACCGGAGAACAATTTGATCGCCCAGTTACTGTCGGTATTATTTACATGTTAAAGCTAAATCACTTAGTAGAAGATAAGATACACGCTAGATCAACCGGACCATACAGTTTAGTTACTCAACAACCACTTGGTGGTAAGGCTCAAATGGGTGGCCAAAGATTTGGTGAAATGGAAGTTTGGGCGCTTGAAGCATATGGTGCCTCTTACACTTTACAAGAAATTTTAACTGTTAAATCAGATGATGTTGCTGGTAGAACTAAAGTTTATGAAACTATAGTAAAAGGAAACAACAATTTTGAATCTGGTGTCCCTGAGTCATTCAACGTTTTAATAAAAGAAATTAGAGCTTTAGGTCTAAATATAGAATTAAATTAATATGGAAAAAAATTTAAAAAAACAAACTTATAGCAATCAGACTAGCAACTTAGCTGAAACCAATTTTAGTAGTATAAAAATTACTTTAGCTAGTCCAGAAAAAATTAAATCCTGGTCGTTTGGTGAAATAAAAAAACCAGAAACAATTAACTACAGAACTTTTAGACCAGAAAAAGACGGCCTCTTTTGTGCGAGAATATTTGGGCCAGTAAAAGACTATGAATGTCTATGCGGTAAATACAAAAGAATGAAATTTAGAGGGATTATTTGCGAAAAATGTGGAGTAGAAATAACAAAATCTAACGTAAGAAGAGAGAGAATGGGCCATATCGATTTAGCTTGCCCCGTAGCACACATTTGGTTTTTAAAATCATTGCCAAGTCGTATCGCTCTTGCATTGGATATGAAGTTAAAAGATGTTGAAAGAGTTCTTTATTTTGAGAGTTTTATAGTTGTAGAACCTGGTTTAACAACTTTAAAAAAAGCCGACTTAATTACAGAAGAACAATTGATCAAAGCTCAAGAAGAATTTGGCGAAGATGCTTTCGAAGCTGGTATTGGTGCAGAGGCTGTAAGAGAAATTTTAATGGCCTTAGATCTACCGAAAGAACAAAAAAAATTACGTACAGCTCTTGATACTATTAAATCAAAAGTTACAGAAGAAAGAACAATTAAAAGATTAAAACTTGTAGAGTCGTTCATTGAATCAGGAAACAAACCTGAATGGATGATCTTAACTACTGTTCCTGTTATACCACCTGAACTAAGACCTTTAGTACCACTTGACGGAGGTAGATTTGCGACTTCTGATCTTAACGATTTATATAGAAGAGTAATTAACCGTAACAACAGACTTAAGAGATTGTTAGATCTTAAAGCACCACACATCATTGTAAGAAATGAAAAGCGTATGCTACAAGAATCAGTTGATGCTCTTTTTGACAATGGAAGACGTGGAAGAGTTATTACAGGCACTGGTAAACGACCTTTGAAATCCTTAGCAGAAATGCTTAAAGGTAAACAAGGTAGATTCAGACAAAATTTACTGGGTAAACGTGTTGATTATTCTGGTCGATCAGTAATTGTTGTGGGTCCAGAATTAAAACTCCATCAATGTGGTTTACCAAAAAAAATGGCTTTAGAATTATTTAAACCTTTTTTATATGCTCGATTAGATTTGTTAGGCCTAGCCACTACAATTAAGCAAGCTAAACGTTTAGTTGAAAAAGAAGTGCCTGAAGTATGGGATGCTTTGGAATATATTACAAGAGAACATCCTGTGTTATTAAATAGAGCACCAACTTTACACAGACTTGGAGTACAGGCTTTTGAAGTTAAACTAATTGAAGGCTATGCAATTGAATTACATCCATTAGTTTGTGCAGCATTCAATGCAGATTTTGACGGAGATCAAATGGCAGTGCACATTCCGTTAAGTTTAGAGGCTCAACTTGAAGCTAGAGTCTTAATGATGTCTACAAATAATATTTTAAGTCCATCAAACGGGAAACCTATTATTGTTCCGAGTCAAGATATAGTACTTGGTATTTATTACCTTTCTCAATCTGATGATACAAATGAAGAAAAACCAAAAGGTATTTTTTCTAATATTGAAGAGATTGGACAAGCGATAGAAAACAAATCTATTAGCTTACATTCTAAAATCATCTCAATTTTTGAAACTGTCGATGAAAAAGGAAATAAAGTAAATCAAAAATACACTAGTACTGCGGGAAGATTTTTGTTGGCCAGTGTTTTACCAAAACACCACACAATTAAATTTACTTTGATTGATAGACTTTTAACGAAAAAAAATGTTTCTGAAATTATTGATACTATTTTTAGATTTTGTGGTCAAAAAGAAACTGTTATATTCTGTGATCGCATTAAGTCTTTAGGATTTAAGCACGCTTTTAGAGCTGGTATCTCATTTGGTAAAGATGATTTAATAATACCAGAAACTAAAATAGATTTAATTAATAAAACTAAAAAGAAAATTGAAGAATATGAAAGCCAATATTCTGATGGATTAATTACGAGAGGGGAAAAATACAATAAAGTCGTAGATGTTTGGTCTAAGTGTACGGATACAGTAGCGAACGAAATGATGAAAGAAATTTCTTCTGCTCAAAAAATTTTTCCAGACGGAAGAATAGAGACTAACTCAGTTTATATGATGGCCGATTCAGGAGCCAGAGGTTCACAAGCTCAAATGAAACAGCTTGCAGGAATGAGAGGATTAATTGCTAAACCATCTGGAGAAATTATTGAAACCCCTATTATTTCTAATTTTAAAGAAGGTCTAACTGTATTAGAATATTTCAATTCAACCCATGGGGCACGAAAAGGCCTTGCTGATACCGCTTTAAAAACTGCAAACTCAGGTTATTTAACAAGAAGACTTTGTGATGTTGCTCAGGATTTACAGGTAACAATAAAAGATTGTGGATCTAAGTCTTCTATTAATATTACTGAAATTATCGAAGGTGGTAACATCTTAGTAAGTTTGTCAGAGAGAGTTTTAGGCAGAACTCCTGCTATGGATATTAAGCATCCAATAACTGGTGAATTATTAATTAAAAAGAAAAAACTATTAGACGAAGCAGATTGTGAAATAATTGACGCTGCTGGTGTTAAATCTATCCAAGTTTACTCTGTTATTACTTGCATTGCAGATCGAGGTGTTTGTCAAACATGTTATGGAAGAGATTTATCTAGAGGAAAATTAGTAAGTATCGGTGAAGCTATAGGCATGATAGCGGCTCAATCAATTGGTGAACCTGGAACACAATTAACCATGAGAACATTTCACGTTGGTGGTACAGCTCAAATTAAAGAAGAATCACAAATTATTTCTCAAAATGTTGGTAAATTAAAAATCATAAACAAAAACCTTATAGAAGATTCTAAAAAAAATATAATTGTAATGGGAAGAAACACTGAACTTTCAATTGAAAGTGATAATGGAATTCAATTAGGTATTTATAAGGTTATTTACGGATCAAAACTTTTCTTTAAAGATGGTGATATGATTGAAAAAGGAAAAAAAATAGCAGAATGGGACCCTTACACGCTTCCTGTAATTGCAGAAACTAGCGGTATAGTTAACTACATGGATCTTGTCGAAGGAACTTCTTTGACAGAAACTATGGATGACTCAACTGGTATTTCATCAAAATCAGTTACTGACTGGAAATCACTTTCAAAAAATACAGAATTAAAACCAAGATTAACATTAAGAAATGATAAAGGTGAAGTTATTAAAAAAGCAGATGGAAACGTTGCTAGATATTTTCTAGTTCCAGACTCAATTCTTTCAGTTAAAGATGGTCAAAAAGTTTCAGCAGGTGATGTTCTTGCTCGACTACCAAAAGAAACTTCAAAAACTAAAGATATTACAGGTGGCTTACCTCGTGTTGCTGAGTTATTTGAAGCTAGAAAACCTAAAGACAGTGCAATTATTGCTGAGAACAATGGCGTAATTGAATTTGGAAAAGAAATAAGAGGAAAACAAAAAATTTCTATTGTTTCTTCTAAAGGTGAAGCTTCGAATTATTTAATCCCCAAAGGAAAACATGTAAACTTTAATCAAGGAGAGAAAATTAAAAAAGGTGAGTATTTGCTTGATGGAGCCCCATTACCGCATGACATTTTAAGAATTTTAGGTGTCGAACGTCTTACTGAGTATTTCGTAAGTGAGGTTCAAGAAGTTTATAGACTTCAAGGTGTTATTATAAATGACAAACATATTGAAACTATAGTTAGACAAATGTTGAAAAAGGTGGAGATCAAAGAGTCTGGTGACACTGATTTCCTATTGAACGAGACAGTAGACTTAATTGATATAAATAAGATAAATCAAGATTTAAAGAAAAATAATAAAAAACCAGCTGTATTTCAGAGAATATTGTTAGGAATAACAAAAGCATCTCTTCAAACTAAGTCATTTATTTCTGCAGCTTCCTTCCAGGAAACAACTAGAGTACTGACCGATGCTTCAATTAGAGGAAAAGTTGACTATTTAGAAGGTTTAAAAGAGAACGTAATAGTAGGTAGGTTGGTTCCGGCAGGAACTGGCCTTACAAAAATGGGCTGGGACAAAGAAGCAAAAAAACAAGACGAATTGAGATTGGATGAAATTAAAAAACAACAACTCGAAAATCCTTCTACAGCAGAATAATACTTTAAAAATAAGTTTGATTTTACCTATTAAATATTGACTTTTAGTTTTTCAATGCTAGTTTAACGCAATTTTGATAGTTAGAAGTAAGGTGGTATTTAACCTTAAACACTGACTTAAACGTACCTTGATAGACAAGGCCTACCTTTATCTTTTTTCTTCAAAATTTTGCTATGCCAACAATTAGTCAATTACTAAGAAAACCTCGGTCCAAACCGGTCGCAAGAAACAAAGTTCCTGCTTTAGAAGGGCAACCTTTAAAGAGAGGTGTTTGTTTGAAAGTTTATACAACAACTCCAAAAAAACCAAATTCAGCTTTAAGAAAAGTTGCGCGTGTAAGATTATCAAACGGATTTGAAGTTACAGCTTACATTCCAGGTGAGGGACATAATTTGCAAGAGCACTCTGTCGTATTATTACGTGGAGGTCGTGTAAAAGATTTACCTGGCGTACGATATCATATTTTAAGAGGAAACTTGGATACTCAGGGAATAGCAACAAGAAGAAAAAGAAGATCATTATATGGAGCTAAGAAACCTAAATAATTTAAATCATGTCTAGAAAAAGAAAAGCTCCTGTTAGAAAAGTTTATCCTGATCCTAAATTTCGATCAGAATTAGTTTCAAAATTTATTAATTGTATAATGTATGATGGCAAAAGATCTAGAGCAGAGAAAATTTTATATGATGCTTTAGAAAAAATTAAAGAAACAAATAAACAAGATCCTTTAAAAACTTTTAATGATGCGGTAGTTAATGTTAAGCCAAATGTTGAATGTAGATCACGTAGAGTAGGTGGTGCCACATATCAAGTACCAGTTGAGGTCAAAGCAAAAAGAGGTCAGGCATTGGCATTACGTTGGATTAAAGATGCTACTAGGAATAGAAAAAATAAAACTATGGCTGAGAAATTATATTTTGAACTATTAGATGCTTCACAAAATAAAGGTGCAGCAATTAAAAAAAGAGAAGACACACATAGAATGGCAGAATCAAATAAAGCTTTTGCTCATTTTAGATGGTAATTATTTATGACTGAAACTAAATATTCTTTAGAAAAATATAGAAACATTGGTATCATGGCACATATCGATGCTGGGAAAACCACTACTACTGAACGAATTTTATATTATACAGGAAAAAGTCATAAAATTGGAGAAGTACATGATGGCGCTGCAACCATGGATTGGATGGAACAAGAACAAGAACGTGGCATAACTATTACTTCTGCTGCAACAACATGTTTTTGGAACGATCACAGAATAAATATTATTGACACTCCTGGACACGTTGATTTTACAATTGAAGTAGAAAGATCTTTAAAAGTTTTAGATGGAGCTGTCTGTGTTTTTGATGGTGTTGCAGGTGTAGAACCCCAGTCAGAAACAGTTTGGCGACAGGCTGACAAATATAAGGTACCAAGAATTTGTTTCGTTAATAAATTAGACCGAACGGGAGCAGATTTTTACATGTGTGTCGACATGATCAAAGATAGATTAGGCTGTAAACCGTTAGTTTTACAATTACCTATTGGCTCTGAAGCTGACTTAAAAGGAATAGTAGATCTAGTTAAGATGAAAGCTGTCGTATGGCAAAACGAAGACCTTGGAGCCAAATTTGATGTTGTAGATATTCCAGCTGACTTAAAAGAGAAAGCTACTAAGTACAGAAAAGAACTTGTTGAAGCTGCTGTTGAAGAAGATGAAAAATTAATGGAATCATATCTAGAGGGGAAAGAGCCTTCTGAATCTGATCTAAAAAAATGTATAAGAAAAGGTACGTTAGGATTTAACTTTGTTCCAATAACTACAGGTTCAGCATTTAAGAACAAAGGTGTTCAGCCACTTCTAGATGCTGTGGTTGATTATTTACCTAGTCCTATGGATATTGGTTCTATTGAAGGAACAAAACTAGGAACAGAAGATAAAGTACAAATGAAATTTGGAGACAATGAACCATTTAGTGCATTAGCATTTAAAGTAGCGAACGATCCTTTTGTTGGATCGTTAACTTTTATAAGAATTTATTCTGGAACCATCAAAACAGGAACAAGCATTTATAATTCTTCCAGAGAAAAAACAGAACGTGTTGGTAGAATGTTATTAATGCACGCTAATAGTAGAGAAGATACTAAAGAAGCAACAACTGGAGATATAGTTGCTTTAGCAGGATTAAAATTCACAGTTACCGGACATACACTTTGTGATGAAGACAAACCAATATTATTAGAACCCATGGAATTTCCAGATCCTGTAATAGAAATTGCTGTTGAGCCTAAAACTAAAGCTGACCAAGAAAAAATGGGTGAAGCTTTAGGTAGATTAGCAAAAGAAGATCCTTCATTTAGAGTTACATCCGATGAAGAATCAGGCCAAACTATTATTAAAGGAATGGGTGAGCTACACTTAGATATAATTGTTGATAGGATGAAAAGAGAATTTAAAGTGGAGGCTAACATTGGAGCGCCTCAAGTAGCGTACAGAGAAACAATACTTAATTCAGCAGAAGTCACATATATACATAAGAAGCAAAGTGGTGGGTCAGGTCAATTTGCAAAAGTTACTTTAAGTGTAGAACCATTAGAACCTGGCAAAGGTAGAGAAATTGAAAATAAAATTAAAGGTGCTTCAATACCGAAAGAGTTTATTCCAGGCGTAGAAAAAGGTGTTGAGTCAGTCGCAGAGAGTGGAATTTTAGCAGGATTTCCAATAATAGATTATAAAGTTACAATATTAGACGGTCTACACCACGATGTGGACTCAAGTGTTTTAGCATTTGAAATAGCCTCTAGATATTGTTTCAAAGAATTATGTCAGAAAGCTACATTAAAACTTTTAGAGCCAATAATGAAAGTTGAAGTTGTTACTCCTGAAGATTTTATGGGTGATGTGATTGGTGATTTAAATAGTAGGCGTGGTCAAGTTGGATCTACCGAACCTAGAGGTAATGCTACTGCAATATCAGCAACTGTACCATTAGCTAATATGTTTGGCTATATAAACACCTTAAGGTCATCAACACAAGGGAGAGCTCAATATACTATGCAATTTAGTCATTATGATAAAGTCCCTCAAAACGTTCAAGACGAGGTAACAAAGAAACTAGCTTAATATTATGGATAAACAAAATATACGAATACACTTAAGAGCTTATGACAATAAAATCTTAGATTTATCTACGGAAGAAATAGTCAACACAGCTAAGAGAACCGGAGCTCAAGTTAAAGGACCAATACCCCTACCTACAAGAATTGAAAAATATACAGTTTTAAGATCACCCCATATTAACAAAAAGAGCAGGGAACAATTTGAACAAAGAACCCATAAAAGATTAATTGATATTATTGAACCAACACCACAAACCGTCGAAGCACTTATGAAACTAGATTTAGCTTCAGGTGTTGATATAGAAATTAAAATATAAATATGACTTTAGGATTATTAGGAACAAAAATTGGCATGACTAGAGAGTTTTTAACAAATGGTCAATCTGTCCCTGTAACTGTAATTAAAGTTGAAAAAGGTAGAGTTTTGGATGTGATCTCTAAAGAAAATAGAGGATATTCAGCTGTAAAAGTTGGTTTTTTCCCAATAAAGAGTTCAAAACTAACCAACCAAATGAAGGGTTATTTTACTAAAAAAAATACAGAACCAAAAAAAGTTTTAAAAGAATTTCGTTTAGATAATGTTGATGAATTCAAAGAAGGGAATGAGTTTGGTTTAGAAATTTTAAAAGATATAAAATTTGTAGACGTTAGATCTAAAACAATAGGTAAAGGTTTTGCAGGTGTAATGAAAAGATGGAATTTTGGTGGACTAAGAGCTTCACATGGTGTTTCAGTTTCACATAGATCACATGGATCTACAGGGCAAAGACAAGATCCAGGTAAAGTTTTTAAAGGAAAAAAAATGGCTGGACACATGGGCGACAAATTAAGAACAATGTTAAATTTAGAAATAGTTAAGTCAGATGTAGAAAATAGTTTACTTTATTTAAAAGGGTCAATTCCAGGATCTAAAAATTCTAGAGTTTTAGTAAGACAATCTATTAAAGTTGTTAGAAGAAAAACATTAATTGAAAAAATTGAAATAAAAGCAAAAATTGCTGCTGCGGCTAAAGGGAAAAAATAATTAAATGAAATTTAATTTATTAAATATTGAAGGTGGAAAATCAGAGTCAATTGATGTTTCAGATAAAATTATGAATTTAAAATTCAATCATAAATTGATTAAATATGTAATTGACTGGCAATTAAACCATCAGAAACCTCGAACAGCAAAAACAAAACAAAGAAATGAAATTAGGGGATCAACCAAGAAAATTTATGCCCAAAAAGGTACAGGTCAAGCGAGACACGCAAGTAAAAAAGCACCTTTATTTGTTGGTGGCGGTCAGGCTCACGGACCAAAAGGAGCGGTGTATAAAATAAAAAAAATAAACAAAAAGGTTAGAAAATTAGCACTTGCGCAAACTTTAGCAAAAAAAAATGTAGATAAGCAACTTTATATTTTATCAGATGTAAAAAAAGAAGTTAAAAAAACTAAGGATTTTAATAAATTTTTGCAAACAAATAATCTATCAAATGCTTTGATAGTTTCAGATAAAGACTCTGAAAAAAATTTTATCAAATCGGCAAGGAATATAAAAAATATAAAAGTTATTAGCGATGAAGGCACTAACATTTACGATATCTTAAAATATACCAACATAATTATTACTTCCACATCAATCAAAAAAATTGAAACTAAAATATTAGATGAAAAAAATTAATTCAACAGATTCTATAAGGCAGCCTATTATTACGGAAAAAGCTACTATTTTGTCCGAACAAAACAAAACAGTGTTTAAAGTTCATTCTGGAGCCAATAAAAGATCTATTAAAAAAAATATTGAAAAATTATTCAAAGTTACTGTTTTAAAAGTTAATATTATTAATACAAAAACAAAAAGAAAAATAAAACAAGGAAGAATATCCACTAAACCTGGTTATAAAAAAGCAATTATCACTCTTAAAAAAGGTCAAAGTATTGACCTAACAGCTGGAATTTAATTATGGCATTAAAAACATTTAAACCTTATACAAAATCTGTTCGTGGCACAGTTCTTGTTGACAAAAGTCAATTGTGGAAAGGCGATTCATACAAACCGCTTACTGTTGGTCAGCACTCAACCGGCGCAAGAAACAATATGGGCAGAATTACCTCGAGACACAGAGGTGGAGCCCACAAACATAAATATAGAATTATTGATTTTCATAGATCAAAAAGAAACATAAAAGGAGTTGTTGAAAGAATTGAATACGACCCAAATAGAACAAGTTATATTGCCTTAATAAAATATGAAGATAACGATATGAAATATATTATTTGCCCTCAAAAATTAGAAGTTGGTGACACTGTTGAAGCAGGAAAAAATGTTGAAATTAAAGTTGGTAATTGTTTAGAGCTAATTGAGATTCCACAAGGAAGTGCGATTCACAATATAGAGTTAGTTCCTAAATCAGGCGGCAAAATGGCTAGATCAGCTGGTTCATCTGCAACCCTGACTGGTTTCGACGGAGATCATGCAATTATAAGACTAGGTTCTGGAGAAACAAGAAAAGTTAGCAGCATGTGTATGGCTACACTTGGATCTGTTTCTAATCCAGATCAAAAAAATATTAAAATTGGGAAAGCTGGCCGAACTAGATGGAAAGGTCAAAGACCTCAATCAAGAGGTGTTGTAATGAATCCAGTAGATCACCCTCACGGTGGGGGTGAAGGAAAAACATCTGGTGGAAGAAACCCTGTTTCGCCTTGGGGTCAATCTGCTAAAGGCTTAAAAACTAGACGACCTCAAAGAAGTGATAAAATGATAATTTCAAGAAGGAAGAAAAGAAAAAAATAATTATGGCTAGATCTGTTTGGAAAGGACCATTTGTGCATCCCAGTTTATTAAAAAAAATTGATAAAATTAAATCTGGTGAGCAAAAAAGACCAATTAAAACCTGGTCTAGAAATTCAACTGTCATTCCTGATTTTGTTGGCCATAGTTTTTTAATTCATAATGGTAAATCATTTATACCAATAACTATTTCAGAAGAAATGGTTGGCCATAAATTAGGAGAATTTGCAGCTACTAGAACATTTAGAGGTCATACACCTGCAGATAAAAAAGCAGCACCAGCAACAGCCAAGCCAGGAGGAGCAGGTGGAAAAAAATAGTATTTCAGTTACAGCAGTAAATAAAAACGTTAGATCAAGCACACGTAAAATAGCTTTAATTCTCGATTTTATAAAAGGCAAAAAAGCCGATGTTGCAATTAGGGATCTAGAATTTACAAGAAAAAGAATAGCACATGACGTTAAAAAAACAGTTCAATCTGCCATTGCTAACGCTGAAAATAACTACCAATACGATATTGACAGTCTCTACATAAAAGAAGCATATGTAGGCAAGTCGATTGTTATGAAAAGATTTCGTCCACGTGCTAAAGGAAGGGCTAGCTCTATAAAAAAACCTTTTAGCAGAATTACGATTGTTCTAGGAGAAAAAAAACTTACTAAAAAAGAAATTAAAAACGAAACTAAAAAAGATGTCAAAAAAAAACTTGTAAAAGAAATTACAAAAGAGGTTAAAAAATAATTATGGGACAAAAAATTAATCCAATTGCATTCAGACTAGGAGTTAACAAAGGCTGGGATTCTATTTGGTTTGCTAAGAAAAAAGAATTTGGAAAATATTTAATAGAAGATTTCAAAATTAGAAAATATATTCAGAAAAATATACTAAACTCAGGTGTGTCCGATATCATTATAGAACGTTCAGGAAAAAAATTAATAGTATCTATACATACTTCTAGACCAGGCTTTGTAATTGGTAAAAAAGGCGCTGATATCGAAAAAATTAAATCTAACGTCCTTAAAATTTCTAGAGACAATGAAGTAACAATAAATATTAAAGAAATAAAAAAACCAGAGTTAAATTCATACCTGGTAGCTGAAAATATTGCTACACAACTTGTTAAAAGAATTGCGTACAGAAGAGCGGTAAAAAGAGGAATTCAATCGGCAATGAGACTTGGTGCCCTAGGTATAAAAGTAATGGTAAGCGGTAGATTGTCAGGAATAGAAATTGCTAGGACAGAATGGGAAAGAGAAGGAAGTATACCTTCACATACTTTAAGAGCAAATATCGATTATGGTACAGCTGAAGCTTTAACCACATATGGAATTATAGGAATAAAAGTTTGGATTTATAAAGGTCAATTATTTGAAAAGGATGTTGATCAAGAAAAAAAAGAAAGAGTGAAAAATAAAAATGCTCCAACCAGTTAGAACTAAATATAGAAAAGCCTTCAAAGGCAGAATTCACGGTAAAGCCACAAGAGCTGTGGTTCTAAACTACGGTACATTTGGTTTAAAAGCTATTGAGCCAGATAGAATTATTGGAAAACAAATAGAAGCAGCTAGAGTTGCATTGACGAGATATATGAAAAGAACCGGAAGAGTTTGGACAAGAATATTTCCAAATATTCCAGTATCCAAGAAACCAACTGAAGTAAGGATGGGTAAAGGAAAAGGTAATGTTGAATATTACGCTTGCAGAGTTAAACCAGGTAGAATTATATTTGAAGTAGACGGAGTTACAGAAGAAGTTGCCAGAATAGCTTTATTTAAAGCATCTGCGAAACTACCAATTAAAACTAAATTTATTAAAAGATAAAAATGGCTAAAGATAAAAAAGAAGATAAAAAATTGACTGGTGAGCAAGCTGTTAAAAAAATCCAAACATTAAAAAAAGATTTATTTAACATTAGATTTAAAAAAATTAATGGTCAAGTTGAGAATCCTGCTCAATACAATGAAATTAAAAAAAGTATAGCGAGACTATACACAACAATAAATGCAAAGGCTTCTAAATGAGCAAAAGAGTATTAAAAGGAAAAGTTGTGAGCTCGAAAAATGACAAAACTATTGTTGTACAGGTTGTGAGAAAATTTCAACATCCATTTTATGGAAAAGTCATATCTAGAACTAAAAAATATCATGCCCATGATGAGGGTAATAAATTTAAAGAAGGTGACGCTGTTGAAATTATAGAATGCGCTCCTATTTCTAAGAAAAAAACCTGGATGGTAACAAAAAAATGATTCAAAATCACACGGAATGTCTTGTAGCAGACAATACAGGAGCTAAAAGAGTAGAGTGCATAAAAGTTCTTGGAGGATCGAAAAGAAGATATGCTGGAGTTGGTGACCTGATAGTAATTACAATCAAAGATGCCATACCCAAGGGTAAGGTAAAAAAAGGAACTGTGCATAGAGCTGTTGTAGTTAGAACAAGAAAAGAAATATTCAGAGACGACGGTTCAAAAATTCAATTTGACCATAACGCAGTTGTTTTGACCGATGAAAAAGGAGAACCACTTGGAACGAGAATATTTGGACC
>Ga0307995_1000565_pt1 | contig 25429 bp, 13 predicted proteins | sample EllFjometagen262_FD_203132 | JGI IMG/M metagenome (GOLD analysis project Ga0307995, IMG submission 203132) | Marine microbial communities from Ellis Fjord, Antarctic Ocean - #262 | ecosystem: Environmental > Aquatic > Marine > Unclassified | place: Southern Ocean | collected 2014-11-02 | reverse complement strand
TGAAAATGCTATTGTAATCCATCTAACCCTCATTCCTTTTTTAGCAGCAGCAGGAGAATTAAAAACAAAACCCACCCAGCACTCTGTTAAAACATTAATGGAAAGCGGAATTTCTGCTGATATTATTGTCTGTAGGACAGAGCACGAACTTTCTGAAGATTTGCGTCAAAAATTAGCTTTGTTTTGTAATGTTAAGCGGGAAGCAATTATTCAGTCAATCGACGTAGATACCATATATGATGTTCCACTAAAGATGTTAGAAGAGGGTCTAGATAAAGTTGTTTTAAATAAACTACAATTACAGCCTAAGAAAACTCTAGATTTAACTCGTTGGAATCAATTTTTATACAAATTTAAAAATCCAAAATACAGTTTAAAGATTGGTTTAGTTGGTAAATATGTTGAATTACAAGATTCATACAAATCTATCTTGGAATCCTTAATTCATGCTGGGGCTATTAATGAAACAGAAATTCAAGTCATTAGCATTCATTCTGAAAAACTTAATGATGAAAATGTGGCTACAAAATTGAGTACTCTTGATGGAGTAATAGTAGCTCCTGGTTTTGGAGAGCGAGGTATCGAAGGAAAAATTACAGCAATAGCCTATGCCCGTAAACATCAAATTCCTTTTTTTGGAATATGTTTAGGAATGCAAATGGCTGTTATTGAATACTCAAGAAACGCAGCAGGCCTATCATCGGCTAATTCAATCGAGATGGATGAGAACTGCAAAACGCCCGTTATTGATTTAATGGAATCTCAAAAAAGTATTGTTAATAAAGGAGGAACAATGCGACTGGGAGCATGGGATTGTTCTCTTTCGGAAAATTCATTAGCACATAAGGCCTATGGCTCTCAAACGATTTCAGAACGACATCGTCATAGATATGAATTCAATGATGCTTTTAAGGAAAGAATTTTTGATCAAGATTTTGTGGTGACTGGAACCAATCCTGAAACTGGATTAGTAGAAATTATAGAATACAAAAAACATCCTTGGTTTTTAGGAGTTCAATTTCATCCTGAATATAAAAGTACAGTATCTACTCCACATCCTTTATTCGTATCATTTATACAAGCTAGTTTAATAAATAAATCAAAGGCTTAACTTTTGAAAAATAACTATGGAAGAAAAGAAGTTTGACCCCTTACAGTTTATAGGATTTATTCTTATAGCATTAATACTTACTTGGATGTTGTACAGGAATGGACCTGTAGAAGAACAAAAATCAGAATCAAAAACTACTACTGAACAAAGCATTACTTCGCCTTCTAGTCCAGAAGAAAGTGAAAGTTCAGCAGCCTTTATTCAACAACAAAAAGTAGAAAGTTTTGGAGATCTTGGAGCATTATTTAAGTCAAATTCTATTGAAAATGTTTCTATTTCTACAGAAAATATTAGCTACAAATTTCAGTCTAAAGGCGCTCAAATTGTGGTTTTACAATTGGATAAGTTTGAAAATTTTGCAGACGATCCATTACGGTTAATTTCAGAGTCCAATACCGATTTTAATGTTAAATTAACGACTTTGGATGGGCGTGTAATCAATACAAGAGATATATTTTTCACACCTACTTTGACCGATAAGGCTGATTCATATAAGCTTTTAATGACTGCCAGTATAAGTACTAAACAAAGCATTGTGTTTGAATATGATTTTCCTAAACAGGGATATCTCTATACAGTGAATCTCAAAACCAAAGGGATGCAGACATTATTAAATTCGAGTTCTCCTCCTAATTTTTCATGGAAAACAGATGCTTTTAGAAATTCTAGAAGTATTGACTACGAGAATCGTTATACGGAATATACTTTTGGTTATGAAGAGGATCGTGTTGATTATTTATCCTTAAATGGTGAAGACAAAGAGTCTCGTGAAGGAATTCGATGGATTTCATATAGACAACATTTCTTTAGCTCTATTTTAATTCCATCCACTCCGATAGCTTCTGCGGAATTAATTTCTATAGATTTAGCAAATCAAGAAAATTTAGAAGAAAAGTTTACAAAAACATTTAAAACATCATATTCCCTAGGGTTAACGGATGGAAATTTAAACACCCAATTAACCTTTTATAACGGTCCTACAGACTATGACTCTCTTAAAGCTTTAGACGGTGACCTAGAAACATCTATTCCAATGGGATGGGGTATTTTTGGGTGGATTAATCGCGTGATTTTCTTGCCTTTATTTGGGTTTTTATCTTCTTTTTTATCATTTGGAATCGCAATTATTGTTATGACAGTTATTGTTCGTTTAGCCATGTCACCAGTTACCTATAAGTCGTATGTTTCTCAAATTAAAATGAAGGTATTACGACCTGATATTGAGATAATTAACAACAAATATAAAGATGACGCTGTAAAACGTCAACAAGAAACCATGAGTTTATACTCTAGGGCTGGTGCAAACCCAATGTCAGGATGTGTTCCTGCTTTATTGCAGTTACCTATTTTTTATGCGCTATTCTCGTTCTTTCCTGTAGCTTTTGTGCTTCGTGATAAGAGTTTCTTATGGGCAGATGACTTATCATCTTATGATTCTGTATATGATTTGGGTTTTAGTATTCCTTTTTATGGAGACCACATTAGTTTGTTTCCTATTCTGGCTTCCATAGCTATTTTCTTTTATACTCAAATGACCACAGGTCAACAAGCAATGCCTCAGCAACCTGGCATGCCCAACATGAAAATAATCATGTATTTAATGCCGCTAATGATGTTGTTTTTCTTCAATAATTATGCGAGTGGTTTAAGTTTGTATTACTTTGTTTCAAATCTTTTGACTATTATCTTGATGTTGGTGATCAAAAACTATATCGTTAATGATCAAAAAATTCTTTCTAAAATTGAAGAAAATAAAAAGAAGCCTAAAAAAGCAGGTGGTTTTTCTTCCAGACTTCAAAAAGCAATGGAACAAGCTGAAAAGCAAAAAAAAGCGGGGCGTAAATAATACTATTTTACTGCGTATCTTTGTATTATGAAAAAAGGACGTGTAATCATTGGTCTTTCTGGGGGCGTAGACTCTAGTGTTGCTGCCAATCTTCTTAAAGAAGAAGGGTATGAGGTCATTGCACTTTTTATGAAAAACTGGCATGATGAATCTGTAACTCTTTCTAATGAATGCCCATGGTTAGAGGATAGTAATGACGCCATGCTTGTTGCAGAAAAATTAGGAATTCCTTTTCAAACAGTAGATTTAAGTAAAGAATATAAAGAACGTATTGTTGATTATATGTTTGATGAATACGCTAAAGGTCGAACGCCAAATCCAGATATTTTATGTAACCGCGAAATAAAGTTTGATGTTTTTTTAGAGATTGCTTTATCGCTAGGGGCAGATTTTGTCGCTACAGGGCATTACTGTCAAAAAGAAGACCTTGCTTCTTCTACAGGCGAAAAGTTTCATCGACTATTAGCTGGTGCTGATACTAATAAAGATCAGTCTTATTTTTTATGTCAATTAACTCAAAAACAATTATCAAAGGTCTTATTTCCCATAGGGCATTTACAGAAAGAGCAAGTAAGAAAGATAGCCTTAAAACAGGATTTAGTAACTGCAGAGAAAAAAGATTCTCAAGGTCTCTGTTTTATTGGTAAAGTTAGATTGCCTGATTTTTTACAACAACAGTTAAAACCCAAAGCAGGAACAATCATTGAAATTCCAAATGATTTTTCCGCTTACTCTAAATCTGAAATACATCAGGATGATTTAGTGAATCGGTCCAAAAAGATCCGCTACCAGCCCACAGACGGAGTCCAAGTTGGTATACATAATGGAGCTCATTTTTATACCATAGGTCAGCGTAAAGGACTAGGTGTAGGGGGGAATGTGGAGCCTTTGTTCATTATCGATACTAATGTGGATGATAACACCATTTATGTAGGGCAAGGGAAAGCACACCCAGGATTATTTCGCTATGCATTAAAGGTAGCACAAGACGATATCCACTGGGTTAGAGAAGACTTAGAGATAAAGCCTGGAGAAACTTTATCAGTACATGCTCGAATTAGATACAGACAAGCGTTGCAACAAGCAACTCTTTTTCAAACTGAGGATGCTCTTTACGTTTCCTTTGAAAGTCCTCAATCTGCAATAACCTCAGGACAATTTGTCGCCTGGTATCAAAAACAAGAACTTATAGGTTCAGGTGTAATTACTTAGTTATCCCAACTTTTCATTTGTTGAATTGCTTCTTTTACAACTAAGAACTAGATTTTTTATAATCTTATTTATACTTTAGGTTTCTTCTAAATTTATTTAGCCTTTTATGAGACAAATACTCTCTTATCAATTATATTTTTTTCTGATGCTTAATGGTTTTTTTACTCTCTCCTCGTATTCACAAATAAATCAAAACAATTTAAGTCTTGAGTCAAGTGCTTATTTGCTTCAACATGCTAAAAATCCAATCAATTGGCAGCGTTGGGATGAAAAACTCTACAATACAAATAATACTAATAATAAATTACTGGTAGTTAGTATTGGTTATTCAAGTTGTCATTGGTGTCATGTAATGGAAAAAGAAACTTTTGAAGATTCTAGTGTAGCTTTATATATGAATGAAAAATTTATAAGTATTAAGGTTGATCGCGAAGAAAACCCTGAGATTGACAATATTTATATGACCGCTACTCAAATGATGACAGGCACTGGGGGATGGCCCTTAAATGTGGTATGCCTGCCCGATGGAAGGCCAATTTATGGTGGCACTTACCACACTAAGGAGCAATGGCTTGAGGTATTGGCTAAAATTCAAAAAGTTTATGAAAATGACAAAAAACAACTCTATGGACTTGCTGAAAAAGTAGAAAAAGGAATCCAAGAGGTCAACCGTTTTGAATATACCGAGGAGGAAGCAGATTTTAAGCCTCAATTACTTCAAAATGAAATGACCATTTGGTCTAGCCAATGGGATATGACTAATGGAGGTGAAAAGCAAAATCAAAAATTTATTACACCAACGAAATTTAATTACATTCAACAGTATCAAAACCTGAATGAAGACACTAAAATAAAAGCTTATTTTAATAACACTTTAGAGAATATAGCAAATAGTGGTGTAGTTGATCATTTGGAAGGTGGTTTTTATCGCTATACTGTAGATCCAGAATGGAAAACTCCCCATTTCGAAAAAATGCTTTATGATAATGCACAGCTTTTAACCCTTTATGCAAATGCTTATAAAGAATTTAAAACACCACTATTTAAGTCAACTGTTTATAAAACATTTGATTTTCTTCAAAAGAGAATGGAAAATACTGAAGGGGGTTATTTTTCTGCTATTGATGCTGACAATGAACAAGGGGAAGGACGCTACTACATGTTTAATGTTGATGAACTTAAAAAAGTTGCTGGTCAAGGCCTTTCCATGATTTTAGACTATTATCGAATCGAATTGGACAAACCTATTGAAAATTATTTTTATCATCTCAGGAAAACAAATGACTATAATGCTTTTCTAAAAAAATACTCCATTACTAATAATCAACTAGTTGAGAAACAACAAAATTGGGAGATTCAATTTGAGGAATTAAAAGAAAAGAGAGAATTTCCTTTAACAGATAAAAAAATTATTACTTCCTGGAATGCACAAATGGTATCGGGATTATTAAATTCTTTCGAAGCTTTTGGCGACAAACAATTTTTTAACCAAGCACAAAGAACATTTTCCTTTCTTCGAGAAAATTTAATCTCTGGAGGAGAGCTGATGCATACTTTTCAAGCCAATGAAGCAAAAATGGAAGCTAATCTGGAAGATTACGCCTTTATGATTAGAGCTGCATTAGGCTTGTATCAAAATACAGGAAACGTAGATTACTTGGAACAAGCTGACAAATTAACTCAAAACGCAATAAAAAACTTTGAAACAATTAAAAATCCATTTTTTACATATACTAAAAACCCCGTGATGTTTTCAGAAATCATCTCTGTTAATGATAATGTTATCCCGTCGGCTAATGCAATTATGGCAGAAAATCTATGGGTACTAGGACATCTTTTGGAGAATAAGGAGTATAGTGCTAAAGTAAAAAAAATGTTAGATGTAATGACTTCCTATTTCAATGAAGGAAAAGCAAGTGATTACAGCCAGTGGGCACAATTAATCACTAAAGAAGCATATTCATATAAAGAAGTAGTTATCGTTGGTCCAGAAGCCCAAAAAGCCAATCAAGAAATTCAGCAAAATTATCTCCCCAATGTCCTTTTTCAAATTAGTAGTAAACCAAGTGAATTACCTTTGCTGAAAGATCGTTTTTTTAAAAAAGAAACTCTTATATATGTCTGCGAAGATAAAGTTTGTTTGAGACCCTCAGAAACTGTGATTGAAGCACTAAAGCAAATCAACAATTAACTCTAACCGAGAGTAAAGTCTATACTTTTCACTAAATAAAAATCATATTAAATAGTACTTTTTTGACCTTTATTCTTTGCCTTACATAAGAGTTCTATGATTTGTAAATGTAATATTATGAAACAAGTACGAAGTTCAATGAGTCTTCAATCGGAACCTACTAGTTTATGTGCGATAAACGCAATTAAATTTTTAACTAAACTTATTTAATTATAAATCATGAAAAAAAAACATAAATTCTGGTAGAAATTTTATTATAAAAAGCATTGTAGTTCCCTCTATAATGATACTTCCACGATATTTACTTAATGCTATAAGATCATGATAAAAATGGTTCGGTTAGCTATAGAAATATTTGGATGAGAAAGTTATAATTTAATACCAATAGAAAAAAATGAATCAAACTTTAGACATAATTGTCTTAGGGATTCAAATAACAGTTGGATAGCCTTCAAAGCGAGGTCCTTCAATCACGAAGTTTTAGAGTTGATGAAAATGAACTTATAAATACAACTTATTTAAACTGACTCGCTTCAAATTTAAGCGTCTTGTTAACGAAGTCCAAAACACCTTTACCAACTGTTTTTTTACCATCAGTTACATTGTGAAAAAAGTAAAGTTCAAAAATTTCACCATTTCTTTTCCAAATCCCCTGAAGAGATGCTTTAGCAAAAGTTTCTCCCGCTTGAGACCAAGCTAAACCAGTAAATTCCCCTGCATCTTTAGTTTCCATTTTATTAGTAAAGACATATGAAAGATAAACTCTTCCATAACCTCCTCTTAGAGTTTTGTTGATTAAAAGTTTACAGAGCTACTTTTAGGTGGTTTTTTTATAAAAAATTAACACTAAAATGTTAATAATATTCAAAACCAACAACAATTTTATAAAAAAACACATTAAATCTATTGTTCTAATTTCTTTTGCTTTACACAAGAAAATACAAGACGAACATTAATGCTACAAGATCACGATAAAAATGGTTCAGTTAGCTATAGAAATTTTTGGATGAGAAAGTTATAATTTAAAGAATCATTTAACGCCAATAGAAAAAACACGTATTAATCTATCCTTCTTTAAAATTAATTATTTAGATGAAGTAATTTGGTTAGGTTCGACTTGTGTCTTTAGATTTTGGATAATGTAGTCACCGATTTCATTTCCTTGGCTTACTCCCTCATCAATAGCCATCATGTAATGGATTCCACCATAGAAGCGAGATATAGCGGCTTCTTCTGAAGCATGGATAAAGGAATTGTAATAGCGAGCTGGTAATCCATAGGCCAATTCAGTAGTGTCCTTAAAGCCAAAGTTGTTGCCATATAACTTAGTCAACACTAAAGCTGAAGCACGTGAAATAACCGAATGTCCACTGGTATATTCGGGAAAAGGAGGAGTTTGCAATAAGGGTAACCACTCTTCGTCATAATACTTGTTGATTAAGGTTTCTGGGCGAACCACCAAGGTGTCCCATTTTTCGTCCCAACAACTAATAAAGGCATCAAATAGGGCGACAGAAACATGGGTAAAGGCATTAATTATTGCCGCAAAATCACTTTTTGCCTGTCGTGTAACGATACCGGTAATACCAATCCAATGACCACCTGGTGTGATTTTTTTTGTGGCAAACATGGCGTGACCACGGTGATGAATTACATAAGGATTACAATCCCAAAACTTGGCGATCTCTATTTGTTCATCGGTTATACCTACTCCTATTTCGTAGACTTCTTGTAATTGAATTTGAAACGGACTTCCCTTGGTTAAATCAAACGGTAGTGGTGCCTTGGGCTGAAATTGATTGGCCGAATCTATGACCAAGGTTCTAATTTTATTCCAATGGGGTTCTATCCCATCCATATAATCAGGTGGGGTTGGTTTCCAGAATTTATCTTCTTCTAAAATGGTGTATTTTGAATAGGTACGTGTTTGATTATATAAGTCTCCCTTTGCCCAAGCTAGTATGTGATTACTGATCCTATCAGCATAAACTTGCGATGCTTTTCTTACTCTTCGAGGTACATTCATAGCTCTTATTTTTTCGGCTTGCTTTTCTTGGAAGACTTTCATTTTATCTTCCGAAAAAATAAGAGTTTTTCCCACCGTATTATAGGAGAGGAGTGCAGCTAAATGTGGATTTACATCTTCCGATATTTTAGGAGTTTTTTCCAACTCAGTCAATTGTCCAGCTAAGGAATAGTATTGCGATGGATAGGCTTGTGCCATAATCTCATAAGCCGCGATTGTAGGATACATATAGACCCGTGAGGCTACTGGTGGAGAAAAAACATCGTAAACAATAATGTCAGAAAGGTTTTGAACTGCTGCTTGAAATAATTCTGGATCCTGAATTTTCTTCAGGTAATTTGTATTTTCTGAACAACTCAGTAAGAGTAAGCATTGTAAAATTAGTACAAGTAATTTATCCATTGTAAGTTTAAATTTGTTGTTGAATTGTACAAAATTAATTTCTTAGATTAAAATACGAATTCAATTGTAAAGGGATGGTATTTATATCACTTTGCTTTTTTTAAAACAAAACACTATAATATGTACTAAAATTTTCAGTATAATTTTCTTTCTCTCATCCGATAAAAATAAATAGAAGCTATTTAATTAAATATACAAAAAATAGTTTTATTGATTAATATTATTCTATTCATATTTTTTTTATATATATTTAGTAATCGTTAACGTTTATTAATAAATATTTAAAATGAAAAAAAAATTAATTAACAAGGTTTTGCCATTTGTTGTATTTTTTATGACTTATGGGATATATGCCCAATCAGTTTCAGGAGTTGTAACTAGCGATGATGGTCCATTGCCAGGTGCAACGGTTCAAGTAAAAGGAACAACTATCGGTGTAAGTGCTGATTTTGACGGAAATTTTACAATTCAGGCTGACGCCTCAGACGTACTGATGGTTTCTTTTGTGGGATTCTCTTCACAAGAAGTTACTGTGGGTGATCAAGATAACATAACAATTCAACTTATTGTCGACAATGAGCTTGATGAAGTTATTGTGACAGGATATGGTTCCCAGAAAGAAAAAGAAATTACTTCTGCTGTTGTTCAAGTAACCGCTGAAGAATTTAACAAAGGCCCTATTAATGATGCTACTCAGCTTTTACAAGGTAAAGTAGCGGGATTAAGTATCTATAATAAAGGTGGTAATCCAAACTCCGCAGCCACTATTCGTTTAAGGGGACTTTCTACGGTTGGTGCTAATATTTCACCGCTAATTGTAATTGATGGCGTTATTGGAGCATCTTTGGATAATGTAGATCCTAACGATATAGAATCTATCAGTGTTCTTAAAGATGGTTCTGCTGCTGCGATTTATGGTTCTCGAGGATCTTCTGGAGTAATTATTGTAACTACTAAAGGAGGAAAAAGTGGAGAATTGAGCTTAACATATAATGGTCAGGTTGCAAGTTCTTCTATTCTTAACAGAATTGACATTATGAATCCTCAAGAATTTAGAGATGCGGGAGGGGCTGACCTTGGCTCCGAAACTGATTGGACAGAAGCAGTTACTCGTAATGCAATTTCTCAGATTCACAATATTTCAGCATCTGGTGGTATTGGAAACACAACTTTTCGGGTATCAGCTAACATAAGAGAGAATGAAGGTATTGTTATAAATACTGGTTTCGAACAGTTTAACTCAAGGGCAAATATTTCTACTAGAGCTTTGAATGATAAATTAAAAATAGATTTCAATGCTTCATTTACAAAAAGAGAATCTAGTTTAGGAGAACCTCTAGTTTTAAAATACGCTACGTTATTTAATCCAACAGCTCCTGTCTATACAGAAGGATCTTCATTTTTCCCCGGAGATTCTGGTAATCCAATTGGAGGTTACTTTGAAACATTTGGTCTTTTTGATAGCTATAACCCTGTTTCAATTGCTGAACAACACGATGTTTCAGGTGGAAGAACTGAATTAAACTACAACTTATCTTTGGGTTATGATTTTTCTGACAGCTTTGATATTCAATTAAGAGCTGCAAGACAATCATCCATGAATACTGCAAGAACTTCTATACCAGTTACAGCTCTATTAGGTGGAAACGCTTTAAGCCCTACTCGAAGAGGTGCTGCATCTTTTGGTGATAGCACCTACGAATTCAAATTATATGAAGCGTTTGCAAATTATAGTCTTGGTTCTGATGGGTTTAATTTAAATCTGACTGGAGGTTATTCTTTTCAACAGGATAATTACACAAATAGATCATTCTCATTAGGTGATTTCCCTGGCAATAATATGGATTATAGTTATAATATTGGAGCTTCTCAAGACCTTTTAAATTCAGGATTTATTGGTGCTAATAGTGGTAGAGGTCCTGACAATAAAATAATTGCCTTTTTTGGACGTGCAAATGTTGTAATTGATGATGGAATATATATAAATGCATCCGTTAGAAGAGAGGGATCAACTAAATTAGGAGATGGTAACAAATGGGGTACATTCCCAGCATTTGGTATTGGAGCTGATTTAAACAAATATGTTGGTACTGAATTCGATTTGTTTAAAATTCGTTTAGGGTATGGTGAGACTGGATCTCTTCCAGGAGGAAGTGGACTTTCACAAGTAGTATATGGTTTTGGATATGATTCAGCGGGTACAGGAAATACCTCTCAAGCACGTGCTGAAAATCCTGATTTAAAATGGGAGTCTAAAGCAGAAACAAACTTAGGAGTTGATTTTGCTCAAGGTAAACTTAGCGGAAGTTTGGATCTATACACTAGAGATATTTCTGATTTTATCTTAGAGACTAGAGTTGATGTTGCTACTTATGGTTTCGATAGACGTTTTGAAAATTCAGGAAAAATTAACACTCAAGGTCTAGAATTAAACATAGGATATCAAGTCACTGACAATTATCAAACAAATGTTAATCTTTCAACTTACAACACTACACTAGAAGAATATGTTCTTGAGGATGGTGATATTACAGGAAATCTTGGATCACCAGGTCAGAACTCTACCAATATGGTGAAAATAAAACTTGGGGAAGCAATCGGTCAAATATGGGCTCCTCGTTTTGATGGAGTTAACCCTGATGGATCTATTAATTTCGGTGATGTAAACGGTGATGGAATTATAACTGCAAGTCAAGATAAATGGAATGATCCAGATGCTGACTTTATAACTGCAGGTAATGGTATTCCAACACTTGAATTAGGTTGGTCAAACAATTTAAATTTTGGGAATTGGAGTGTAAATGCATTTTTCAGAGGAGCATTTGGACATAGTTTAGTAAATACATTTAGAGCATTTTATGAGCCTCGTTTAGCGAGTCAGTCTTCATATAACTTTGTGAATACGGAGCTAGCATTACCTGAATTAACAGTTGCACAGTTTAGTTCATTATATGTTGAAAAAGCTGACTTTTTTAAATTAGACAACTTAACTGTTGCCTACAACATTAACCTTAGTGAGGGATCAGTTATTGATGGAGCACAGATATCTGCAAATGTTCAAAATGCATTTGTGATAACAAATTATACTGGTATTGATCCAGAGCCGAATCTTGTTGATGGTGGAAATGTAGACTCTTCAGGGGGTAACGTATTAGCCCCAGGTATTGACAGACGAACAAACTATTTTACTGCAAGAACAGTAACAATTGGACTTAACATTAACTTTTAAATTAAATAACAATGAAAAACTATAAAACATATTTTTTAGGAATTCTATTTGTTTTTGCTTTTGTAATTGCATGTACTGACTTAGAAGAAGAGTTAGTGAATGATTTTACAGAAAGTTTAACTGTCCTAGGAGTTACTGTGGATGCAGGTGAGACAGATGGAAGTAGTCAGGCAGTTTCAGATCAAATTGGTGCTGCATTTGAGAAATTAAGAGACGGAACAGCGGGACACAATAACTATTGGTCAGTACAAACTGTTTCTTCTGATGAGATGCAAGTTGGACAAAAAGGTGGTGACTGGTATGATGGTGGTATTTGGTTAGATATGCACATGCATGTTTACACAGCTGCAAGTGGACCTTTAACCAATACTTATAATACTCAGTACAATGCGATTAGTGAGATTAATAATAATCTTGCTAAGTCTGGACTAAGTGCAAATGAAACTGCTCAGTTAAAAGTCCTAAGAGCATTTTTCTACTGGAGACTAATGGATCTTTTTGGAAATGTCAAAATTGTTAAAACTGCAGGATCAGATGCACCTCAATCAAATCGAGCAGATGTTTTTGCTTTCGTAGAAAGTGAAATTCTTGCTGCACTTGGAGTTTCTTCAATTTCTGCATCAATGGATTTAACTAATAGTGACTTGACTACAAATTCAAAGAAATACAGAATTAACCAATATGCTGCTGTAGGTTTACTTTCGAGAATTTATTTGAACGCTGAAGTTTACACTGGGACAGCTCGTTATGCTGAAGCTGCTGCTGCTGCTGGATGGGTAATTGACAATGGTCCTTATCAATTAACAACTGAAGGTAACTCAACTGTTACAAATCTCGCTAAACGCCCCGGTGTCCCATCTGATCCTGATACCCTAGTTGGTTATCCTGCAATGTTTGCACCAAATAATCAAGACAATGTAGAGAATATATGGACAGTTGCTTTTGATGGAACTTCAGGAGGAGGAATGAACTTTCACATGATGGGACTTCACCAGCCTTCACAATTTGCTTATAATTTTGATTCTCAACCATGGAACGGTTACCAAACACTTGAAGCTATGTACAGATCCTATGAAAGTAGTGATGTCAGAGGACAAAATAACTTCTTGGTAGGTCAACAGTATTCTTATGATGGTTTAGCATTAAGTGACTGGGCTGCAGATGATTTAAATGCTGACGGGACTAAAAATTTACCATTAAATTACACCCCTGAAATTAATGAATTATACCCTAATTCACTTCGTCAAAGTGGTGCTCGTATGTACAAATTCAGCCATGCTCAGTTCGAGAGAAATGAAAAGTCTAATGACTTCCCCATTTTGCGTTTATCTGAAATGTATATGAATCGTGCAGAAGGTTTGGCTCGTGCTGCAGGTGACTGGTCTAAAGCGTTACCGGATGTAAATATTATACGTGGAAGAGCAAAAGTAAATGCATACTCCTCAGTTGATGCTACTGAATTTTTAGCAGAAAGAGGACGTGAATTTATTTTTGAGTCTCACAGAAGAACAGATTTGATACGCTTTGGTAAATACAATGATGCATGGTTTGAAAAAACTGCTTCAGAAAACTTTAAAACATTAATGCCTATTCCTACTGATGCTATTACAGCAAGTAGTGGTACTTTAACTCAGAACCCAGGGTATTAATAAAATTTCATTTTTAGTAGTTAATAATGGGTCAATCGTAGTTACGGTTGGCCCATTATTTTTAATTTCATAGCTATGAAATTATTCGTCTTTTTTTGGTGGATTATAATGGTGTTTTTTTCGTGTACAACACCCTCAAAAAAACTATTTGAACTTCATGAGGATTTGGGCAAACAATTTGAAAACAAGCTAAACTACACTCAAGAATTCAATCCTTATACTTACAGAAATTTTTATAATGGCGCAGGAGTAGCGCTGGGTGATATTAACAATGATGGTCTTCTTGACATCTATTTGTCTGGAAATATTGTGGACAACAAGTTGTTATTAAACAAAGGTGATTGGAAATTCGAAGATATCACCGAAAAAGCTGGTGTTTCCTGTAAAGGAGTCTGGTCTACTGGGGTTACTTTTGCTGACGTTAATGGTGATGGTTTACTGGATCTTTATGTATGTAAATCAGGAAAACCTGGCGCAGAAAATAGACACAATGAACTCTTTATCAATCAAGGAAATCTAACTTTTAGAGAAGAATCTAAATCTTATGGTCTAGATGTTTTAGGATTATCTGTTCATGCAGCTTTTTTTGATGCTGACCTAGATGGTGACCTAGACTGTTATGTCCTAAATAATTCACTTCGTTCTGTAGGAGGTTACAACCTGATAAAAGATCAACGCTACACTCCAGACCCTAATAATGAGGGGAATAAATTTTTTGAAAACCAAAATGGTATTTTTATTGATATGAGTACTGAAAAAGGAATTTTAACTAGTACCATAGGTTTTGGTTTAGGTATAACACTAAGTGACTTTAATAACGACAGACTTCCTGACCTATACATTTCAAATGATTTTTTTGAACGCGATTATTTCTATATTAATACCAAAGAAGGTTTTGAAGAAACTTTAGAGTCACAATTTAATTCTATTTCGATGGGTGCCATGGGAGCTGATGCAGCGGATTTAAATAATGATTTGTTCCCCGATCTTTTTGTAACAGAAATGCTTCCCGCTAGCCTGAAAAGACAAAAACTTAAGGCCAAGTACGATTCTTGGGATAAATATTCACTGATGTATAAAAAGGGTTACTTTCATCAATATCCAAGAAATTCATTGCAACGAAATACAGGAAATAATCATTTTTTTGAAATCAGTCGATTTTCTGGTGTAGCTGCAACCGAATGGAGCTGGGCTTCTCTTCTGTTTGATATGAATAACGATGGTTTGAATGATATTTTTGTTGCCAATGGGATATATAAAGACCTACTTGACAGGGATTATTTAGCCTATATGGCAAATGAAACTCAAGTTCAAATGCTTCTTGAAAATAAAGAAAATGCGATAGAAAAATTAATAGACATAATGCCCTCAGAAGCAGTACCCAACAATGCTTTTAAAAACTTAGGTGGATTTAAGTTTGAAGATAAAACAGGAGAATGGGGATTAGATGTTCCGAGTTTTAGTAATGGAAATGCCTACGGAGATATTGATAATGATGGTGATCTGGACTTGATTGTGAACAACGTCAATATGCCAAGCTTTTTTTATGAAAATAAAACAGATACGCTGCACGCGAGAAGTTTAAGTTTGCGTTTACGATCAAACTCCAAAAATACCTTTGCTATCGGAGCTAAAGTTATTATTTACTACGATAACGATAAACATCAAATGAAAGAGCAGTTTCCCTCAAGAGGTTTTCAATCTTCAGTCGCCAATTCACTTCATTTCGGTTTGGGAAATTCAAATCTAGTGGACAGTCTTAAGGTTTTTTGGCCAAATGGAGGTGAAGAAGTATTTTATGATCTTAAATCTAACTATCAACATACAATACATCAGAAAAATTTCAATTCCCAACCTTCTTTTTCAGCTAAACAAATCAAAAAAGAGAATCCCAAAAGTTCCCCAATTGAATTTGAACACAAAGAAAATAATTGGAGTGAATTTAACAGAGAAAGGCTGATCACACAAATGAATCACAATGATGGACCTGCGCTTGCAACAGCAGACTTAAATAAGGATGGAATCACAGACTTTTATATCGGAGGAGGTAAAAATCAGACGGGGGCACTGTTTATTTCAAATAAAGATGATTTTGAAAAAATTCAGATTCCTTTCGAAAAAAGTAATCGCTCTGAGGATACAGATGCGGTATTCTTTGATGGAGATAATGATGGTGATCTTGATTTAATTATCACTAGTGGTGGAAAATCATTCTCAAAATTCTCTCTAGATTTAGACGATCGATATTATGAAAATATTGAAAATAATAATTTTGTTTTAAAAAAAGACGCCTTTTCTTTTGAAGCTCATTTTTCTTCCTCCTCAGTTGGGATAGGAGATTTTAATAAAGATGGTGCGATGGATCTAATTATAGGTGAACGATTTGATTTAAAAACTTACGGTAAAAAAGCTTCAATACATTTATTTATCAATCAGGGTCAAGGAAAATTCATAGAAGAATCAGTATCTGATTTTAATAAAGTTGGAATGATTACTGATCTTGCCGTTTCAGATATAAATCAAGATGGATGGCTTGACATAGTCGCTTGTGGTGAATGGATGCCCATTAGTATTTTTATCAACTCAAATGGTTTTTTTTCGAATGAGACTGATCGATATGGCTTAGCTAAAACTAATGGTTTATGGAACACCCTTCTTGTTAAAGATATAAACGGGGATAATCTGCCTGAGATACTTGCTGGAAATCTTGGAAATAACACCTTCTTTAATGCTGGAATGAAACTATATATCAATGATTTTGACAATAACGGAACTGAAGAGCAAATCATATGTCAGTACATAAATCAAAATTATTATCCTATTGTAGATAAAGACGAGTTGATTTCTCAATTACCATATTTAAAGAAAAAAATCGTGAAATATGAAAACTATGCCGATGCGCGGATTCAAGATCTTTTTACAGCAACTCAACTTGAAGAAAGTCAAGTAAGTGAGCTTAATATTTTAGAGTCTACATTTTTTATAAGAAACATAAAAGGAGAATATGAAGGCCATAATTTACCAGAAGAAATACAATATGCACCAGTGTATGCTTTTGCTCATCATGACAAAGAAAACAACGCCTCTAAAGGTACTTTCTATATAGGAGGAAATCAATATTTAGTTAAGCCGCAATTCGGTCGCTATGACGCCTCTAATGGATGGTCACTAAATTATAGAATCATAGCAGATGAAATTGAGTTTGGTGTACCCGAAATATTAGGAATTAATGGACAAATAAGACAATTGGAAATTGTAAATTTACATTCCAAAATTCAATTACTTATTGGGGTCAATAATCAAAAGGCAATAGTACTTCAGATAGATACAAATAAAAAAAAGAATGAATGAAAACCATACCTAGTATATCTTTCAAACTTTTAATTTTTTTTTCACTCATAGCTAGTTGTACATCAGAATATAAAGCTCTAGTAAAAAAGGAGCTGAATAAAAATCAAAAAGTTGATTCTGTTTTTTTTGATATCCGTTTAGGAGAATCTAAAGATATTTATCATAAAAAAAGTTGGGATTTAAATAATAGTAGAGTGGTGACTCAGGGCAGATCTTATTTTTATATGAAAAAAATATTTTCAGATTCAAAGATTAAAAAAAAAGAAAATGACTTTGCTTTAGAATTTTCCGGAAAATTCAATGCTAAAAAAAAATTAAAAATGCTGGATGTAAAGTTTTATCATTTACTCTGGACTCCTTGGTATGAAAAATATCAGGCTCCAAATTTACTCCCGAGAATTTTGGATTCTCTAGTACGATGGTTTCCAGGAAACCCATTTTTAGAGATAAAAACTGGAAGTGACTCAATCCCAACAATGCATGTTAAAATAGATGGAGATCGGAGATTTCGAGTATATGTAGAAAATTTACAAGATGTAGCAGTGAAAATAGACGACCTGAATGAAGACAACTGAACTTAAATTGTTTTTGAAAAAAATTGCTTATCTAGTACTTTTATTAGTTTTTTTTTCTTGTAGTATTGGTAAACCTGAAATGCAATTTCAATTAATTCCTTCTAAGGAAAGTGGAATTACTTTTTCGAATGATTTAACCCATACTGACGATTTCAACGTATATAAATACAGGAATTTTTATAATGGGGGAGGTATTGCTGTTGGAGATGTAAATAATGATAGCCTTGTTGATCTTTATTTTACAGCAAATCAAAAATCCAATGAGTTGTACTTAAATCAAGGAGATTTTAAGTTCAAAAGGGTTACAGAGAAAGCTGGTGTTCAGGGACAAAAAGCCTGGGCAACAGGAGTTACTATGGTAGATATTAATGCAGATGGATGGCTTGATATTTATGTTTGCAACTCTGGAGATTTAGAGGGTGATAACAAACAAAACGAACTTTTTATCAATAACCGTGACGGCACTTTCAATGAAGATGCAAGTACTTTTGGGCTTGATGATAAAGGATTTTCTACCCATTCTGTTTTTTTTGATTTTGATAAGGATGGTGATTTAGATGTTTACCTTTTAAACAATTCTTATCAGGCCATAGGCAGTTTTGACTTGAGAAGAGAAGAACGCCCTAAACGTGACGCTTTGGGAGGTGATAAATTAATGCGAAATGACAATGGCTTTTTTATTGATGTAAGTGAAGAAGCTGGTATATATGGAAGTGTAATAGGCTTTGGTTTGGGAGTTACAGTAGGTGACATAAATGGTGATCAATGGGAAGATATTTTTATTTCTAATGATTTTTTTGAAAGAGATTATCTCTATCTCAATCAACAAAATGGAAGCTTTAAAGAAGTATTGACCGAGCAAATAAAATCAATCAGTGGAGCTTCCATGGGTGCTGATATGGCAGATATTGATAATGATGGTGATAACGATATTTTTGTAACTGAAATGCTTCCATCTGATTATCAACGCTTAAAATCCGTTACAACCTTTGAAGATTGGAACCGATATCAGTATAATGTCAAAAACACTTACCACCATCAATTTACTCGAAATATGCTACACCGAAATAACTCTAATGGCAGTTTTAGCGAAGTAGGAAGGCTTGCAGGAGTAGAAGCTACCGATTGGAGTTGGGGTGCCTTATTTTTTGACATGAACAATGACGGGTTAAAAGATCTTTTTGTTTCAAATGGAATATATAAAGACCTCACAGACCAAGACTACCTCCAGTATATTTCAAGTCAAGCAGTGATCAGTTCAATTGTTCAAGAAAACAAAGTGAACTATAAAAAGTTAATTGATATTATCCCTTCTGAAATGGTTCCTAATAACGGGTTTTTGAATCTAGGGCAAACTCGTTTTGAAAAAACTGATGCATTAGGACTAAATACCCCAAGCTTTTCAAATGGTTCAGCTTATGCTGACCTGGACAACGATGGAGATTTAGATTTAGTCGTTAACAATGTCAACATGGAGTCATTTCTATACAAGAATAATTTATCAAAGGAAAAAGCCAATTACCTTCAACTACAACTGAAAGGAGATGGGAAAAACACCCAGGCAATTGGTGCTCAGGTAAAGGTTTATACCGCCAAAGATACTTTGTATTTTGAACAACAACCTGCAAGAGGTTTTCAATCCAGTGTTGATCCCAGAATTACAATAGGGCTGGGGAATAATACTACTGCCTCTATTGAAGTTTATTGGGCCTCAGGCAAAAAAAGTTTTCTTCCAGATGTGAATATAAATCAAACTCTTTTTTTAGAAGAAACAAAGGGTGTTTTAAGGGATGATATTTCATTGAATGATAAACTTCCCCTTTTTACTAAAGTGAATGAAGACATACTCTCGTATGTTCATAAAGAAACCAATTTTGTGGATTTTCATAGGGAACGATTAACCTACCATATGTGCAGTGGAGAAGGCCCTATAGCTAGTGTTGGAGACTTTAATGGTGATGGACTTGAAGATATTGTAATACCAGGGCCTAAAAACGAACCAACAACTCTTTTCATCCAGAGCCAAGAGGGAAATTTTAACGCCTTAGCTCAGGATACATTTGATAACCAAGCTAGAGCAGAGCATACAGAATCGCTAGCTTTTGATGCAGATAATGATGGCGATCTTGATCTATATCTAGCCTCTGGAAGTGTAGAACTGAGTACTTTTTCTGATTTTCTTTACGATCGACTGTATTTAAACCAGGGTGATGGAAACTTTGAGATGTCAGATCAAAAATTTCCAGCAGATGGATTACGTATAAGTACAGGTGTTGTGAAAGCTGCTGATTTTGATTCGGATGGAGATCAAGACCTTTTTGTCGGAGAACGCGTTAAAATTGGAGCATATGGACAAGCAGGATCAGGATATTTACTAGAAAATGATGGAACAGGTCACTTTAAGGAAGTTACTTCTGAAAAAGCTCCATTTTTAAATCAAATAGGGATGATCACCGATGCCATATTCAATGACTGGGATCAAGATGGAGATCAGGACTTAATCATTGCAGGTGAGTTTATGGGACTGGAAGTATTAAAAAATACAGGAGGTAAATTTATCCATATCAAGGATCATCCACTATCTTCTTTCAAAGGTTGGTGGAATACATTACATGCTTTAGATTTAGATCAAGATGGTGACCTAGATCTGATTGGAGGAAACCACGGTATCAATTCTAGATTTAAAGCCTCTACAGAACATCTGATTAAACTCTACCTCAATGATTTTGATCGAAACGGTTCTGTAGAGGGAATACTTACTTTCTCAAATGAAGAGAATAGAGATATGCCCTTCGCATTACGACATACATTAATCGATCAAATAAAAAGCTTAAAGAAAAAATTTCCAGATTATAAATCGTTTAGAAATGCAGATATTACTCAGATTTTTACTCCGGAAGAAATGGAAGGAGTAAAGGTTCTAGAGGCAAATACACTTCATTCAATGGTCTTTATAAATGAAGGCAACCTTAATTTTCAGGCACAAGCTCTCCCTCAGGAGGCACAACTAACTCCAATTTATGCTATAGAGCATGGTGATTTTGATAAAGATGGAGATCCTGATCTAGTCTTAGGTGGAAATCTTTACCGAGCAAAACCTGAAGTTGGAATCTACGATGCCAGCTATGGTGTTTATTTAGAAAATAGAAACGGAAGATTTCGCACTAGTTCCAGAGTGAATGATTTTTTCGTAAAAGGGGAAATTCGAGACATTAAACGTATCGATAATCAGGTTTTTGTTTTTCGTTCAAATGATAGCATAGCCATATTAAAATCAAAATGATGAAATTAAAAAAAAGGTTCATTGGAATGCTTATGGTTGGATTTATTGGCTGTCAAAATCCGTCTGAACAGAAAATTGAAAACACTCATTTTATAATGGATGTATTGTCGCCAGAACAAACAGGAATCAAATTTGAAAACACACTTAAAGAACAGTCAGACATCAATATTATTGAGTATTTATACTATTACAATGGTGGTGGTGTTTCTGTAGGAGACATCAATAATGATGGTTTGGAAGATTTGTACTTTTCAGCCAATCAATTACCAGATAAATTATATTTAAACGAGGGAAATCTAAAGTTTAGAGATATTTCTTCAATCGCAGGTATTGATCCTTCTGACTCTTGGTCAACAGGAGTAAGTATGCAAGATGTCAATAATGACGGGTTTCTTGATATTTATGTGTGTAAAGTTGGTGCTTTCAATTCTCTAAATGCTCAAAATCAGCTTTATATCAACAACGGTAATTTGACCTTTACCGAGTCAGCCAAAAAACTAGGTGTCGCATTTTCAGGATTTTCAACTCAAGCTGCTTTTTTGGATTACGACAAAGATGGAGATTTGGACTTTTATTTATTAAATCACAATATTCATTCGGTTCGAAGTTACGGTACTATAAAAAATAGAACTGATCAGGATCCTCTTGCAGGAGATCGTTTTTTTGAAAATAAAATTAATGAAATTGGTCATTTTGTTGATGTTACCGAACAATCACAAATTTATAGCAGTCCTCTTGGATATGGCCTTGCTATTGGTATATCAGATTTTAATAAAGATGGATGGCTTGATTTATATATTGGGAATGATTTTCACGAAAATGATTACCTCTATCTAAACAATCAAGATGGTAGTTTTACAGAATCGATTAAGTCTACAATGAATCATACCTCTAGGTTTACTATGGGGATTGATATTGCAGATATGGACAATGATGGAAATTTGGATATTTTTACAACTGATATGCTTCCCTTTGATCCAGCTGTTTTATTAAAATCTGGCGGTGAAGATTCAGATAAAGTAGCACGGATTAAGGCTAGCTTCGGTTTTAACAGCCAATATGCACGAAATCATTTACAGATTAATAAGGGAAATACTACTTATGTAGATGTTGCTCTGATGACTCAAACCTATGCTACAGATTGGAGCTGGGGAGTGCTTCTGGCCGATTTTAATAATGATGGATGGAACGATATTTTTATTCCTAATGGTATTGTCAAAAGACCCAATGATTTAGATTATATAAAATACTTAAGTAATACTAATTTTAGTAAATACGAAAACTCAAAAAAGAATCAGCTTAAAAAAAAAGTCATTGAAGAAATGCCAACGCTTAAAATTCCAAATCTATTGATTAAAAATAATGGAAATTTGGATTTTGAATCAGTAGAAAATTCACCGATTGGTTCGCCTGGCTATACAACAGGCGCAGCTTATAGTGACCTTGATAATGACGGAGATTTAGACCTTATTTTTAACAATATTAATGCCCCAGCTCAAATACTTGAAAATAAAATTTCAAAAAAGAATATTGTTCAGGTCAGTTTAAAACCAACTAAGGAATTTCCACAGTTATTAGGGACTATATTACATTGTTTTTCTGAAGGAAGACGTTTTGTCAAAGAATATCAATCTTTAAGAGGGTTTCAGTCTACCTCCTCTCATAAAATTAATTTTGCTCTTCAAGAGGGGTCAAAAATGGACTCAATTCATGTGTTTTGGCCACATGGACAAACTGCAACTATTGAAAATATAGAACGAACTGAATTAATTCTGAGCCCGTCAAGTAGAGACAGAAAGTCAATAAAAGATTTTACAGAATCTAAATTTATACTTAAGAAATTCCCATTTAGACATATTGAAAACACCTACTACGATGAAGATAAAGAATTCTTAATCCCAGAACGTTTATCACAAGAGGGTCCTGCAACTATCTTTGCAGATTTTGACAACGATGGAATTAAAGATTTTTTTATTGGGGGCGCCAAAGAACAGCCTGCACAAGTTTTGTTTGGAACTTCTAAAGGGAGTTTTTACAATAAGTTTATCCCAGACTTTGATCGAGATAGAGGCTATGAAGATGTTGCTGTTTCTACTTTTGATATAGACCGAGACGGTGATCTGGATCTTTATATTGGTAGTGGGGGGAATCAGGAAGTCTCTCCAAATCCTAGTCTTGAAGATCGGATTTATTTCAATGATGGACAGGGCATTTTTAAAAGGGCCCCTATAAAATTACCTCAAACCAATACAGGTTCTATTGCAATTGCTGATTTTGATAATGATGGTTACTCAGATTATTTTATTGGTAGTAGAAATATCACTGGTGCTTATGGACTCACCCCTAATAGTTTTATAGTTCAAAATAAAGATGGACTTTCCATGAAAATTTTAGATCGCAAACAATGGGGAATGATAAGTGATGCTAAATGGGTTGATCTTAACGGAGATAGTTTTTTAGACTTAGTATTGGCAGGTGATTGGATGCCCATTACTATATTAATTAATAATCAAGGGAAATCATTTAAAAATAAAACTTTAGAATATGGTCTGACCAATACATATGGACTCTGGAACACCCTTGAAATATTTGACTTTGACCAAAATGGCCATCCTGATATTATTGCAGGAAATTCAGGAATCAACTCCAAATGGCATCCAACTGAAGAGAGACCAGTAAAGTTATTTCTTGATGATTTTGATGAAAATCAACAAGTAGATCCTATTATATTTTATCCTTATGGTGATCGTGAAATTCCATTTGCGGGGAAAGATAAGTTGGCCTCACAGATGTCAATACTAAAAAAACGTTTTACCAAATATCAGGATTTCGCAAAGGTTTCAGGTATTGAGTCTTTACTTGGAAAAAATAAAGAAAATATTTTACAAATTAAACAGTTGAATGATCTTCGTTCAATGGTTTTTTTAAATCAGAAAGGGAAAAGCTTTAGTTCTCATCCATTACCCAATATAGCTCAACAAAGTTCTATTAAAAGTTTCAATATCAATCCAATAAATGGTGATATTGCGTTTGTGGGTAATTCAAGATCTTGGGTAGTTGAGCTTGGAAGTAATTTATCTAATCCAGGGGGTATTCTCAAAGGGTTTAACCCTAAAACAGGACAATATAAATCATTTGATCCTTTCCCTTTACCTATAGGTACAGTAGGAAAACATATTGAACAATTGGCTAATGGAGATTATGTTATTATTGTAAATGATGGTGATTCATTTCAGATTACAACAAAGTAACTTCACTTATTGCTGAGAAGTAATTTTCAATAATTAAACACAAAAAGCTAGTGAACTAGTTTATGACTCAATTAAAAATATTCTTGGATATAGTTACGAAGGATCACTTGCAAGCAGTTTTTACCATAATTGGGATTTAAGAGACTATCCTTTTGATGAGCAAAAAGTCCAAGTTAGATTTAAGTCATCTTTTGATTCTACAATATTTAAATTCAATGAATCGAAAAAATTTCCTGCCACTTTTAATAAAAAAATGGTTGGAATGATTGCAATAAGATTAAAAGACCAACGCTTAAAATGGAATTCTAAAAATTTAAAATTCACTAATAATAATGAAGCAAATAGATTGCTTCATAAAGAATATATAAATGGTTGGAGTTTGTGAAATTTGTAATTAAATTTTTTATAGTTTATGCTATTAATTTAAATAAGAAAAAACACACTTTAGATTTATCAATATGAAATATTTTTATCAAATTTAAAAGTCTTAAAATCAATATAATGTTACTTTTTTGGAGAAGTTTGCTAAATGAGTGTATTATTTATATCTTCTAGTTCACTCTTTGCTTGAGAAGCTGTACTTCATTTTTAAGTTCATTAATCTCTAGGAGGTTTAACAAAGATTCCGGGGCCTCTAGTTTTTACTCTATAACAGTTTTCAGGTTTACACCCTAATTAGGTCTAATAAATTTTAGTTACATTTAATACTCTGTAAATCAACCACTATGAAAAAGCTACTTCTTATTTTACTTTTTACTCCATTAGTTTCTTTTGGGCAAACAGAAACAATCAAAGAGCCGCTTATTCATACAGTGCTTTTTTGGTTGAATAATCCCCAAAGCCAGAAAGATCGTGTTGCATTTGAAACTGCAATACAAAAATTAATGGCAACCAATCCGCAAGGAGTGCAGTCTCATCTGGGAAAACCTGCTAAAATAAGTGAAAGTGAAGTGGTTGACAGTAGCTATACATATTTGTTTTTAATTACTTTTCCTTCTATTGAAGCAGAAGCGGCTTATTCAACCGATCTAACCCATCTTAAGTTTCTAGAAGAAGCCAAACACCTTTGGAAGAAGGTGGTGGTTTACGACTCGAATGCTTTAGAGTAGCTATCACATATATTTAATGAGTAATTTAATTAAAAATTAAAAAAATATAATTCATGAAAAAATATATAAATTCTCGTAGAAATTTTATTAAAAAAAGCATTGTAGTTCCATCTATAATGATACTTCCAAGACATGTCCTTGGAGGAAAGGGTTATATATCTCCTAGTGACAAGTTAAATATAGCTGGAATTGGA
>Ga0307995_1000563_pt1 | contig 25505 bp, 17 predicted proteins | sample EllFjometagen262_FD_203132 | JGI IMG/M metagenome (GOLD analysis project Ga0307995, IMG submission 203132) | Marine microbial communities from Ellis Fjord, Antarctic Ocean - #262 | ecosystem: Environmental > Aquatic > Marine > Unclassified | place: Southern Ocean | collected 2014-11-02 | reverse complement strand
ATTTTATTTTTAATACTAAAAATGATTTTGTAGAGATTCCATTACAAAACGGTAAAACGATAGTAACTGATTTATTACCTAACAATAATAAAAGTATTGATATGAAAGCAACTTTAGAAAGAGTTGTTAATTATGCAGATTCTTTATTTAGTCCATTTCCTAACAAAAAAATATTAATATTAAAATCAGACTATTTTAAAAACCCTTATTATGGATTAAATCAGCTTCAGACTGAAATAAAAATATCAAAAGAAAAATCGATTAACATCAAATTTTTCTCCGACACCTTTTTTTATGAAATAAAATTTCTGAAAGCTTATTATAGTAAATACATTAATCAAATGTTAACTATAGACAAAAGAAAAGAACATTGGATAACTGGAGGAATCCAAACTTATGCTATGATAAAGTATATTGAAGATAATTATCCTAACAAAAAGTTTCTTGGAAAATTAGCTGATTTTAAGATATTGGGTGTAAAACCATTAAAGTCTTACAGTATTGCAAAATTAGGGTTTAATGATATTTATGAATACATATATGAATTTGCAGAGCGATCTAATCTTCAACAAGTTGATTTGCTTTCTAAAGAGAAATTAACCAAATTAAATCAAAAAATAGCAAGTCCAAATCATGTTGGCGTTGGTTTAAGGTATATTGAATCTGTAAAAAACAATTTTTTATTTCCAAAAAAGTTAAAACAATATGTTAGATCTAGAGGAGTACTAGATTTTGAAACTCACTTAAATGATGACAATAATTTAAATTGGTTTTTTGATGATTATTTAAGTAATCGTGAAGCTTATGATATCCAAATAAGAGAACTCAAAAAAAGTAACACTGCTATAGAATTTCAGCTAAGAACTAAAAACAAGCGAAATTTACCAATTTTAATTGGCCTTGTTAAAGACGATAGGTTAATAAAAAAGGAGTGGATTAGATTAAATAAAAAGGATACGCTAATTTCTTGGAAAAGAGAAGAAGCTGATTATGTTGTGATTAACCCATTTGTTAATTTTCCAGAATCAAATAAAGGAAATAATTGGAAGTCACTTAAAAGTTCTTTTAATTTAAAACCCTTAAAATTCACCTTATTAAAAGATGGTGAAGACTTAAAAAAGCAACAAATATTTTTTCATCCTGTATTTGATTTTAATGCCTATGACGGAATAACTACTGGTTTACGCTTATATAATAGTAGAATAAAAAACCGTCCTTTTGAATTTGATTTCCATCCTCAATATACTTTTATAGAGAAAGATATAGTTGGTTTTTTCAAAACCAGCTATAAATCATATAAATCTGATAAAAGAAATTATTTAACTTATTTTAGAGTTTCGGGTAGTAGTTTTCATTATAATTCAAATTACAGATATTCAGTATTAATCCCATCAATTTCATGGTATTTTAGACCTGAAAACATTAGGGATAACAAACGACAGCTTCTTCAATTGGCTTGGTATAATATTTTTAGAGAAAAATCACCAAATATGCCAACTAATCCTGATTATAGTATCTTAAATATTAGGCATATATTTTCAAAAAATAACACTTTTAATTATTTAAGTTCAAAGACAAGTATAGAATTATCAGAGCCTTTTGGTAAAATTCAATTTAGCGGAGAAGCTCGGAAACTTTTTTCAAGTGGACGTCAATTAAGCGGTCGTTTCTTTATAGGAAAGTTCTTTTGGCATAAAACTACTGAAACTCAGTTTTTTGATTTTAACCTTAATCGTCCAACTGATTATTTATTCCAATATCGATATTTAGGTCGCTCAGAAACTACAGGGGTATATAGTCAGCAATTCATTTCTTCTGAGGGAGGCTTTAAATCAAAATTTAATGAATCGACTGCAAATAATTTTATGATATCTTTTAACGTCTCAATGGGAATATGGAAGTGGATTGAAATATATGGTGATGCGGGTATTCTTAAAAATACTGGTAGAGAAACAAAAACATACTTTGATTCCGGAATTAAATTAAATTTTAGTCCAGATTATCTAGAAATATACTTACCTGTATTTTCTTCTAATGGGTTTGAGTTGATTCAGCCTAGGTTTGCAACAAAAATTCGATTTATCCTAGATCCTAGTTTTAAAACATTAACTAGTTTGTTTACAAGAAGCTGGTTTTAGTATTTAATACTTGTAAACAATAAACTAAGACAGTTTAAAAATTTTGATTCCTTTTTTGTAAATTCGTGACTCCTTATGAAAATTGGCAAACAAGAAGAACTTAAAATTAGTTTTAAAGCTTTTAAAAAGCAAATTTTAGAGGATTACAAAATTGCTATTTTAAGCAGAGAGTGTAGTGTTTTGGGAAGACGTGAGGTTTTTTCAGGAAAAGGTAAGTTTGGGATTTTTGGAGACGGAAAAGAATTACCACAACTTGCTTTAAATCATTTTTTTAAAAATGGTGACTTTAGATCTGGATATTATCGTGATCAAACCCTTCTTTTTGCTCAAGGTCTACTTAGCGTAGAAAATGTTTTTGCAGCCTTATATGCTGATCTAGATATTAATAGAGAGCCAATGTCTGGTGGACGCCAAATGGGTGGGCATTTTGTTACATCTAGCAGAGACAAAGATGGTAATTGGTTGAAAATCATAGACCAAAAAAATCACAGTGGTGATATTTCACCTACTGGTTCACAAATGCCTCGCCTTTTAGGATTAGCGCAAGCTTCTAAAGTTTATAGAAATCATAAAACTCAAAGCAGAGACTTATTTTCAAATAATGGCAATGAAATTGCTTGGGGAACAATTGGTAATGCTAGTACAAGTGAGGGTATGTTTTTCGAAACAATTAATGCTGCTGGTGTAATGCAGGTGCCTATGGTTATTAGTGTTTGGGATGATGGCTATGGCATATCCGTTTCAAATAAAGATCAAACTACAAAAGAAAGTATCTCCGAAGCTCTAAAAGGTTTTCAAAAAACAGAAAATCAGCCAGGTTTAGAACTCATTTCAGTTAAAGGATGGGATTATCTTGCTTTAATTGAAGCATATGAATTTGCCTCTAAACTAGCTCGAAAAGAACATGTTCCTGTTTTAGTTCATGTTACTGAATTAACACAACCTTTAGGGCATTCTTCATCTGGATCTCATGAACGTTATAAGTCAAAAGAACGCTTGGAATGGGAAAAAAAATATGACTGTAATACTAAAATGAGATCATGGATTATAAAAGAAGGGTTTGCTTCTAAAGAAGATCTCGATATTATTGAAAAAAACACATTTAAAGAAGTTCGAACTTCTAGAAGAAATGCTTGGGAGGCATATCAAACTCCTATTCTAAAAGAAAAAGAAAAATTAAATGATTTTTTAGCACAAATCAAAAAGCAAACTAATAATGACCCAAATGTTCAATTAATTTTTTCAGAATTGAATAGCGTTTCAGAATTAGGATATAAAGACATAATTTCTGCAGGCAGAAAGCTAACTTTATTATTAAAGAAAAATTCAATATCATCTTTAATAAATTTTGAAAAATGGTTTTCAAAATTAAATTCTCTGATTAGTAATAAAGTCTCTTCAAACCTTTATTCAGTATCAAAAGAAGAACTTCAAAAATATGAAGCTAAACCTCCCCAATACGATAAAAACACTAATAGTGTTGATGGACGTATAATTATTCGAGATAATTTTGAGGCATTATTTAAAAAGTATGACAACTTATTAATGTTTGGTGAAGATGTTGGTAAAATAGGAGATGTAAATCAAGGTTTGGAAGGCTTACAGAGTAAATTTGGTAAATTGAGAGTTTCTGACACTGGAATTAGAGAAGTGACTATTGTTGGACAAGGAATAGGATTGGCTTTAAGGGGATTACGTCCTATTGCAGAAATTCAGTATTTAGATTACATACTCTATTGTATTCAAATTCTAAGTGATGATTTAGCATCTATGAATTATCGTACAGTAGGTAAACAAATTGCTCCTCTTATTATTCGTACACGTGGGCATAGATTAGAGGGAATTTGGCATTCCGGTTCACCTATGGGTGGTATGATTCACCTTCTTCGCGGAATACATATACTGACGCCTAGAAACATGACACAAGCAGCAGGCTTTTATAATACTTTAATGCAAATTGAACAGCCAGCTATTGTTGTTGAATCGCTTAATAGTTACAGATTAAAAGAAAAACTCCCTAATAATCTTGGAGAATATACTGTAGCTTTAGGTAGAATTGAAGTAATGAGACAAGGAACCGATGTCACTGTAATTTCATATGGATCTACACTTCGTATTGTTCAGGATACAGAGAAAAGACTTCTACAGGAAGGAATATCAATCGAAATTATTGATGTTCAAAGTCTAATCCCTTTTGATTTAAATCAGGAGATTAGAAAAAGTATTATAAAAACTAATAGAGTTTTAATTGTGGATGAAGATGTTCCAGGTGGAGCTTCATCTTATATTCTGCAACAATTAATAGAGAAACAAAACATTTTTTCTCTTTTAGACTCTTCCCCTAAGCTTTTATCAGCAAAAGCTCACAGGCCCGCCTATGGTGGAGATGGTGATTATTTTTCTAAACCTTCTATTGACGACGTTTTTGAGTCAGTTTATGGCATCATGAATGAATCTAATCCAAATAGGTATCCTCTGTAATGTAATAAAGACTAGAGCGAAAACAATTTAAGTAATAAACTCTCTAATATTCGCTTAGGAGTCTGATTAACTCCTTTTATACCCTTGCTTTTTAAGTCGGCATTTAAAACATGATTTAAAGCTAAAGTTATTTGATGCATATTCAATCGATCTGCTGCAGATTGGTAATCTTTAATAAAAAAAGGATTTACACCTATCACTTTAGTTGCATCTGAAGGGATAGTGATGCCTTTCAATAACAATAATTTTTGAAAATAATTATGCAAACTTGATAAAATCAATACTAATGGATGATTTTTAGAGTTTTTATTAAGGTATTGTATTATTTGAAAGGCTTTTGAAAAATCCCTCCTACCGATTGCATTTTGTAATTCGAAACTATTAAATTCTTTACTAATCCCCACATACTTTTCAACATCTTCAGCAGTAACCGCTTCACCTTTATTTACAACTAGTTTTAGTTTTCTCAATTCACTGTCTAATCTACTTAAATTGGCACCAATGTGTTCAGAAATCAATACTGCAACAGAGGGGGACAAACTTAAATTTAAAGCTTTAGAATGATTTATTAACCAACTAATAATTTGATTTTCGTATAATGGTTTTACAGTTAAAACAATACCTTTTTTTTCAGCAGCTTTATATAATTTTTTACGTTTATCAAAAGCTTTGTGCATAAAACAAAAGACTACCACTGTTTTAATCATTGGTTTTTCTAAATAAGAAGCTAATTCATCCAAAGATTCAGATGACATAGACTGAGCTTCTTTAATTACTACCAAATTATAATCTGCAATCATTGGGTAGCGTTTAGCGGTTTCTATAATTTGAGAAGCAACAACTTCTTTACCGTAAAAAAGGGTATAATCAAAATCCCTAGAAGTATTATCTACTAGTTTTGATATAATGGTATTCAAAACACATTCAATATAATATGATTCTGTACCTGATAACAAATAAAACGGAGCGAATTGATGTTTTTTAATTTCGGAAAGCAACAAAGAGAACGCTTGCATTTTAAAAATTTATTGCACTTTTACAGCATGGAGAAACTTAATTTTCCAAACTTCAAGTTGTTATTCAAAAATAAGGAAAATAAACCCTTTCTTTTTGATTCAATTCGCAAAAAGTGGGTATTGTGTACACCAGAAGAGTGGGTCCGTGTTCATTGTGTGAATTATTTATTGAAAAACAAAGGATATCCTGCTTCTTGGATCCAGATTGAAAAAGAAATAAAAGTTTACGATACTCGAAAGCGGTTTGATATTGTTGTTTCACATCCTATCGGAGGAAACCATATCCTAATTGAATGTAAAGCACCCTCAATTAAAATAACCCAAAAAACTTTTGACCAAATCGCACGTTATAACCTTCAAATAAAAAGTAAATATCTAATGCTCACTAATGGACTGAATCATTATTTTTGCATTATGAACTACGAAAAAGGACAGTTCACTTTTATGGAAGAACTTCCAGAATATTCTCAAAAATCATGAAACCCATAGCTATTGTTCTTTTGAATTTCAATGGGTTAGACTTGCTTAAAAGGTTTTTACCTAAAGTAATTGAATATAGCCTTGAAGCAAATGTTGTTGTCATTGATAATTGTTCTAGTGATAATTCATTATCATGGTTAAATAAGTTCCATTCAAATATTCAATGTATAAAACTAGATAAAAATTACGGATATGCTGGAGGCTATAATGAGGGATTAAAACATATTAAAGCAAAATATTATTGTCTAATGAATAATGACGTATTGGTTACTGAAAATTGGCTCTCTCCATTAATAAATCATTTTGAAAAAAATCCTAACACCGCAATACTTCAACCTCATGTCTTGAATTACAACAAGCCTAGTCATTTTGAATACGCTGGAGCTGCTGGAGGATTTATTGATTCCAATGGCATTCCTTTTTGCAGAGGGAGGATTTTAAATAATTGTGAAGAAGACTTTGGGCAATATGACAAGACGACTAAAATATTTTGGGCAAGTGGCGCTTGTTTCTTTATTAGAAGTGAGGTTTTCTGGAAAATAGAGGGGTTTGATGCCGATTTTTTTGCTCATCAAGAGGAAATTGATTTATGTTGGCGTGTTTTTAATGAAAATTATGATCTAACTTCTTTAGGCACAACTAAAGTGTTTCATGTGGGCGGTGCAACTTTGCCACTTTCATCAAAGAAAATCTATTTAAATCATCGAAACTCATTATTCATGTTGGTTAAGAACCTACCATCTAAAGATCTATACAAGACTATATTTAAAAGACTATGTATAGATTTTGTTATTGGAGGATTTTATTTTGTTCAATTAAAATTTTCCTCTACTTGGGCAATATTTAATGCACATATTGCGTTTTATAAAAATTACAATCTAATGAAGTCAAAACGTTCCTTAGGGAATATTAAAACTGATTTTTTTTACACAAAAAATATAATTTTAAAATATTTTTTGTGTAAAATTTTAAATTTTAAAGATTTGAATGAAAAGTAATAAATAATTTCAGTTAATTTGTACATCTTAATTTTAATTTAACAACACTATGAAAAAAGCTATCGCTTTAGTGATCTCAGGAGTATTTATATCTTCTTGCGTATCACAAAAGAAATTCACAGAACTAGAAGAGTTACAGCAAAACACTGAAAATCTTCTTGATTCTGCAACTATAAAGATAAACACTTGTAATGATGAAAAAGAAGCTGCATTAGCTTCATTTACTACATTATCTGAACAAAATAAATTTTTAGCTGCAAACAATCAAGATTTAATAAATAATATTGGAAATCTTACAACTCTTTCTCAAAAAGGTGCTGAAAATCTTGAAATGTCTTTAGAGAGTATGAAGGAAAAAGACATCCGCATTCAACGAATGCAAGATGCGGTTACTAAAAAGGATTCCGTAACCCTTGCTTTAGTTACTAGCCTTAAAGGAGTATTAGGTGATCTAAGCGATGACGATATTGAGATCAATGTTGAAAAAGGAGTTGTTTATGTTTCTATTTCAGATAAATTATTGTTTAGAAGCGGTAGCTATACAATAACCTCAAAAGCTAAGGAAGTTCTTGGTAAAGTAGCCAAAGTAGTAAACAACAAACCAGAACTTGAGTTCATGGTTGAGGGTCATACAGATAACGTGCCAATCAAATCAGATGGGATTTTAGACAACTGGGATCTTTCGGTAAAAAGAGCTACTGCTGTTGTCCGAATACTTGAAAAAGATTTTGGTGTTGCTCCAGCTCGAATGACTGCTGCAGGAAGAAGTTCTTATATTCCTCTTGCGGATAATGACACTTCTGCAAATCGAGCTAAAAATAGACGCACACGAATTGTGGTTCTTCCAAAGTTAGATCAGTTTTATGATTTAATTGACGAGGGAATGAAAGCTTCTAAATAAACAACATTGCTTTTAAAAATCAAAACACACCTTTGGGTGTGTTTTTTTTATAATTTTTCTAGGGATCCCAGACCTTCTCTTATTACATTAAATGGTTCAAGAGTTAAATCTATAACAGTTGAAGGGATATTACCTCCAAAACCGTTTGATAGCATCATATCAATTTTAGATTCCCAAAACTCAAAAAGAATATCTGGGTCAGTAGTGTAATCAATTACTTCATCAGGATCGTGCAAAGAAGATGTTATAAGCGGAGCACTTAATAAGGGAAGTAAGTGTTTTAATATCGTATCACTTGAGATTCGAATACCAATTTTTTTTCTTTTTTGAAAAGGCTTTGGAAGCTTTTGAGCTGCATTCATTATGAAAGCAAAAGGACCGGGAAGTGATTTTTTAAGCAATTTGAAAGTAGATGAATTCATTGGAGCAACATAATTTGACAGCTCACTAATATCCTTAAAAAGAAAACTTAAAGGCGCATTCTCTAACTTGATTCCTTTAATTTTAGAAAAACGATTTAGTGCATTAAAATTTGTACTTAAACAGCCTAGTCCATAAACAGTGTCGGTTGGAAAAATAACTAAACCTCCATTATTAATTATTTTAGCTGCTTCTTGAAGTATTTTAAGATTGGGAGTTTTAGAGTATAAAGTTCGAAAAATAGCCATCACATTAATTTATTTTCAATTTAGCGAATCTTAATAATAATTTTTTAACACCAAAACCTTTAAATTCAATAGCTGCCTTTTGATCATTTCCAATCCCTTCAATAGACTTAACAACTCCTCTTCCAAAGCGAGCATGCTCTACCTTCATTCCTTCGGATAAACTAACAAGAACTAATGAAGTAGAAGGCATTTTTTCTTCTATTTTACGAAGCTTTTGTAACTGAGAAGGGGTTGGAATTGTATTAATTTTTTCATCTTTAGCCGTTTTTTTCAATGATCTAGCCAAATTAGTAGGTTCTCCCCAGATAGAATTGTTTATGACAGGTTTGTGAATATAATCATCTTTAGGGATAATTTGATTTAGATATTTGGAATCAATTTCTTCAATAAATCTGCTTGGTTCAGCATCAATTAACTTACCCCAACGATAACGTAAAAGCGTAAATGATAAAAACGCCCGATCTTTGGCACGCGTGAGCGCAACGTAAAATAAACGTCGTTCTTCTTCCAATTCTGATCTTGTATTTAAACTCATAGCGGAAGGGAGCAGATCTTCCTCTACTCCAACTATATAAACATAGGGAAACTCAAGACCTTTTGATAAATGAATGGTCATTAATGCCACTCTATCACTATATGGATCATCATCCTTATCAAGATCAGTAGCTAATGCTACATCCTCTAAAAATTCAATTAAACTTCCTGATTCATCGGCTAATTCTTCTTGTCCTTCAGTAAAATCACGAATTCCATTTAACAGTTCTTCAATATTTTCTATTCTTGCTATCCCCTCTGGAGTAGAATCTTTTTTTAATTCTTGAACTAAACCTGTTTTCTTAGTAATTAAGTCCGTGATTTCAAAAGCATTAAGTGTTTCATTTTCAACTTGGAAGCGCTGAATTAAAGTTGAAAAGTTACTTAACTTAAGTAAAGTTCCTGAATTCAATGAAAGCTCAAGCTCTTTTGCTCTTATAACAGTTTCAAATAGCGGTAAATTGTTTTTGTTAGCGGCAACTACGAGTTTATCAACTGTTGTTTGTCCAATTCCTCTTGGCGGATAATTAATGATCCTTTTTAAACATTCTTCATCTTTTGGATTAACCAAAATACGTAAATATGCTAAAACATCTTTTATCTCTTTTCTTTGATAAAATGAGAGTCCTCCGTAAATACGATATGGAATATCTCTTTTTCTTAGAGCGTCTTCCATAGACCTTGACTGAGCATTTGTACGATATAAAATTGCAAAATCTGCATTTTTACGTTGTTCCTGCATTTTAAAATCAAAAATACTAGAAGCTACATAACGCCCTTCTTCAGCGTCTGTCGCTAAACGATTAACTTGTATAAGCTCTCCTTCAGCATTTGAAGTCCAAACAACTTTATCGATTTTTGATACGTTATGACTAATGATAGAATTAGCCGCATTGACAATCATTTTAGTTGATCGATAATTTTGTTCTAAACGATACATGGCAACATTCTCGTAATCTTTTTGGAAATTCAATATATTATTGATATTTGCACCACGAAAGGCATAAATACTTTGGGCATCGTCTCCTACTACACAAATATTTTGATATCTATCTGATAATGCTTTTACTATAAGGTATTGAGAATGATTAGTGTCTTGATACTCGTCTACTAAAATATAACGAAAACGCTCTTGATATTTTGCTAAAATATCAGGGTAACGATTTAACAACTCATTAGTGCGTAATAATAAATCGTCAAAATCCATAGCGCCGGCTTTGAAACATCGTTCCACATATTCATTATAAATAGCTCCCATTTTAGGCCTCCTAGACATAGCGTCAGACTCTTGTAAATCAGAATCATTAAAATAGGCCTTAACAGTTATTAAACTGTTCTTAAAAGCTGAGATTCGGCTTCTAATCTGCTTATACTTGTATATATCCTTTTCAAGCCGCATTTCTTTAATAATAGAAGCAATTAAACGATCGGAATCCTGAGTGTCATAAATGGTAAAATTCGAGGGAAATCCAAGCTTATCAGCCTCTTGACGTAAAATTCGTGCAAATACGGAATGAAAAGTTCCCATCCATAAATTTTTGGATTCACCCTCACCTACTAAAGCTCCAATTCGTTCTTTCATTTCTCGGGCAGCTTTATTAGTGAAAGTTAATGCCAAAATTGAAAAAGAATCTATTCCTGATGCCATCAGATTAGCGATTCGATATGTTAAAACTCTTGTTTTTCCAGAGCCTGCGCCAGCAATAACAATTAAAGGACCCTCACGATGTAATACGGGGTCTCTTTGGGCTTCATTTAGAGTGCTTAAATAGTCAGAATTAGTGTTTATCATAAAGTTTTTAAAAATAGTCAATTACTTATTTTCAAAACCCTTTATCTAAATTAATTATAAACAACTATATTTAAAAAAAACATTTTCATTAATTACTAATCAATAAACTGATGAAACAAACATTATCAATATTATTACTTGGTCTTTTCATGTCTTTTGGAGTCATAAAAGCTCAATTAAATGAAAAATTTTTTAATAATATAGAACCAAAATTGATTGAATGGAGACATCATATTCATCAAAATCCAGAATTATCTAATCGAGAATTTAAGACTGCGAAATATGTTGCAAATCATTTAAAGAAATTAGGTATTGAAGTTCAAACTGGAGTAGCTCATACAGGTATAGTTGGTATATTAAAAGGAAAAAGTCTTGGAAAAGTTGTTGCTCTTCGCGCCGACATGGATGCCCTTCCCGTCACAGAGCGAAATAATCTACCTTATAAATCTAATGTGGTTTCAGAATTTAATGGTCAAGATACAGGTGTTATGCACGCTTGTGGTCATGATACTCATGTTTCAATTTTGATGGGTGTGGCAGAAGTTCTTTCGCAAAATAAAGATTTTGCTGGAACTGTAAAATTCATTTTTCAACCAGCAGAAGAAGGACCGCCTCCGGGTGAAAAAGGAGGTGCAAAGTTAATGATTGAAGAAGGTGTTTTAGAAAATCCTAAAGTTGATGCTATTTTCGGATTACATATTAATTCAGGAACTCATGTAGGTAAAATAACCTACAAACCAGGAGGAATGATGGCTGCGTCTCAGCGTTTTGTTATAAATGTTAAAGGAAAACAAGCGCATGGCTCAACTCCATGGCAAAGTGCTGATCCAATTGTAGCGAGTGCTCAGATAATAAATGGACTTCAAACTTTAATTAGTCGTGAATCAGAATTGACAAAAGAAGGTGCTGTTTTATCTGTAGGGTCCATACACTCAGGAATTCGTTTTAATATTATCCCTGAAAATCTAGAAATGATTGGAACGATTAGAACTTTAGACAAAGGAATGAAGGAGTTGATTCGTGAAAGAATGGAGGAAATGGTGCCAGCAATTGCTAAAGCCTTTCGGACTGTGGCAACAGTAGATATTCAAGACGGAGCTGATATTACCTATAATCATTTGGGTCTCACTAGCCAGATGCTTCCTACTCTTCAACGTGTTGCTGGGTTAGAAAATGTTATTGAAATAAATGCTATAACAGGAGCTGAAGACTTTTCCTATTTCCAAAATGAGATACCAGGATTCTTTTTCTTTTTAGGCGGTACTCCTATTAAGATGAAAGAAAGTGACGCTCCTTCTCACCATACTCCCTCTTTTATTGTCGATGATGCGAGTATGAAATTAGGAGTCAAAGCTTTAACAAATTTAACATTGGATTATCTTAAGGAAAAGTAAATTTATTCTTAAGATATTCCAATCTAATTTTTAATTAAATACTTTAGAATTAGTTGTAAATAATTTTTAGATCTATTATATATCTAATTAACTGAATAGTCTTAAGCTATTAATTTTCAAATGTTTATGTTTTGTTATTTAATTCGATCTGATAAAAATCAAATGTTGAGTAACCTCTTAACACAAATAAAATTTTACTTACTCCTACATGAATAACTAATGTGCACATTTATTATATATTTGGTTTGCTTTTTAAAAATATAATTTTTTAAGATAATTAGGAGGTAATGGACTTAATGCAAACGAAAATCGAATATCTCAAGGGAGTAGGACCTGAACGTTCCCGTTTACTTAAAGAAGAGTTGAATATTAAAACTTTTCAAGACTTACTTCATTTTTTTCCCAATCGATATATTGACCGTAGTCAGTTTCGCCCTATTAATCAACTGCCACAAAACAATTCAGAGATTCAAGTCAAGGGAAAAATAACAAATATTAAATATGTTCAGCAAAAACGTGGAAAAAGAATGGTTGTTTCTTTTGAAGATGAAACGGGAAGTATCGATTTAGTTTGGTTTAGAGGTTACAAATGGATTCACGAAAGTTTGCGTTTAAATCAATCCTATGTAATCTTTGGTAAAATAAATTGGTTTAAAAATCAAGCTAGTATGCCTCATCCTGAAATGGAGTTGGAAAATGATTTTGATAAAGGAGTTAAAGCTGCTTTTTACCCAATTTATCCATCTACTGAAAAATTAATAAATAAAGGTATTTCACAGCGCGTTATTCAGAAAATTGTTGCAGGATTATTACAAACTAAAAACAACGAGTTTTCAGAGACTCTCCCCGCATATTTACTTAAACATTTTAAATTTATTTCAAAAAAAGAAGCTTTGTTCCAAGTGCATTATCCCTCTAATCAAAATTTACTTGGCCGCGCTCAAGCACGCCTTAAATTTGAAGAGTTTTTTTATATGCAAATGCAATTGATAATTAAAAATCTTCAACGAAAACAAAAAATAAAGGGCCATGTTTTTCCTAAAGTAGGATCAAATTTTCACATTTTTTTTGAGAAGCATCTTCCTTTTTCTTTAACAGAGGCCCAAAAACGTGTTGTTAAAGAAATTCGAAACGATTTAGGATCAGGAAGACAAATGAATCGCTTACTTCAAGGTGATGTAGGATCAGGGAAAACGATTGTAGCGTTATTATCAATGATTATATCTATTGATAATAACTTTCAAGCTACATTGGTTGCTCCAACAGAAATACTTGCGCAACAACATAATCAATCTTTAAATAAATTACTAAAAGGAACTTCCATTAAAATTAGCTTACTTACTGGAAGTAGCACAAAAAAAGAAAGAGAACTAATTCATACTTCTCTTGAAAATGGTGATCTAAATATTTTAATTGGTACTCATGCGGTTTTTGAAGAAAAAGTAAAATTTAAAAATTTAGGCCTAGCCATCATAGATGAACAACATCGGTTTGGAGTTGCACAACGTGCTCGACTGTGGAGAAAAAATAAAATACCTCCTCATATTCTTATTATGACTGCTACTCCCATTCCTCGTACTTTGGCAATGAGTGTTTATGGAGACTTAGATGTTTCAGTTATTGACACTCTTCCTCCTGGCAGAAAACCAATTAAAACTATTCATCGTTATGATAAAAACCGTCTAAAAATTTTTGGATTTATTAAAGATCAAATCAAATTAGGAAGACAAATTTATGTTGTTTACCCTTTAATACAAGAATCAGAAAAATTGGATTATAAAGATTTGATGGATGGATATGAAAGTATTTCAAGAAGTTTTCCAACTCCAGAATACCAAATAAGTATTTTACACGGAAAAATGAAATTTAAGGACAAAGCCTATGAAATGGAACGTTTTGCTCAAGGTAAAACAAAAATAATGGTAGCTACAACTGTAATTGAAGTTGGCGTTAATATTCCCAATGCCTCGGTTATGGTTATTGAAAGTGCAGAACGATTTGGCTTATCACAATTACATCAATTACGTGGTCGAGTTGGGAGGGGTTCAGACCAAAGCTATTGTATACTTATGAGCAGCTCTAAACTTTCTGAAGGAGCAAAAACACGATTACAGACCATGGTTAAAAGTCAAGATGGATTTAAAATTGCTGAGGTAGATCTTAGACTTCGTGGGCCTGGAAACCTCATGGGTACTCAGCAAAGTGGGGTTATAGAACTAAAAATTGCGGATATCATCAAAGATTCAACTCTACTTAAAGCTGCACGAGACGCTTCGAAAGAAATTTTGAAAAATGATCCTGAATTAAAACACACTGAAAATCAAGTGATTAAACGAACCATTTCCGCATTAACTATTGATTCTAATATTTGGAATTTTATCAGTTAAAATTGGAGATTTAGATTCTTATATTTGCATAAACTAATTAGAAAAGAAACATTCCTTGAAAATATCTCATAACTGGTTACAACAGTTTATAAAAATTGATCTCCCAGTAGAAGAAATTTCTACCCTATTAACTAACCTTGGACTTGAAGTTGAGGGCTCTCATTCTTTTGAAAGTATTGAAGGAGGGCTCAAAGGTGTAGTTGTTGGAGAAGTCATAAGGTGTGAACAACACCCTAATGCTGATCGACTAAAAAAAACTGAAGTTGATTTGGGAAATGATAATATTGTACCAATTGTTTGCGGTGCTCCTAACGTTGCTAAAGGTCAAAAAGTTTTGGTTGCTACCGTCGGAACAATACTAAATATGCATGATGGGGAAACTTTAAAAATAAGTAAAAGTAAAATTAGAGGTGAAGTAAGTATGGGGATGATCTGTGCTGAAGATGAGTTGGGATTAGGAGATAATCATGATGGAATATTAGTGCTAGAAAACATACACAAAAAAGGAACACTTGCTGCAGAAATTTTTGATGTTGAATTAGATACTGTTTTCGAAATTGGATTAACGCCAAATCGAGCTGATGCAATGAGTCACATGGGAGTTGCTCGTGATTTAAAGGCCGTTTGCCTTTTGAAGAATATTCCATTTCAATGGAGTCTTCCTGAAACTTCTTCTTTTCAAGTTGGCAATACTCAAAACACAATTAAAGTTAAGGTTGAAGACACTGATAAGTGTTCTCGATATTATGGATTAACAATTTCTGATATAATTGTTGCCCCCTCTCCTATCTGGTTACAAAATAGGTTAAAGGCAATTGGAATTTCTCCAAAAAATAACGTGGTAGATATTACAAATTACGTTTTACATGATTTAGGACAACCTTTACATGCTTTTGATGCAGACGAGATAAATAAAGAAATTATAGTAAAAACATGTTCAAATAAGACGTCTTTCACCACCCTTGATCAAGTAAAAAGAGCTTTACATTCAGAAGATCTTATGATTTGTGATGCAAAAAATCCTCTTTGTATTGCTGGGATTTTTGGTGGATTAGAATCTGGTGTTAACGAAAATACAACCTCTATTTTTTTAGAAAGCGCATACTTTAATCCTGTAAGTATTCGTAAATCAGCAAAGCGTCACACATTGAATACAGATGCGTCTTTTCGTTTTGAACGAGGTATTGATCCTGAAATTGGTTTAATTGCGCTTAAACGTGCAGCAATCTTAATTAAACAACTTGCTGGAGGGCAAATTTCAAGTGAAATACAAGATTTTGCAGTACCTCTTGTTGAAGCAAGTCAAATATTCTTGAACTTTAAAACTTTGGAGCGAACTATTGGTCAATCAATTGAAGAAAAAGACCTGAATACTATTTTAAATGCTTTAGAGGTAAACATAAACAATGTTTCAGATTCTGGTATTGGAATGACCATACCACGATATCGTGTTGATGTTAAACGTCCTGCAGATATCATTGAAGAAATTCTTCGTGTATACGGTTTTAATAATCTTGACGAAAAACCACTTCTATATGAAGCCAAACCAAACTATAACTGGAAAAGTCAACACAAACTTGAATCAGCTACTGCAGATAGATTAACAGGTTTTGGCTTTACAGAAACACTAAACAATTCATTAGGCTCTCCTGAACATAAAGTTGATTTTCATAAACCAGTAACTCTGAAAAATCCATTGAGTTTAGATTTATCTCAAATGAGACAATCTTTGATTCATAAATCTCTTGAAGTAATTGCGTTTAATATCAACCGTCAAAACAAGGACTTAAAACTTTTTGAATTCGGTTCTATTTATGGAAAAAGAAATGAAACCTTTATTGAAGCTAAAAGACTAAACATTTCACTAGTAGGGAAAGTGTTTAATGCTAATTGGAATATAAATAATGATCCTGATGCTTTTTTTTATTTTAAAGGACTAATAAGTGACTTATTTGAAACATTAGGTATAAAAAACATTGAATTCATAGTAACAGAGCATCCTGTTTTTAATGAAGCCTTTGAACTTGTCTTCCGAAAAAAATCTCTAGGTGTTTTTGGTTTGGTTTCTAATGCATTGAAAGAAAGATTTGGAATTAAGCAAGAGATTTATATGGCAGAGCTTAATTGGGATGCCATTACAAAACGTGCCTTTTCGAAAAGTGTTTTATTCGACCAAGTTGATAAATTTCCCGCCATGCGTCGTGATTTTGCACTTTTAATAGATGAATTTATTAAGTTTGAACATATTCAGAAGTCAGCTATGAAAATCGAACGGAAAATATTAAAAGAAGTTAATCTATTTGATGTATATGAGGGTAAAAACCTTCCGAAAGGAAAAAAATCCTATGGAATTAGTTTCATGTTCCAAGACAAAACGAAAACCCTTACTGATATTCAAGTTGATAAGGTTATGGAAAAATTGAAAAAGAATTTTGAAAAAGAATTTAAAGCAGAATTACGCTAATATTTTTTCATGAATTATGTTTCAAAATCAATACTATCACTTATTTTCAGGATCATCTATTGAAGTACTTGCCCTTAAAGACTCCTTAGACCAAATAAACATTAAACCTGTTATAAAAGATCAAGGTAAATCTGCTCGTTTAGCAGGGTTTGGAGCGATTGCACCTCTTTTACAACAAGTTTATGTACATAAAGATGAATTTGAAAAAGCAAAAATTCTTATGGATCAACTTTTTTAGTTCATAACCTTTTTTTTCCTATTTTGCGACTTAATCTTAATTAAGGCAATAAGTATAGACTACTCTCTCTAATCCTTTATTGTTTTTGAAACAAATTGAACATGAATACAAGTTTTGAAACACTAGACTATATCGTCTTTGCCTTATATGCAATTGTAATTTTAGGGGTTGGATTATGGGTTTCCAGAGATAAGGAAGGACAAACTAAAAGTGCGGAAGATTATTTTTTGGCAAGTAAATCACTTCCTTGGTGGGCTATAGGGGCCTCTCTTATAGCTGCGAATATTTCTGCTGAACAATTTATTGGAATGTCAGGATCGGGATTTGCTGTAGGCTTAGCTATTGCAACCTATGAATGGATGGCCGCTTTAACACTGATTATTGTTGGTAAATTTTTCTTACCCATTTTTATTGAAAAAGGTTTGTATACTATTCCAGAGTTTGTTGAAAAACGTTTTTCAAGCCAGCTAAAAACAATCTTAGCAGTATTTTGGATTGGTCTGTATGTCTTTGTAAACTTAGCATCAGTAATGTACTTAGGAGGTTTAGCGTTACACACAATCTTAGGAATTGATATGTTAACAGGAGTTATTGGTTTGGCAGCTTTTGCTGCTGCCTATTCTCTTTATGGAGGTCTATCTGCAGTAGCATGGACAGACATTATTCAAGTAGTTGTACTTGTTCTAGGTGGTTTAATAACAACTTATTTAGCACTGGATACTGTTTCTGGTGGTGAAGGATTTTTAGAGGGATTAATTACAATTTACAATGCTGTTCCTGAAAAATTTGATATGATTTTAGAACGCTCTAATCCTGAGTTTATGAATCTTCCAGGAATTGGTGTTTTAATTGGCGGAATGTGGATAGCTAATTTATACTATTGGGGTTTCAATCAATATATTATTCAACGTACACTCGCAGCTAAATCATTAAAAGAATCTCAAAAAGGAATATTGTTTGCTGCTGGATTAAAAATGATTATGCCACTCATTGTTGTAATCCCGGGAATCGCTGCATATGTAATAGTAAATGATCCAGCATTATTAAGCTCTCTAGGAGATTCAGGAATGAACAACATACCTTCTTCTGGTGCCGCTGACAAAGCATATCCATGGCTAATGCAGTTTTTGCCAACAGGCCTTAAGGGGATTGCTATAGCTGCTCTAGCTGCTGCAATCGTTTCTTCTTTAGCATCAATGTTAAATTCTACTGCTACTATTTTTACAATGGATATCTACAAGCAGCTTATTAACAAAAATGCTAATGATAGACAAACTGTAAACGTGGGTCGTATTTCTGCTTTAATTGCATTAGTTATTGCCACAATAATGGCACCTCTTTTAGGAGGAATCGATCAAGCATTTCAATTTATTCAAGAATATACAGGAATAGTAAGTCCTGGGATCTTAGCAGTATTTATATTAGGATTATTCTGGAAAAAAACATCTAATAAAGGAGCTATATTTGGAGCGCTGGTGTCAATTCCTATTGCCTTATTCTTTAAGATTGGTCCCAAAGGCTGGATGACTAACTCTGGCTTTGACGGAATCTTCCCTACGCTCCCATTTTTGGATCAAATGGGTATTACTGCACTTTTGTCAATGTTAGTTATTGCCATTGTTAGCTTGCGAGAAAACAAGTATAAAAATGATTCAAAAGCAATAGAGCTTGAAAAAGGAATTTTCAAAACTTCTTCTAGCTTTAACATCGGTGCATTTGCATTGATGATTATATTAGCTGGACTTTATGCATTTTTCTGGTAAAAAAACCATCAAAGAGATGACTTATTTAATTTTATAAGTTAAGACTAAACTGTCATCTTTTGCCTCAAATTTTTAATCTTGGGATCAGTCATGTATTCATCAAAGCTAGAATGACGATCAATCTCTCCTTTAGGTGTAAGTTCTAAAATTCGAGTTCCCAAAGTTTGTGCAAAAGCATGGTCACTAGTGCTAAACAGGAATGTGCCTTTAAAATTATTTAATGAATTGTTAAAAGCTGTTATTGATTCTAAATCTAAATGATTAGTAGGTTCATTTAATAATAGAACATTTGAACGCTCCATCATCATCTTAGAAAGCATGCATCGCACTTTTTCACCACCAGAAAGAATATTTGCCATTTTAAGAGCCTCATCCCCACTGAAAAGCATTTTACCCAAAAAGCCTCGTATAAATACTTCTTCACGTTCTTCTTCAGTTTTTGCGTACTTACGCAACCAATCTACCAAAGAAGTAGGTTCTTCAAAAAAAGAATCATGATCAACAGGTAAATAAGCTTGTGAAGTAGTTATTCCCCATTCAAAAGTTCCACTACTAGCTTTAGCTAATCCCATTAAAATATCATAAAAGGCATTAATTGCTCTTGTATCTTTAGCATAAACAATAACTTTATCTCCTTTAGATAAATTAAGATGTAGATTAGAAAATAAAATTTCTCCATTAATAGCAGCAGTAAGGTTTTTAATATTTAAAATCTGATTTCCTGCTTCACGTTCTTGTTCAAAGATAAGAGCAGGATAACGTCGACTAGAGGGTCTAATTTCTTCGATATCTAATTTATCAATCATTTTTTTTCGAGAGGTAGCTTGTTTTGATTTAGCCACATTTGCAGAAAAACGCGAAATAAACTCCTGTAATTCCTTTTTCTTTTCTTCTGATTTTTTGTTTTGTTGGGTACGTTGTCTTAATGCTAATTGACTTGATTCATACCAAAAGGTATAATTACCTGAAAAATGACTTATTTTACCAAAGTCAATATCAGAAATATGGGTGCAAACAGAATCCAAAAAATGACGGTCATGAGAAACAACAATAACTGTGTTTTCATAATTAGCTAAAAAATTTTCCAACCACATGATTGTATCATAATCTAGGTCGTTTGTAGGTTCATCCATAATTAAAACATCTGGATTTCCAAATAAAGCTTGTGCAAGAAGTACACGGACTTTCAGTTTCCCATCCAGTTCGCTCATTAATGAATGATGTAGATTTTCTGGTATTTCAAGATTTGAAAGAAGAGATGCAGCTTCACTATCAGAATTCCACCCATCCATCTCTTCAAATTTTATTTGTAAAACACCTACTCTCTCACCATCTATATCAGAAAAATTTTCTTTGACATATAACAAATCCATTTCAGATTTAACTTTAAACAATGCTTCATTACCTCTTATAACTGTTTCTAAAACAGAAAAATCATCACAAGCATTATGGTTTTGTTCTAAAATAGATAGACGTTTTCCTGATTCTAAGTGAACACTTCCTGAATTGGCATCTTGTTTGCCAGAAATGATCTTTAAAAAAGTTGATTTTCCTGCTCCATTTGCACCAATTATCCCATAACAATTACCTAAAGAAAAACTCACATTGACCTCATCAAATAAAATGCGTTTTCCAAATTGAACTGATAGATTAGAGACAGATAACATAGATATTGATTTTTTGTGATGCAAACTTACGCAAAACCATGATAGTTCGGTTTTTTTTTAATGGCTAACTAAGATTTTATAACCTTATAAAACACTATTTTTGATTTTATGATTCACAAATTATTTTTTGGCTTAAGTCTTAATATTCTACTCTTTTCTTGTGATTCTAAGCCTAAAGAACAAACTGGGATATTTTTAGGTGGTCAGATTACAAATCCTTCTTCTCGTTCTGTCACATTATATCAGGGGAATCAGAATATAGAAACGCTGGAATTAGATGATCAGTTACGTTTTCAAAAAAGATTTGACTCTTTGGGAAGTGGTATTTATAAACTAGAACATTTGCCCGAATATCAAACAACACTTTTGGAAAAAGGTGATAGTCTATGGGTTAGAATTAATGCAGTTGCTTTTGATGAGTCCATTTTTTATTCTGGAAATGGTGCTTCCAAAAATAATTTTTTGATGGAATTGGTGTTAAAACAAGAATCAGAAAATCGTTTTTTATCTAATAAATTTTCTAAAACGAGTGAAGTATTTAATCGAATACTAGATTCACTTTTATTAGAAAAAAAACAACTCTGGATTCAAATGGATTCAGTAATAAAGCTCTCTCCTATTGCACAAAAAGTTACCCAAGCCGCATATATTTATCATTATGCCAATATTCGAGAACGCTATGCTCTATTAAGAGGTATGCAATGGGATGAAGAGGAAAATGATTTTTTTTTTAGATATCGTGAATTTTTAAATTACTCTGACAACGATTTAGCTTTTTTTGACCCATATATTAATTACATTTTAAACTTTATAAGCAATGAAGCCTTAAAACATAATCAATCATATTTTCAAGAAAAAAAAACATCTGATTTTAGTATTCGAAGATTAACAGAATTAGATCAAAAAATATCTGGAGATCTATTGCGAAATAATTTAGCACGAGCAATTGCCTTTGAAGAGATTTTGACTTTTGAAAACCATGACCAACACGACCTTTTCTTACAATATTACGCTACAGTCAATAGTTCTAATGCTTACCTCTCTGAAGTTTTAACCCTCCGTTCTGATATTAACGGTATGGGGCCAAAGAAACAGCTTCCTGAAATAAAATTGCAAAATGTAACACGAGATATAGTGAGTAGTAATAGTTTGACAAATGGGAAAACTACAATAATATATTTTTGGTCTCAAACACAAATGAATCATTATAAAAATACATTAGAAAGGGTAAGAATGTTTCAGAAAGAGTATCCTCAATTAAGATTTGTTGGAATTTGCATTCAACCTTTTAACTTAATGGTTAAACAGGTACAAAAAATGATGGGAATTAATATTGAGAACCAATTTGCTATTATTGATTTCGAAAAAGCAAGTAAAGCTTGGGTTTTAACTCTATTAAATAAAAGTATCATTATAAATAATAAGGGTCAAATTATTGATGGTTTTGAAAATTTTTCAAATAATAATATTGAGATGTTGCTTAAGGAACTCAAATGAGCTAATTTCCTTTTTTATAATCAGCTAAAAACTTAGCCAATCCAATATCGGTTAGAGGATGATTCAATAAGTCTTTGATAACAGACAAAGGACCCGTCATAACATCGGCTCCAATTTTAGCACAATCAATTATATGCATAGCGTGGCGAACAGAAGCTGCTAAAATTTCTGTTTCATATGCAAAGTTATCATAAATATTACGTATTTCCTGAATTAAATTCAGTCCGTCTGTAGATACATCATCCAATCTGCCAATAAAAGGCGAAACATAAGTAGCACCTGCTTTAGCTGCCAATAAGGCTTGACCCGCAGAAAAAACTAGAGTACAATTTGTTTTTATACCCTCATCAGAAAAATATTTTAAAGCTTTAACTCCTTCTTCAATCATAGGAATTTTAACAACAATCTGAGGATGTAAATTAGCTAATGCCAAACCCTCTTTGATCATTCCATTAAAATCCACTGAAATCACTTCTGCTGAAACATCACCTTCAACAACATTACAAATATCTATATAATGTTGAATAATGTTTTTTTTACCAGTAATTCCTTCTTTAGCCATTAATGAGGGATTAGTCGTCACTCCATCCAAAACGCCTAGTTTTTGGGCTTCTATAATTTGATCTAGATTAGCGGTATCGATAAAAAATTTCATTTTATAAATATTAAAGTTTGTAATGATTCAGAATCAGCTTTTCAAATATACGACTAGGAAGTATACTTTTGAGTCCTTTTGACAGCTTTTGAACAAATGGTCCAAATTGGTAGTGAACTTTGGGGTTTGATTCTGTTAAAATACTTGCTATTGCATCTGCAATTTCTTGTGGGGAATTTCCTTTATCTACATGTGAATCCATCATATCCAGACTGGCCTGATATACTTTTATATATGGAGAGCTTTCAATCATTGGAGCATGATAACGTCTTGATACAATGTCAGTAGCATAATCTCCAGGTGCCAAAGTACATACTTTAATTCCAAATGGTTTTACCTCCATTCTAATGCTCTCTGTCATAATAGAAAAAGCGTTTTTTGAAGCTGAATATATTCCACGAAAAGGCAAACCCATTACACCTGCAATAGAAGTAATGTTTATTATAAAACCAGCACCTTGCTTTCTCATTTGAGGAAGAACTTCTTGAATCATTTGTAAAGGTCCAAAACAGTTGGTAGCGAAATTAGCTAATACCGCATTAGCTTTAATTTCCTCCATAGGTCCTGTAATACCGACACCAGCGTTATTGATTAATACATCTAAACGGTTACATTTTTCAAGGATACTTGCTACGCAATCAGTAATAGAATTCATATCCGTAATTTCTAATTGGAGTAATTCAAAAGGAAGTTCTTTTAGATAATTTTTGGGATTTCTACTAGTCCCAAATACTTCATATCCTAATTGACTAAGGTGAAGTGCAGTTGCCAAACCTAATCCCGAGGATGCTCCTGTGATTAAAACTACTTTATCCATGACCTTAGATTAAAAAAAGGGCAAGCGACCTACATCACACCGCTACAACCGTATACCCTTGCTGTGTTACCACCCTGGGAGATTAAACAGGAGCTGGTTGCATAGAACTTGCCCAACACAAATATAAGCTCTTCAAGTGATTTCAACAATCATTTTAATTGCTTAATTTAGATAATTCTAAAAATATTGAATAACCCCATATAATAAACATGAAAAGTCTTTTTTATATACTCTCAGTTTTAATATTATTAAAATGTGCTGGACCTCAACCACCAAGTATTAAACTTAAAACAGGCTTGAAAAACAATTCAGCTGTTTGGGGAGATACATTAAATCTTAATCTCAATAAAACACTTAAAAAATCAAGTATTCAATTTTTTCTGAATGAAAAGTCAGTTAAATCAAATCATATATTAACAAATGAGCCTTTGGGGATTCATACATTAAAAGCTGTTGTTTCTCATGATGAAACTAACTTAGAAATAGAAACAAAATTAACCATTCTTGCGCTAGACCCACCAAAATTATATACTTACGAATTGATAAATAGCTTTTCACACGATAAAACAGCTTACACACAAGGTTTAGAGTTTGATGATGACTTACTGTATGAAAGCACCGGTTTAAATGGTAAATCTAGTCTAAGAACTGTAAATTATAAAACCGGTAAAATACTAAAAAACATACCTTTAGATGACGCTTATTTTGCTGAAGGTTTAACTCTACTGAAAGATAAAGTAGTTCAATTAACATGGAAAGCTCAAAAGGGTTTTGTTTACGATAAAACCAGCTTAAAAATGTTAAAATCATTTCCATATTCGGAAAGCATAGAAGGCTGGGGCCTTTGTAACAATAGTCAAATAATATATAAATCTGATGGAAGTAATCGGATTTGGAAATTAGACATTGAAACATTTAAAGAACTAGGAAATATTCAAGTTATGACTAATAAAATAGCTCTAAAAAACATAAACGAGCTTGAATGGGTAAATGGCAAGATTTACGCTAACACATATCAATTCAAAAAAGAAGTTGCCGTTATAATTGACCCTGAAAGCGGAGCTGTTGAGGGGGTTATTGATTTTTCAGGATTAAAAAAACAAGTTGAACAACATTTCAGTCTAAATGTTCTAAATGGTATTGCATATCACAAAAAGAGAAAAACATTTTTTGTGACAGGTAAAAACTGGAGTAAACTTTTTGAAGTAAAAATTGTACCAAAAAATTGAAAAGAACCCCCTGCTCTTTATTTAGAATTGTTAGCCAAGAACATTTAGATAGTTTAAATCATGTCAATAATGTACAATATCTTCATTGGGCACAAGAGGCCGCAAAGTCTCATTGAAAAAAAATAATTGATAATGAAAATATAGAATCAGGCATTTGGCTGGCGCGCAAACATAATATTGAATATAAATCATAAGCTTATTTAAATGATCTGATCAAAATAGAAACATATGTTTTGAATGTACGCGAACCTCTATTCAGAAAGAGTTGTAGAATTTTACTGTGATAGAACACAAAAATTATTAGTGTGTTGTAACACTCAAATGGTGTTATTTGAAATCTATTGAAAAACCTAAACCAATTCGAATTCCAGAATCAATTCAAAAAC
>Ga0307995_1000561_pt1 | contig 25602 bp, 22 predicted proteins | sample EllFjometagen262_FD_203132 | JGI IMG/M metagenome (GOLD analysis project Ga0307995, IMG submission 203132) | Marine microbial communities from Ellis Fjord, Antarctic Ocean - #262 | ecosystem: Environmental > Aquatic > Marine > Unclassified | place: Southern Ocean | collected 2014-11-02 | reverse complement strand
TAAATGTAGGTCATAACGCAAGTGAAATGGCTCAAGATGCTGTAAGGTATCTTTATCCAGAAGATTAGCAACTATTTTTTAAAGGTCTCTATTATAATGCGTTCTTATATATTCCAATAGAACTTCTGCTAACTCTTGAGAAAATAATGTCCTGTTTTCGCTTGTATCTCTAACACCTATCATATTTAACTCAATCTGAATTGCATCTACATCTCCACTATCTCTTGACCCATAATTAGCAGTGTTATATCCTCCTGAAAAATAAAGCTCTCCTTGTTTAGGAGCTACATCCTCTTTTGATGGAACCGAAGCGTAGCCTTTTTGAGTTAAAAAAGTTCCCATAGATGATTCTCCTGATAATAAATCAGTCAGTTTTAAATTATCTAAATTATTATTTAATAAGCCTTTTACTGATGAGTTATTGATAAAATTCAGACTATTAATTGTTGAATTCTTCATTTTTAGATCTGATGAGGATAATAGATAGCCTAATTCAATTCTTTGTTCTTCATGAGATTGTCCATGAATATCTATTACCAATCCAGCACCGAATTGATTTTCAATTTGAGTCCTGAAATCGTCAATTTTATTGTGGAAAAGATTCCAATAAGGCTCTGTTATGTTATCACCACAATTAGAATCATTTATAGATCTATTTAAATCTAATTTTTTTCTGTGTAAATTATTTAAAACAACATAAGGACTATAGCCTCTTATCTTTAATTGGGATTCTATTTTCATTGCAACATTTAACGTATAACTGTCCCTTACAATGATTGATCCATCACAAGTTCTTGATTTGATCCATTCTGGCTCCATATCTCCTCCATGAACAGAAATAATTAATAAGGGTATATTACCTTCCCGATACTCAATAAATTGACTCCAGTCATATACTTCATTTTTTTGTTTGTCAAGCTCAATTAATTCTGTATTTTCAATTGTATTTGAACAACTAATTAAAATAAATAACAGAATAGATAAACTTATTTTTTTCATAATATGAATATAATTAAAACATAAAAAAGCCTTAGAACAAATGGAAAGCAATAATACTAAGAAATAACACCAGAACCCAAGAGTTCATTTCCTTGATACCAGGCTACAAACTGACCCGAAGCTATAGCAGATTGGGGCACAGCAAAAGAAACATAAAGACCCTCATCAGTTTGATAAAGAGTCGCTTTTTGTAGAGGCTGTCGGTATCTTATCCGCACTTCTAAACTAATTGTTTCCCCTTCTTTAATTTTAAGATCGGTTCGAATCCAGTGAATGTCTTCTGAATTTACTTTTAAGGCATGTCGAAATAATCCTGGGTGATTTTTTCCTTGGCCAACAAAAATACTATTCCCCTTCACGTCTGTATCAATAACAAATAATGGATCTGAATTTCCTCCCACTCCTAATCCTTTGCGTTGTCCAATAGTATAAAAATGTGCCCCTTGATGTTCTCCAACAATTTTACCATCTGTTTCACTATAACTCATTTTTAAAGCCAATTGAGAAAGTGATTTTGAGGTTGATTGTTGAGTTGCATAACTTGATAAATCACTTGGAACTTCAATGATATTTCCTTTTTTAGGCTTCAATTGTTGTTGTAAAAAATCAGGAAGACTAACTTTTCCAATAAAACATAAGCCTTGAGAATCTTTTTTTTCTGCTGTAACCAATTCTTGTTCTAATGCAATTTTGCGAACAGCCGTTTTTTGTAAATGTCCTATGGGAAATAAAATTTTAGAAAGCTGTTCTTGAGTTAATTGACATAAAAAATAAGACTGATCTTTATTGTTGTCAGCTCCAGACATGAGCTGGTGGGTAATTTCATCCATTGAATTCTTAAAACTACTTTTTTGACAATAATGACCCGTGGCAACATAATCTGCTCCAAGGGACAAAGCGATTTTCAAAAAGACATCAAACTTGATTTCTCTATTACATAAGATATCGGGGTTTGGTGTCCTTCCTTTGGAATACTCACTAAACATATAATCTACTATACGTTCTTTATATTCTTTACTTAGATCTACTGTTTGAAATGGAATTTCTAACTTTTCTGCAACTAACATAGCGTCATTACTATCCTCTAGCCATGGACATTCATTAGAAAGTGTAACTGATTCATCGTGCCAATTTTTCATAAAAAGTCCGATTACCTCATATTCCTCTTTTAGAAGATATGCTGCAACACTAGAATCAACTCCACCAGATAGACCAACAATGACCCGTTTCTTTTTCATATTGTAAAGATAAGCAGGATGTTACAATTATTTACGTCCAGCTTTCTTTTGCTTTTCAGCATCCTTCATAGCCTTTTGAAGTCTTGAAGAAAAACCACCCACTTTTTTAGGTTTCTTTTTATTCTCTTCAATTTTGGCATGGATTTTCGCATCATCAATGATGTAATTCTTTATAACCAGCATTAAAATAATGGTTAATAAATTTGAAACGAAATAATAAAGACTTAAACCACTAGCATAGTTATTGAAGAAAAATAACATCATCACAGGCATTAAGTAAATGATAATTTTCATGTTAGGCATTCCAGGTTGTTGAGGCATGGCCTGTTGACCAGTTGTCATTTTAGTATAGAAGAAAATTGCAATGGAGGCTAAAATAGGAAACAAACTGACATGATCACCGTAAAAAGGAATACTAAAGCCAAGATCAAGAACAGAATCATAAGAGGAAAGATCATCTGCCCACAAAAAACTTTTATCCCTAAGAACAAAAGCTACTGGAAAAAAGGAAAACAAGGCATAAAAAACGGGTAATTGAATTAAAGCAGGTATACAACCCGACATTGGATTCGCTCCAGCTCGAGAATATAATGCCATAGTTTCTTGTTGACGTTTTACTGCATCGTCTTTATGTTTTTCATTCAACACATCAATATCGGGTCGCAATACCTTCATTTTGATTTGAGACAAATAGGATTTGTAAGTAACTGGAGACATTGCAAGTCTTACTATAACAGTCATAATAATAATAGCGATTCCATATGATAAAAAGGAAGATAAGAAACCAAACAAGGGTAAGAAAATAATTCTGTTTATCCATCCAAAAATTCCCCAACCCATAGGAATAGAAGCTTCTAGATCTCCTTCTAATTCTTGTAAGGCTTTGTAATCTGTTGGTCCATAATAAAACTTGAGATTTGAATTAAGTTCTCCACTAACAGGACTTAAAGCATAGAAAGTTGAAAATGATTTTGTAAATTTCTCTTCTAGGTCTATTTCACTAACTAGATCCTTTGAAGTAAGTATTGCCTCTTTTATCGGACTATCAGGTATTAATATAGCACTGAAAAAGTGTTGTCTATATGAAATCCAACGAAGGTCTTGACGAGTCTCTTTATCCTCTCCAGAAAGTGATAAATAATCTACCCGGTCTACTTCATATCCAAATGTAAATTCAGTATATCGATTCTCATAATCAATACTTCTGGAGTTTCGAAAGACATCTGTTTTCCATTCTAAAGTTGGAGAAGTTGCAGAATTTACCAATCTTGAAAGACCCAATGTTCTAATCTTCATGGTATGCATGTATCCGTTTTCTGGGAAAAAGTAATCAAATACGATATACTCGTTATTCGATACATTTGCCTTCATTTCCAAGTGAATACCTTTTGACTGTAATTCTAATCTAGGAGTAAAGTACATATCACGTGTATTTAACACACGGCCATCTAAAGAAGAAAAAATGATATTAAAATCATTGTTTTTATTATCAATCAGTCTAAGCTCACTGGACTCATAATTATAAAAATCATTTAATTGTAGCTGTGTTAATTGACCTCCTTTTGTTTTTACTTCGTAATGGATGTTTTCGGTTTCCACCTTAATATTTGGAATAGAATTTGAAACAAATAAATTTCCTAAATCACCATAAGAAGAGACTCTTTGCTGTTGTTGTATAGAATCTGGAATTTGAGTTAACAAGGGAGAGGAAACCTCTTTAGCTTGTTCTGAATTTAATACGATTGAGTCTTGATCTTGATCATTTTTTGGACCATTTTCATACAGCATCCAAGTCAGGATTAATGCAATTAAAATAAATCCTATAAACTGATATGGGTCAAACTTTTTTTCTTCCATGATTTTTTTATCCTAGATTAGATTTTTTTTAGCTAAACTGGCCTTAACAAAGGCTTTAAATAAAGGATGAGGTTTAGAAACAGTACTTTTATACTCTGGATGAAATTGAACTCCTACAAACCAAGGATGATTTTGGTTTTCAATAATCTCAACTAATCCTGTTTCAGGATTGGTTCCCGTAACTTTAAAATTCTCATCAAATACTCTATCCAAAAAGTCATTGTTAAATTCGTAACGATGGCGGTGACGTTCTGAAATAGATTTAACTCCATAAGCCTCTTCTACTTTAGAACCCAAAACAAGATCACAGTCCCATGAACCTAATCGCATAGTACCACCCTTATTTGTAACACTTTTTTGAGATTCCATCAAATCAATCACTGGATCAGAACAATTAGGTTCCATTTCAGTTGAATTGGCCTTAGTAAAACCAGCTTTATTTCGTGCGTATTCAATAACAGCCATTTGCATTCCCAAGCAAATACCAAAAAAAGGCAAATCGTTTATTCTTGCATACGATATTGCTGTAATTTTGCCTTCAATACCACGCTCTCCAAAACCAGGAGCTACTATTAATCCATCTAGAGATTCAAGTTTTGAGGCTACATTCTTTTTATCAATATGTTCAGAATGAATTCTTACTACATCAATTTGAATTTCATTAACAGCACCTGCATGAATTAAAGACTCTAAAATGGATTTATAGGAATCCTGCAATTCAACATATTTACCAACTAATCCGATTTTTAAAGTGTGTTTTGGATTTTTAAACTTGTTTAAAAATTCATTCCAATATTCTAAATTTAAGGGTTGTTTTGGCTCCAAATGCAATTTACCTAATACAACTTTATCCAAACCCTCCTCGAGCATTTTTAAAGGAACATCATATATGGTCTCTACATCAATGGATTGGATAATAGCTTCTCGTCTTACATTACAAAAAAGAGCTAATTTTTCTCTTAAATCTTCGGTAAGCTCGTGTTCTGTTCTACAAACAATGATATCTGCAGAAATACCACTTTCCATTAAGGTTTTAACTGAGTGCTGTGTGGGTTTTGTTTTTAATTCACCTGCAGCTGCCAGATAAGGAATTAAAGTTAAATGAATAACTACAGTGTTTTCTCTTCCTAAATCCCATATCATTTGCCGTACAGATTCAATATACGGTAAAGACTCAATATCACCTACAGTACCTCCAATTTCTGTAATGACGATATCATAGTCCCCAGTTTCCGCCAAAAGACACATCCGTTCTTTAATTTCATTTGTAACGTGAGGAATTACCTGTACTGTTTTTCCTAAAAACTCACCACGGCGTTCTTTTTCAATAACACTTTGATAAACCCTTCCAGTAGTTACATTATTAGCTTGTGAGGTACTAATATTTAAAAAACGCTCATAATGACCTAAATCTAAGTCTGTTTCAGCTCCATCATCAGTCACATAGCATTCGCCATGTTCATATGGATTTAGCGTGCCTGGATCAACATTAATGTAAGGATCAAATTTTTGAATTGTAACTTTAAAATTTTGGGCTTGTAGGAGTTTTGCTAAAGAGGCAGCAACAATTCCTTTTCCTAAAGAAGACGTAACCCCACCAGTTACAAAAATATATTTGGTATTGGACATCCGGTTGTTTTTGTTAATTAACTTACCGGGCTCAAATTTACGAAATCAATAGCAACTTCTTACCCACATTCACCTATTCTTTTATTTCTATGATTTCATATTGATCATGCTGTAAAATATAAATTGCATTATTAGAGAATGATTCCTTAGCTTCTTTTATGTATGAAAAACGGCTAGAAATATATTCTATCTCGCCAAATTCCAGGGAAGATTCTATGTCTTTTGCAATGGCTATTCTAAAAATTGCATCCATTACAACATCATATCCTGTTATAGATTCTTTATTCGGAGGCTTTCCAAATTCTTTAATAAATGCATTTATAAAATTCTGATTTTTATCAAAATTTAATGGTTTAAATCCAACTGGATATGTAAATTTTACACCCCCTAAAACTTTTCTTGAAAGATTTTTATTATCATATGCATTACTTCGATAACTAGTAAAAACCTGAACCTCTCGCTCTGAACTATTTTGAGAGTTAAACTGAGATATTGCACTTGCTATCAGAGGAAAAGACTGAGTCTCTAAAATTACTTTATTGGGGAGTGAATCAATCAATAAAGAGTCAACTAACTCAGGTAAAATATAATCTGCTTTTTCTGGCCTCAAAATTATCGCCCAAGGAAATTGCTCTTTAAATTGTCTTTCCATTTTTCTATTTAAAGAATCCGCAACAATAACAACATTGTGAGTTGAGTCAATACGAGTTCCCAAAAATTGAATCATTTTTTTTCTAAAATCAGATTTTTGAGTTACTGACTGAAAAACATTTTTTCTTTTGACAACAGGATTGGAGGAAAGAGGAAATATTTTAGAAATATACTTTAAGGAAGATTGATTTGAAATAAAATTAAAGTTATTTGGTATCAATGGACCAATAATTAAATCAACATCATCGAGTTCTCCCGATTGAACTATTTTTTGTAATGTATTTTGATTATTTTCTGTATCAAAGGTTTTAATCTCAATATTAATTCCTTTTTTAGCCGCTTGAATAATTGCATAACGAACCCCTGAATAAAAGTCTAAAGATATAGTATGTAAGTTTCTACTTAATAATACAGTTTGAGTATCTTGAACAGAGTCAAAAACAATCTCATTTGCTTTAAATGGCAATAAAACTCCTAGCTTAATTTCTCTGATTTGTATCATAGAATCTAGTAAATTAATTCTTTCCACAAGTAAATCATTTTCAATTTTTAATCTTCCAGTCTGAGATCCAGGTATTTTTAGAATCATCCCCTCAAGGAATCCCGTTATTCTTAAAGTTGGATTTAATGAATCTAAAGTAGCTTGATTTACACCAAGTTTTTTCTCAATTCGATAAAAACCTTCCTTAGGGAGGACCTTATAATAATTATGTAGGCTATCTTTTTTAGGAATGGTATTCAAAAGTTTTTTTTGTGGAACTTTTATTTGTTGTCCAATTTTAAGTCCTTCAATAATGTTAGGATTTAAGGAATCAAGAATACCGATGGTAATTCCGTATTGATATGCCAAACGCCATTTAGTCTCTTTTTCTATGACTAAGTGTGTAATGAGGTTTTGTGTTTCATCTGGAGTTTTCTTTATTAGCTTTATTTCAGCTGGGGTTAATAATAAATAAACAGGGATTCGTAAAACCATACGCTTTTGAATCCCAATACGCCCAACCAATGGATTATACTCCAAAAATTGTACTTCTGAAATCTGATAGTGTTCTAAAATTTGACTAAGCGTTTCTCCTTTCCTAACCCTATGCCTGTCGAAAGATTCTGGTGTTTGAGCCCATAAAAAACTACCTAAAAGAAGGAAATAGAAAAGGATTAAACCTGTTTTACCTATTTTCATAAAAGGTAAATTACGAAAACTATTCCCATTCAATAGTGGCGGGTGGTTTTGAACTAATATCATAAACTACACGATTAATACCTTTGATATTATTAATGATTTCATTAGACATTTTTTGTAAAAAAGAATAAGGTAAATCTACCCAATCAGCAGTCATACCATCAGTGGACTGAACAGCTCTAAGTGCAACACAATTCTCATAAGTTCGCTCATCTCCCATCACTCCTACACTATTCACGGGTAAGAATATAGCTCCGGCTTGCCATATTTCATTGTACAAATTCCACTTTTTTAATCCTTGAATAAAAATAAAATCTACCTCTTGAAGCATTCTGATTTTATCTCTTGTAATTTCACCCAAAATTCGAATTGCCAAACCGGGTCCGGGAAAGGGATGTCTTCCTAAGAGTTCTGCATCCATACCCATACTCTTTCCTACTCGACGAACCTCATCTTTAAACAACATTTGTAAGGGTTCTACTAATTTTAATTTCATAAAATCAGGAAGTCCTCCCACATTATGGTGAGATTTAATAGTTGCAGAAGGTCCATTTACAGAAATAGATTCAATGACATCAGGATAAATAGTTCCTTGACCTAACCAAGCTGCTCCATTAACTTTATGAGCCTCTGCATCAAAAACATCAATAAAAGTTTTACCAATAATTTTTCTTTTAGTCTCTGGATCAGAAATTCCTTCAAGTGAATCTAAAAATTGATCTGAAGCATCAACACCTTTAACACTTAAACCCATGCCTGAATATTGATTTAAAACTTCTTCGAACTCATTTTTTCTTAAAAGACCATTATTTACAAAAATACAATTCAATTGATCACCTATAGCATGGTGCAAAAGCATCGCTGCAACTGAAGAATCAACCCCTCCAGATAGGCCTAAAATAACTTTTCCATCACCAATAGTTTCTTTTAAATCATTAATGGTCATTTCTACAAAAGAATCTGGTGTCCAATCCTGCTTTATATCAGCTATTCCCACAAGAAAATTTTCTAATATTTGTTTTCCATCTAATGAATGATATACTTCTGGATGAAATTGGATAGCATAAGTTTGTTCACCTTTTAATTTAAATGCAGCATTCTTAACATCTTCTGTACTTGCTAAACATTCTGCTCCTTCTGGAAGCTCTAAAATAGTGTCTGCATGACTCATCCATACCTGACTTTGATCTGATACACCTTTAAAAAAATTATCATTATTGTTTGTTAGGGACAAATGAGCTCGTCCATATTCACGGGTATTAGATGGGCTGACATTACCTCCAAAAAAATGAGCTAAATACTGTGCTCCATAGCAGACTCCCAACAATGGAAGTATTCCTTTAATTTTATCCAAATCTGGGTGTGGAGCATTTTCATTTCTAACCGAAAAAGGAGAGCCTGATAAAATGACAGCTTTAAATAAAGATATATCCTTAGGTAGATTATTATAAGGGTGAATTTCACAATAAATAAAAAGCTCTCGAACTCTTCGAGCAATTAATTGTGTATACTGCGAACCGAAATCGAGAATAAGTACTTTTTCTTGCATGGGCAAAATTACAATTAAATCCTAGGTTTTAAAAAATTAAATACACAACTTATGTTAATATTCAATCATCACAAAATTTGAATCCATAGGGTCTAATACTTTAAAAAGAGTAGGCAAAAATGAATCTTCCATTTCTAAGTAAAAATCAATAAAATTAAGTGTACGCTCTTGAAGTGTATCATCTGGAAACAAGCCATTATGTAATTCCATTAAACGCTGAGTCTTATCTGATAAGACTCTTTTTTGAGCTTTTAATAATCTTTTCTCTAAATGTTCAATGCCTTTAAACTGCTTAACTTTTTGAGCTTCAACAGCACCTTTAAAAGACTTATCTGTTTGCTCTACCAAAATATCTAGATGATCAAACTGTTCGTTTAATTTTTGTTTTAAAAAATCTAAATTAATATTACTGATCTGATTAATTTTTTTATTTATTAAGTTATTTTTTTTTAAGAATAAATCTTTCTTTTCTATGTTGAGTTTGTTTATTTTTTTTCCCAACTTTTCAGAATATATTATAGCTGAATTTCTAAGCAATAAAATAGGGAAAGGAACCTTTAATCGATCAAAATTGTTTTTTAACTGAAACCAATAAGCTAATTCTCCCCCTCCTCCGATATAGCATAAATTTGGCAAAATAACTTCTTGATAAACTGGACGAAGAATTACATTGGGGGAAAAGCGTTCAGGATGTTTTTCAACTAATACTAAAAATTCCTTTTTCTTAAATCTTTGATCGGTTCCATTTAAAATGAAATCTTCTCCATCTTTTTCTATTCTATAGCGACCTGAATCTGTTAAATAAAATAGATTAATTTGCCTTGGATTAACTTGGGGACTATAGCCTTTCCTAGCTTCTTGAATTTTACTTATCTGCTCTTTAACTGATTCAAATGAATTATACTCTGTCAATTCTTCTCTTATAATCGGTGAGAATAATGATTTTAATTCCTTATTGTTTGGTTCTAATACAACTAATCCATATTTACCAAATAACTGATCAACTAATCGAAAGGTAGCTTCGGAAAGATTAGCTCCTTTTTTATAGCTATTTAAAATCCATTTTTTTACTGTTTGTGCAGCGGAAGAGTTACCTAAATCTCTTTCAAAAATATCAAGCGATTCATTTAAATCTATCAATGGCAAATCTCCAACTGCACCAGCCGCTTCTCGTGGCCAAAAAACACTTTTATCACGAAAACGAAATGAGTTAATTTCTTCAAAATCATGATCTTCACTAGCCATCCAATATATTGGAATAAAATCGGATTCTGGGTAAGCCTTTTTGAGTTGATCACACAGGTTAATAGTACTGATTATTTTGTATAAAAAATACAAGGGCCCAGTCATCAAGCATAGCTGATGTCCAGTAGTAATTGTGAAGGTATTTTCTTTATCTAATAAATTTAAATTTATTTTAACGGCTTTATTTGGTTGAAGAATTGAATACTGTTCATGCAAAGTTCTCGAAAGTACATTTCGGTTTTTGATTGAAAAATTACTTTTCTTAGCCTTTATTTGAGCTTTGAAATTTTTTATATTAGGATGAAGTCCGTAAAAGGGCTGTAATCCTTTATCTTCTTTTAAATAATCACAAATTAAAGAAGAAAAACGACCAGTGTCTTGGAATGAAATGTGTTCCGTGCGCATACATTAGTTTGTGTAAATATATTTGTTTTTTAGCAAAAGGAATTTACGCTTCAGCTATAAAATGTATTTTAGTGACTAAATTTTAAATCTATGTATAAAAGAGGCCTTACATTATTTTTTTTATCTATAGTCTTATTGCTTAACGGACAAGTTCAATCACCAGATGAGTTTTTAGGACACAAATTGGGAGAAACGTTTAGTCGACATCATCAAGTGGTTGATTATTATAAACATTTGGAAGCTACCTCCCCTAACGTAAAACTAACTGAATATGGAAAAACGAACGAAGGGAGATTACTGCAGTTAGCTTTTATCTCAAGTTCAGAAAATTTAGAAAATTTAGAAAAAATCCGAAATTCACATCTTCAGAATAGTGGTATGGTTTCTGGTCCAAAAAATAATGATAAATCTATTGTTTGGCTGAGCTATAATGTTCATGGAAATGAATCCTCAAGCACAGAAGCTTCTATGAAAACGATACATTCACTTATCACTAAACATAAAGATTGGCTTGAAGATACGGTAGTCATAATAGACCCATGTATTAACCCGGACGGAAGAGATCGTTATGTGAATTTATATAATCAAATAAAAAGCTCACCATATGACAACAAGCCTTTTACAAGGGAACATAGTGAAGGTTGGCAAAATGGACGAACAAATCATTATGCATTTGACCTTAATAGAGACTGGGCATGGATTACTCAAATTGAATCTCAACAGCGTCTTAAAGAGTATAACAAGTGGTTGCCCCATATTCATGTTGATTTCCACGAACAAGGAATTAACAGTCCATACTATTTCGCTCCTGCTGCGGAACCTTTACATGAAGTCATTTCAGATTTTCAAAAAGATTTTCAGGATGCCTTGGGTAAAAATCACGCTACATATTTTGATAAACAGGGTTGGTTTTATTTCACCAAGCAGCGTTTTGACATCCTATACCCCAGTTATGGTGATAGCTATCCAATGTATTTAGGTGCAATCGGAATGACCTATGAACAAGCTGGGGGAGGTGAAGCGGGTCTAAGTATTCATAACAATGAAAATATTGAATTAACTCTAAAAGATCGAATTGAGCATCATTATACTACAGGAATTTCAACAGTTCAAATGGCTGTAAATAATAAAACTGCTTTAAATACAAATTATCGAAATTATTACACTAATACAGGTTTGGAATATAAAAATTTTATCATGGAAGGACATCCTGATAAATTAAATGCATTAGCTAAATTTTTAAATAAACATGAAATAAAAAGCTATCAACTTGACAAAAAAACATCTATTAAAGGATACGATTATCAAAAACAAAAAATGAATACTATCTCATTTTCAAAAAACGCATTAATTGTTCCTACATCTCAACCAAAAGGTAAAATGGCCCAGGTATTGTTGGAACCAAAAACTAAATTGAATGATTCTTTAACATATGATATTACAGCATGGTCATTACCATATGCATATGGACTGAAAGCCAGTGCTTCTCAAATGAATATTTATTCCTCAAAACTATTTAATACTTCAGAAGAGGTGGTTAATTCTATTTTGAAAACAGCTTATGGATATGCAGTTCCATACAAAAGCTTTCAAGATGGAAAATTTCTTGCATCAATTTTAAAGACAGGATTAGGAGTTCGATACAATACAATTCCAATTAACAATAGTGGAAAAAAATGGGGGTATGGTAGCTTGTTTATTTTAAAAGGGGACAATAGAGGACTTGAAAATTATGCTGAAATATTGACTCAACTTGCTCAAAAGTTTAATCGGAAATTATTTCCAATAACCACAGGTTATTCTTCTGAAGGGCCGGACTTAGGTGCTGACGAATTAAAACTAATCAAGCCTCCTAAAATAGCTGTTTTAAGGAGTGATAAGGTCTCGCCTTATAGCTATGGTGAAGTTTGGCATTTCTTTGAGCAACAGCTTAATTATCCATTACTTCAGATTGACGAAAATGAATTGGAAAGTGCATTATCGGAAATTGACCAAATAATTATACCTAATGGGTATTATGGAAAATGGACAGATAATTTTACAGAAAAAAAAATAATGGAATGGGTCCAAAATGGAGGTAAAATCATTGCTTTATCGGGAGCTCTAAATTATTTTTCTGATACTGATTTTTTTAAACTCAAAAAGAAAAAAGAAAAAAAAATCGATATGACGGAAGTACCATATGGAAGTCAAGAAAGAAAAGAAATTAGTGAGATTACTACGGGAAGTATCTTCGAAGCTAAATTGGACAAGACTCATCCCTTAAATTTTGGTTTAGATTATTATTATACCTTAAAACTAGACGAGAGAGCATTTTCTTATTTACAAAATGGAAATAATGCTGCTATTCTTTCTGAGAAAAGTAAAGCGATTGCAGGATTTATTGGAATGAAAGCTATTTTAAATCAGCAGAAATCTCTTCTTTTTGGTGAAGAAAAAAAAGGAAGAGGAAGTATTGTCTATTTAGTAGACAATGTTTTATATAGAGGCTTCTGGTATTCTGGAAAAATGATTTTTACAAACGCAGTCTTTTTCTAAAACAAAAATTAATTTTAAAACTAACCCAAAGGAACACCTATAAGGTCAAAATCTGTTGCATCTGTTACTCGAATCTCTACAAACTCTCCTTGTTTTAAATAATGTTGAGTTGCGTCTATCAGTACTTCATTGTCAACATCTGGAGAATCCATAAATGTTCTACCTACGTAATTCACTCCTTCTTTTCGGTCAATTAAACAACGATAGGTTTTTCCTATACAAGATTGATTATGTTCCCATGATATTTGGGATTGAATTTCCATAATGGCATTGGAGCGTTCTTGTTTTATCTCTTCTGGAATATTATCCTCTAATTGATGAGCATGAGTGTTTTCTTCATGACTATATGTGAAACAACCCAATCGCTCAAAACGCATTTCCTTTACCCATGTTTTAAGTGTTTCAAAATCCTCTTCAGATTCACCCGGATACCCAACGATTAATGAAGTTCTCAAAATAATTCCAGGAACTTCTTTACGAAACTTGCTAAGTAGGCTGGTTGTTTTTTCTTGAGTAGTACCTCTTCGCATAGATTTTAAAATAGGATCTGAAATATGCTGTAAAGGAATATCTAAATAATTACATATTTTAGTTTGCTCACGCATGACTTGTAATACATTTTCTGGAAATCCTGTTGGAAATGCATAGTGTAAACGAATCCATTCAATACCCTCAACTTTTACAAGTTCTAAAAGCAAATCAGACAAACGTCGTTCTTTATATAAATCTAAACCATAATAGGTTAAATCTTGAGCAATTAACATCAATTCCCTTACCCCTTCTCTAGCTAAAAGCTCTGCTTGTTTAATGATTTCCTCAATCGGAGTAGATTTGTGCTTACCTCGCATTAAAGGTATAGCACAAAAAGAACAAGGTCGATCACATCCCTCAGCAATTTTTAAATATGCGTAATGCTTAGGTGTAGTTAAAATTCGCTCACCTACCAATTCATGTTTATAATCAGCACCTAGAACTTTAAGTAATTGCGGTAAATCTGTTGTGCCAAAGTATTCATCAACCTGAGGAATTTCTTTTTGTAAATCAGACTTATAACGCTCACTTAAACAGCCTGTTACATAAACTTTATCAACTTTTCCAGCTTCTTTATTTTGAATTTGCTCTAAAATGGTGTTAACGGATTCTTCTTTTGCATTATCAATAAATCCACATGTGTTAACAACTACAATATTTCCATCTTCCTGATGAACAACATCTTGGTTATTCGCACGGAGCTGACCCATCAGTATTTCAGAATCATAAACGTTTTTTGAACAACCTAATGTGATAACATTTATCTTATTTTTTTGAGTTGATTTTGTTCGCATAATCTTATTTAAACAATTTTGGTATTTTTCTATGTTTAGTTAACTTTTCGAAAGCTGCTCCTAATTCTAATAAAAGCTGCTCCTGTCTAGAAGGAGCAATAAAAGTGATGTTCTGAGGTTGTCCATTTTTTAAATAACCCATCGGAACACCTATAGCTGGATAATGAGCTGCTGCTGCAAAACTTGCTGTAAAATTATCAATTGATAATATAGCATCCAGTTGATAATTTTGAATTGCTTCTTGAAAATATTCAGTTGCAGCTCTCATTAATTCATTTTTATAAGGTTCAAAATAAATTCGAGAGATCGTATCCTTAGATATACGAGTAAAAATACCTTGACCATATGGAGCATAAAGTAAACTATCTTTTAAGTTAAAGTCAACTATATCTTTTACCGAGTAAACATCTAATTTAGTGCTTCCGTAATTTTTAATATAAGAAGGTAAATCTACTTTCATATCGACATCCAATAATTTGCGGAATTTTTTCAATTCAATATTTGGGGGATCATAATAAATAACCTCTGCACCTGCATTTTCCATTTTAATTATTGCAATTCGCATAAGACTGTCAGATTGGAATCTTCGAATCAATCCTAATCGTTTTCCTTTCAAACTAACATTATTTAATGCTTCAAACTGAATAGGAGTACTTTTATAACTGTAAGGATCTCTTTCATCTTTTCCAATTAAAGCACTCATCAAAATAGCATTGTCAATAACAAATTTTGTCATTGGTCCTGCAGTGTCCAAAGTACTTGAAATTGGGACAATACCACTTCTACTTACTGCACCAATGGTGGGTTTTAATCCAACTACACTATTCTTTGCTGATGGAGATAAAATAGATCCTGAAGTTTCTGAACCTATAGCTGCTACTGCAAAATTAGCAGCAACTGCTACTCCACTTCCTGAACTTGAACCGCCGGTTTCAAACTGCTTTCTCCCATAAGGATTTAAGGTCTGTCCTCCTATTGCACTATAACCTACAGGACATCCTTGGCAAAAATAATAAGCCCACTCACTCATATTTGCTTTTCCTAAAATTAATGCCCCTTTGGCTTTTAATTGACCTACTATAAAAGCGTCTTGTTGAGGAATATTTTTTTGAAAAACTGCTGCACCAGCTGTCGTTGCCATCGGCAAGGCATTAATGTTATCTTTTAACAAAATAGGCATCCCATACAGAGGATGATCTAAATCCTGATTTTTATTACTGTCTTTTTCTCTAGCCTGTTCTAGTACTTTTGGATTTAAAGAAACGATTGAATTTAGATAAGTCCCTTGTTGCATTTCAAAATAATAAATACGAAAGAGATAAAATAATGTTAAAGCTTCATAAGTTAAATTACCCTCACTTATAAGGTTTTGAATTGAAGGTATATCTTGTTCGAGAATGAATGGCTTTAATCTATCGTGATCTTCCAATGTAAAAGAAATTAATTCATTTTTAAAAGGAATAAACCAGTTGTTTTTATCATTAAAATTTGATTGAATACTTTTGAATTGCATCCGTTTAATTGGATGATTTGAATTCATTTCTAATTCAATAGTTTCATCATAGGGATTCCATTGTTTCAAAGAAGTTTCATTAGAATTACATCCAAATAAAAATATTAGAAATAAAAACCAAAAAGAATTATTGGAGAATCTCATGATTTAAATCTTAAGACTTTTCTTTAAAAATTTTAAAGTTTCTAAAGTAACTTCATCATAGATTTTTGTTGTTATAGATGACGAAATAACGTGATTTCCAGCTTCAGGAAATGCTTTTTTTACTTTTAAAGCTTCTGGAGTCCCTAATTGATCATACATTTTTAGCATCGCAGAGACAGATACTACTTGATCTTGTAGACTATCGTTTTTATAATAATAACCTAAAAAAACGGGGACATTTACTTTTTTAAATATAGCTCTTCGCATCTTGACATCTAAAAATTTCTGCATGTGAGTTGTAGCTTCAAGTCTGTATTTTGTAGTCCAATATTTTTTTTGATCCTCACTAGAACTCTGCAAATAATTATAATTTCCTCCTTTAATTATACGAGCAATTTGAAGCCCCCAGGGTTTGGATAATAATTTTGCTTTATAATCAAACACTTCAATATTGGGGCTAAATAATGCTATAGCCGCAATAGACGGATCTGTTCCTAAACTTAATGATAAAGATCCTCCATGGGATGTACCCAAAACAATTACTTTTTCACCTAATTGCTTGGCTATTTCAAGAGCTTCTTTTCCTGATTCCCAAAAAGAAATATTATTAAAATCTAGCATAGGCTCAGTCTCTTTAAGTCCGTGCCCAAAAAGACGGGGGATATATAAATTTGCTCCCAGGGATTTTGCTATGTCTCTATGAACAGGATCACCTTCCATGCCAGAAGCTGAAAAACCATGAAGATAAAGGACACTATACCTTGTCTTTTTAGGTATTGAATCTGAATTATTAAAAATAATTTTTGAAGCATTTCCCGAACGAACATTCCCTAAATTGAATTCTCTATAATTAACCCATTCTTCTAGCTCTAATAGCATATTAGGAACGGAAGGTTTATCTATGTTTAATTCAGGATTATCAACACGAGGACCTACTAAGTAAACAGACCCTAGAATAAGAAAAAAAACCGAAAAACCTCTTAATGTTTTCATAATGAACCAATTATTTAAAGAATACTAGTTAAATAATGTTTTAACAAATTCTTGTTTCTCAAAAACCTGAAGATCATCTATACCTTCTCCTACTCCGATGTATTTAACAGGAATTTGAAATTGATCAGAAATCCCCAATAAAACTCCCCCCTTTGCGGTACCATCTAATTTTGTTATTGCCAAACTAGTAACTTCTGTTGCAGCTGTAAACTGCTTGGCTTGTTCAAAAGCATTTTGTCCTGTCGAACCATCTAATACCAATAGTACTTCATGAGGCGCATCAGGAATGACTTTAGACATCACTTTTTTTACTTTTTCCAATTCATTCATTAAGTTGATTTTGTTATGTAAACGTCCTGCTGTATCAATAAAAACAATATCGCTTCCTTGTGCTTTAGCTGATTGCAAAGTGTCAAAAGCTACTGATGCGGGATCACTTCCCATTTCTTGACGAACCAATGGAACATTCACACGATCTGCCCAAACTTGAAGTTGATCTATCGCTCCAGCACGAAATGTATCAGCAGCACCTAATATTACTTTTTTTCCATGTGATTTATACTGATGAGCTAATTTAGCTACCGTAGTTGTTTTGCCCACTCCATTTACACCAACAACCATTACCACATGTGGTGAAGTACCCTCAAGAGTATCGAAACCTTTTTTTGAATCTTCTTTGTCATTTACTAATAATGCTGAAATTTCTTCTTGCATTATTTTTACCAGGTCGCTTGTGCTAATATATTTTTCTTGTGCGATTCTTTTTTCGAGGGCCTTGATTATTTTTAAAGTGGTGTCCACGCCTACGTCAGATTGAATAAGCACATCTTCCAATTCATCCAAAGCCTGTTCATCTATCTTTGATTTACCGACTAATGCTGTTCCAAGTTTTGAAAAAAAAGATTTTTTAGTACTAGCTAAACTAACCTCTAGATTTTCCTGATCCTGTTTTGAAAAAAAAACTTTAAGTTTTCCCATAAGTTTATTGTATAAAAAAAGCTACCTTAAAAGTAGCTTTTTTTGGGGTATTCTACAAAAGACTATTGCTTGTCCAACCATTTATTTGCTAAATCAGGAGAAATGATAGTTTCAGTAAAACTGTAAGAATTATTGTCTCCTTTTTTAACCATCTTAATAGCTTTGGTCAATCTTTTTGAACCTGTTTGTAATGTTGCAACGGATTTTTTTGCCATGACTTATTTTATTTCTTTATGAACTGTCATCTTTTTAAGGATGGAATTGAATTTTTTAACTTCTAAACGCTCAGGCGTATTTTTTTTGTTTTTCGTCGTTATATAACGAGAAGTGCCCGGTTGACCAGACTCTTTATGTTCTGTACATTCCAATATTACTTGAACTCTATTTCCTCTTTTTGCCATTGTAATTAACCTTTATAGTGACCTTTCTCTCTAGCTTTTTTCAAAACTGCAGAAATTCCTTTTTTGTTAATCGTTTTTAATGTCGCTGCAGATATAGTAAGCTTAACCCACTTATCTTCTTCAGGAATATAAAAACGTTTATCCATTATATTTGCATCGAAACGACGCTTTGTTCTATTTAATGCTTTAGAGACATTATTCCCAAACATTACGCGTTTTCCGCTGATTTCACAAACTTTTGACATTTTCGTCTTTTTTAACGTGGGTGCAAATTTACTGTTTTTTATAGAGTAACAAAATTGTTTTTCTGAAAAATAAAAAACCTTTTTAAGATAGGCGTTGATAAATTAGTTCCAAAACCTTGTTTACTGTCTTTTGAATCACTCGTTCTCTGTGTTTACCAAATAGAAATTTTTTACTAAAAATTTGATCTTTAGTCGCAATTGAAATCCAAACCGTGCCTACTTCAGCATCTGAGTCTCCTTTACCTGGACCTGCATTACCTGTAGTAGAAACTCCCATTGTAGTGTCAAATTTTTCACGCACTTTAATTGCCATTTTTTCTGAAACTTCCTTACTTACCACAGAATGTTTTTGAATTAAGCTTTTAGAGACGTCTAAAATATCTGATTTACTCTGGGTATGATAAACTACAGCTCCCCCCTTAAAATATGCAGAGGATCCTGCTACCTTTGTTAATCGTGCAGAAATTTCTCCTCCTGAACAGCTCTCAGCTATTGATAAGGTTTGTTTTTTTTTAATAAAGCTATCTTGCAATTGTTGTTCAAGCGAAGCTTCATCTTCAAAGCCCATGAAAATATCTTTTATAAAGGGGATTAGTTTTTCGATTTCAGAATTAATTCTTTTATTAAGAATAGAATTATCAGTCCCTTTTCCTGAAAGACGAAGTCTTACCTTCCCCAAATTAGGTAGGTAGGCTAACTTTATGTCTTCTGGAAGAGCATTTTCCCAGTCAACAATTCGCTCAGCAATCGCACTCTCTCCCAATCCAGATGTAAGAAGGGTTTTATGCAAAATAAATGGTCGAGTAAAATGAGCTTGTAAGGCAGGAAGAACTTTATCGATAACTAATGACTTCATTTCAAATGGTACCCCGGGTAATGAAATTATTACTTGTTCTTTGTTCTCAAACCACATGCCGGATGCAGTTCCGTATTGATTTTTTAAAATTCTTGCCTTAGAAGGAAGCAAGGCTTGTTTACGATTCTCATCATTGATTGGAGTGTCGACATATTTTGAAAAAATATCCTCAATATGATCTAAAATATCTTGTCTTTTAACCAAAGTGTCTCCTAAATATTCACATAGTGTATGTTTGGTAATATCATCTTTAGTAGGTCCTAATCCTCCGGTAAGAATTACAACTTGAGCACGTTTTTCAGAATCCTTTAAGGCTTCCACGATATGTTCTTTCTGATCTGAAATACTTGTGATTTGAGCAATTTCTATTCCAATTTTATTTAATTCTTTAGCTAAAAAGACAGAATTTGTATTAACTATCTGTCCTATTAATATTTCATCCCCTATTGTAATTAATTCAGCTTTCATACTATTTGACTTTTACTGCAAATGCTTGGTTGCCCTCAAGATACCCTAACAATTGATCATTTTCTTGAACTACTCCTACCCCAGATGGGGTGCCTGTGAAGATAATATCCCCAATTTTTAGGGTGAAATATTGCGAACAATACGATATCAATTCATCAATTTTCCAAACCATATCCATTGTGTTTCCTTTTTGAACTTCTCTACCATTTTTCTCTAAGGAAAAGGAAAGTGCATCTAAATTATTGAATTGATCTTTTTCATACCATTCTCCAATCAATGCTGATCCATCAAAAGCTTTTGCTTTTTCCCAGGGCAAACCGTTAATCTTTAATTCATTTTGAACTGAACGTGCTGTAAAATCAATTCCTAAACCTATTTGACTATAATATTTATATGCGAATTTTGACTGTATATGTTTTCCAATACGATTAATCCTAACTAAAACCTCAACTTCAAAGTGTATGTCTTTAGTGAAATGAGGAATGAAAAAAGGTTGATTTTTTTGAAGAATTGAAGTGTCTGGTTTTAAAAAAAGGACAGGATCATTAGGCCGTTTGTTTTGCAACTCTTCAATGTGGGCTTCGTAATTTCTTCCAACACAGATTATCTTCACTATACTATTGTTTAGTATTCATTGCTTTTAAACGAATTTCTGTCAATACTTTTTTAGTGAAACGAGGAAAATCAGCGTTAAGGATCCATCCAAAATAACCTGGTTCCTTTTCCAATACATCAGTAACCTTTTTACCCTTATGTTTTCCAAATCCAAAACACATTTCTTCTTCTTTATTATAAACGACAAAGCCAGCAAAATCAGCTGTTTTTCTTCTAGTGCTAAAAGTGTTTAAAAAATCAACATTAGGTTCTAAGTCTTTATAACGATCCAATTGTGAAGTAAGCACATCGTGAGTTGCCTTTGTATCAGCATAAGCAGAATGTGCGTCCACAAGTTCTTCATCACAATAAAAACGTAATGCAGCAGAAAGTGTACGTTGTTCCATTTTATGAAAAATGGTTTGTACATCTACTGTTTTTATATTTTTAAAATCAAACGGCACCTCTGCGCGAAGTAATTCTTCAACTAATAATGGTATATCAAATCGATCAGAGTTAAATCCTGCCAAGTCACATGCTTTGATAAAATTATGGATTTCATTTGATCTTTCTTTAAAAGTAGGTTCATTTGCTACCATTTCATCAGTGATTCCATGAATTTCAGCAACTTCTTTTGGAATATGTTGTTCGGGATTAATTCGCCATTCTTTTTTTTCTTGTGTTCCGTCTGGATGTAATTTTAAAACAGCCATTTCAACAATACGATCTTTAGAAATATCTGTTCCAGTAGTTTCTAAATCAAAAAAACAAAGGGGCTTGTTAAGTTGCAGTTTCATATTTTTGTTATAAGATTAATAAGGAAGTGATTCCTCCCAGTTTTCTAAATATTCTGCTACACGTTTGACAAAAAGTCCACCTGTTGCACCATTAATAATACGATGATCGTAACTATGGGAAAGAATTACTTTTCTACGTATTCCTATAAAATCTCCTTGAGGCGTTTCTATTACCGCTGGCATTTTCCTAATGGCTCCAATTGCAAGAATTCCAACTTGTGGTTGATTAATGATTGGTGTACCCATTATAGAACCAAAGTTACCGATATTTGTGAAGGTATAAGTTCCTCCTTGAACTTCATCTGCCATCAGGTTATTAACCCTTGCTTTATTTGCTAAATCATTAACGGCCTTAGCTAAACCAACTAAATTTAAATGATCTGCATTTTTAATTACAGGAACAATTAAATTTCCATCAGCTAAAGCTGTTGCCATCCCAAGGTTTATAGCTTGCTTAACAATAATTTGATTCCCTTGCAAATGACTGTTTAAGGCAGGATAATCGCGGAGTGCCTTGATGATCGCTGTCATAAATAATGGAGTGAATGTTAATTTTTCGTTTTCCCGCTTTTGAAAGGAAGATTTAGCTTCTTCTCTCCAACTCCAAAGATCAGTTACATCTACTTCAATGAAAGATTGAACATGGGCAGCAGTTTGTATACTTGATTTCATATGGCTTGAAATCAATTTTTCCATTCTGCTCATTTCAATAATTTGATCATTCCCTGTCAAGGAAACAGAAGGATTTATTTTTACAACGGTTTGTGATGACTCACTAGATGAAGTTTTATTTGGCCTAGAGCTTTTGAGATGGTTAACTCTACTTTTTAAATAGTTTAAAATATCTGTTTTAGTAACGCGTTTGTTTTTTCCTGTTCCATCTATAGTATCCAACTCTTCATTAGAAATTCCTTCTTCTTTTGCTATGTTGCGAACCAAAGGAGAATAAAATTTTGTTTTTTCTTCAGAAATAATTTGAGAAGTAGATTGTGACTGAGGGATTTGATCTAAAAGTTTTTCAGCAACAATTTTTGGACTAATAATAAGATTTTCTTTAACTATTTTTTCATCTTCAGTAACCTTAATAGGTTGGTCTATCACATTTTCTGATTCAGAATCACCTTTAATTTTAATTACAGCAAGCACGTCACCTACAGAGACAGTTTCATTCTCAGTAAAGCGTTTTTCTAATAAAATCCCCTGTTTTTCAGAGACTACATCAGTATCTACCTTATCAGTAGCTATTTCAACTATGGCATCATCTATTTCAATTGCATCTCCAATCTCCTTTAACCATTTGGTTAAGGTAGCTTCAGCAACACTTTCACCCATTTTGGGTAATTTTAAAAAATATTGTCCCATATTTATTTTGTTTTGCAAAAGTACCGATTTTTGACTTTGAATAAAGGTTTTGTTAGACCTTACTCTAAATTGATTTAATTTTTAACCTTTAGAAATAGAAGCTTCAAAAGGTATTCGAGCTAAAATACTTCTCCCTAAAGTAACTTCATCAGTATATTCCAACTCATCCCCAACAGGTATACCTCTGGCAATGGCTGAAATTTTAACCTTATAATCAGCAAGTAATTTGTATATATAAAAATTGGTTGTGTCAGCTTCCATGGTTGAGCTTAGTGCAAGAATGATTTCAGAAATCTTTCCTTCTTTCACTTTTTCCAAAAGCGAATTAATAGTGAGATCCTGTGGACCAATTCCGTCCATAGGAGAAATGATTCCTCCTAAAACATGATATACTCCATTGAATTGTCCAGTATTTTCAATAGCCATAACATCACGAATATCTTCCACAACACAAATCAACTTCATATTTCTTTTTGGACTTGCACAAATTTCACAAAGAGGAGCATCTGACAAATTATGACATGTTTTACAAAAAATGATTCCTTCTCTCAATGAAGTAAGTGCTGAAGACAAAGACTGAGTATGTTGTAAAGGTTGTTTTAAAAGATGGAGAGCGAGTCTTAAAGCAGTACGCTTTCCAATACCTGGTAATTGTGCGATTTCTTGAACTGCATTTTCAAGCAATTTTGATGAAAAATCCATAAGCAAATTTACAAAATTATAAGTTGAAACCACTTTTGTACCTTTATCTAAAAAATGATATCACCACTTTCCATTCTAGGTTTAATTGTTGGTTATTTTTTAGTTTTAATTGGAATCGCTTATTTTACTGGGCAAGAAGATTCTAACGAAAGTTTTTTTAAAGCCAACAGAAACTCTCCATGGTATTTGGTAGCATTTGGCATGATAGGAGCTTCATTATCTGGTGTTACATTTATATCTGTTCCTGGCTGGATAAAGGATTCACAGTTTTCTTATTTTCAGGTGGTTATGGGTTATTTGGCTGGATATTTTGTAGTAGCATATGTTCTTCTTCCAGTATATTACAAAAATAATGTTACTTCTATTTATGAGTACTTAAATACAAGACTTGGTAAAAACAGTCATCAAGCAGGAGCTTTTTTTTTCTTTGTTTCCAGGGTTTTAGGTGCTTCTTTTCGATTGTTTCTTGTAGCTATTGTTCTTCAGCAATTTATTTTTGATTCATGGAATATTCCTTTTGAAATCACCGTAATATTATCGATTATTTTGATATGGGTTTATACTCAGAAAGGAGGAATCAAAACAATTGTGTTTACAGATATTCTTCAAACCACTTTAATGATTTTATCAGTTATTTTATCAATAACCTATATCAATCAAGCTTTAGACTGGACCTTTTTAGACTTTATAACCTCTACTGAATTGTCTCGATTTAGTAATGTCTTTATTACTGACTCATTTTTAAGTCGAAATCACCTCTTTAAATCATTCATAGGAGGGGCTTTTGTGACCATTTGTATGACAGGATTAGATCAAGATATGATGCAAAAAAATCTTAGCTGCAAGACATTAAAAGATGCTCAAAAAAATATGACTGTTTTTAGTTTTATTTTAGTGTTTGTAACGGGCTTATTCATGCTTTTAGGAGCTTTACTTTACATATATGCTAAAAGGGAAGGAATCGAAATACCCTACATGGATGGAAGCCCTAAAACAGATTTGCTTTTTCCTGAGATTGCACTTAATGGCTCTCTGGGAATTGCCGTAGCTGTAACTTTTATTCTAGGATTAATTGCAGCTGCATATAGTAGTGCTGACAGTGCATTGACATCTCTAACTACTTCTTTTTGTTTAGACTTCTTAGATATGAGAAAATATGATGAGATGAAGCAAAAGAAAATACGTAAAAAAACACACATTGGAATGAGTATTATGGTGATGTTAGTTGTCATTCTTTTTAAACATATTTTGGATCAAAATGTGATTGACAGCTTGCTTACAGTTGCGGGGTACACCTATGGACCACTTCTTGGTCTATTTGCTTTTGGAATCTTTACCCCCTACAAAATTCATGATCGCTATGTATGGGTTGTTGTTTTATTTTCAGTTGGACTAATTAGCATTATAGGAAATATTGATGCTTCAACTTTGGGAGGATACGAGTTAGGATATGAACTTCTTCCTATTAACGGATTGATTACGTTTTTAGGACTTATATTGATTCGTAGAAAGAAGGACTAGCGAACAAGAGTTTTCATATGCAATTCCAAATTCATTTAACTTTTTAGCAAGTTCTAGATTTTCAGTTCCAGGATTGAATATAACCCTTTGAGGTTTTAAATCAATAATAAAATCAAAATACTCCTCTTGCAGAGCTGGACTCAAATAGAGTGATACCGTATGAATGTTCTTTTGAAAACTAAATGGCCTTACTATAAACAATCCCTCTATGAAACCCGGTTTTATTCCCATAGGAATAACTTCAATTTTATTTTTAAGCAAAAGAGAAATAGTCTTATAGGCATAACGTTTTTGATTAGTTGATGCTCCAAGTACAAGAGTTTTAAAGCTTACCATTGTATCATAACACTTCCCCATGTAAATCCACTTCCAAAAGCAGCTAAAACCACTTTGGTGCCTGGTTTAACTTTAC
>Ga0307995_1000550_pt1 | contig 25826 bp, 21 predicted proteins | sample EllFjometagen262_FD_203132 | JGI IMG/M metagenome (GOLD analysis project Ga0307995, IMG submission 203132) | Marine microbial communities from Ellis Fjord, Antarctic Ocean - #262 | ecosystem: Environmental > Aquatic > Marine > Unclassified | place: Southern Ocean | collected 2014-11-02 | reverse complement strand
AGACCGCTGCGCACGGGCGCATGCCTGGATTCAGGGTAGAGACTTTGTGAGCCCGGATGATGTGCAGGAAGTCCTTTTTGACTGCCTACGCCATCGCATCCTATTGAGCTTCGAGGCAGAAGCCAGCGGCATCACCCCAGATAAGGTGCTTGAGACGATTCGCGAACGCGTACCCTCAGCCTAGCAACGCCAAGGCTTATCATGTCAGCGAAACTCAACAGCGACCCACATTTCGCCCGCTACCAAAGTACTGGAGCGGTTATCAGTTTGGAAGAATTGTTGGTTCAACGCCATGCTGCCAAGAATCTCGATTACTTAGCCCATTCCCGCTCCATCGCCGGTATTTCAGGACTGCATCTTTCCAAGATGCGTGGCCGCGGACTCGACTTCGAAGAGTTCAGGCCCTACCAAGCAGGCGACGATATACGGTTAATTGACTGGCGTGTCACTGCTCGAACAAACAAACCTTTTACCAAAGTCTTCCGAGAAGAGCGAGAACGCCCAGTTATCATCGCGGTAGACCAGACTCACAACATGTTTTTTGGCAGCCAGGTTGCCTTCAAGTCGGTCTTGGCAGCTCAGGCCGCCGCACTACTTTGCTGGCTTGCCATCGATAATGGCGATCGAGTCGGCGGGCTGGTGTTTTCCGACTGGGACTCGTCCTTGGTTCGCCCCAAGCGCAGTCGTAGATCGGCTCTGCATTTACTGAATCAGGTCTATAAATATAACCAGGATCTGCAACACGTTAAAGATCCTGAGACCCACCGCGAACCAGAAGAAGGCTTTAAGCCCGGCCTTGCTCACGCTCTGGGTCAAATACGGCGCATCACCAAACCCGGCAGTACGCTGTATGTAATATCCGATTTCATGACGCTAGATGCAAAGGCATTGCAGTATCTGAACCAGCTATCCCAGCACAATAATGTGGTCTGCTGCATGGTGTATGACGCCTTAGAGGAATCATTACCAGTGCCTGGCATCTACAGCATCACCGATGGCTCAAGCAAAGGCGCCCTTAATACCCATAGCAACAAGGCGCGTAGTCGCTATAAAGAACAGTTTCAGCAACGTATGCAAGGCATAGAATCAGACTTAGAAAAGCTGAGGATTCAACTCATTAAAATGCGGACCAATCAATTGGTCGTGGAGCAAATACGGCAATGGATAGCGAAGAGCTCTTAGCTCAACTAGCCGACATTCACCTTCCAGAACCGGTAAGCTACTGGCCGCCGGCTATTGGCTGGTGGATTCTCGCGGCTATCGCTCTTGTTCTGCTCGTTATCTTGTATCGTAAATTCGCTAGCAAACAGCGCCAGCGGAAGATCTGCCAATACGCTCTAGCCGAGCTGCAGCGCTGCTATGACAGCTATTCCCAAGCCGACGCCGCTAACAGCGATCAAAACAAACTCGACTACGTGAATCAATTCAATACCGTAGTTCGGCGCGTAGCATTAGTGCACTACCCGCAGGCCAACGCCGCTAGCCTAGACGGGGCCTCCTGGGTTGATTTTATCCGTCAAAAAGGTGACTCTTCTTTGCTGAGCGATGATATTGCTGCCGCCTTGCAATTCGGACGTTTTCAGACCAAGTGCGACGTCGATGTGGACGCCATGCAGGGCTTCGGTCAACAGTGGATCCAGAGCCTCTATATAGGTGACAAAAAGCCTAACGACGACTCCAGTAACGAAACTGCCTCAGCTTCCCGAGGATTAAGCTCAGATGCTTGAATTTACTTGGCCTTATGTGTTCCTAGCCCTGCCGTTGCCGCTAATCATTTATAGGCTGTTCGCCCGTGCTCCACGCCAGGATGCCGCGCTGTATGTGCCTTTCTTCAGCACCCTGAGCCGTTTGCAGTCAGATAACGAGAACATGACCTCCGGCAGATTATTAAATCTAATCTGCTGCACGGCAATTTGGCTGCTCGTGATAATTGCCTCCAGCCGACCACAGTGGCTGGGCGACCCGGTGCAGTTACCGTCAACTGGGCGCGATTTGATGCTATCCGTCGACATCTCCGGCAGCATGGAGGCGCAAGATATGGTCGTGGGTAACCGACAGGCCTCGCGTATCGAGGTAGTAAAAGCTGTCGTAGGTGACTTTGTAGAGCGCCGCGAAGGCGACCGCCTCGGTCTTATCCTATTCGCCGCTCATGCCTATATTCAGGCACCTCTCACCTTCGATCGGGAAACCGTAGGTACGCTATTGGCCGAAGCTGAAATTGGCATCATCGAAGAATCTGCTACTGCTATCGGCGACGCCATTGGCCTAGGTGTCATCCACCTGCGCACCAGACCCGAAAATAGTCGTGTATTGGTATTATTAACAGATGGTGTGAACAATGCCGGCGCCGTTTCACCTGAACAGGCAGGCCGGCTCGCGCAGACAGAAAACATCAAAATTTATACGATCGGCATCGGCGCCGATCAGGTTGTGCAACGCACTTTCTTCGGCGCTAGAGCAATCAATCCGTCAGCAGAATTAGACGAAGCTGTGCTCACTCAGATAGCGGAATCCACTGGAGGACGTTACTTTAGAGCTCGAGACGTGAATGATCTTGTCGAGATCTATGAGGAACTAGATCTACTCGAGACCATTGAGCAAGACGAGCAGACCTACAGGCCCACTAGAGTTCTATTCTACTGGCCTCTTGGTGCAGCCGTGATAATTAGCTTCCTTCTTGCTCTAATCTCTATTCCGTGGGCGTCACTCACGGGCAAAGCGAGACTCAGCGATAGCGACGATGATGAAATTGAAACAGCCACTGGAAGTAAAACCTGATGGAACTACTTATACCAGTCAGCGTAATCGATAATTTTCATTTCCTTAGGCCGCTATGGCTACTAGCATTAATCCCCGTGCTGCTATTCTTCTTCGCCATGTGGCGCGTGAATTCAGTCGTAACAGCCTGGGATAAGGCAATCGACAAGAACCTGCTGCCTTATCTTCTAGACCGCAGTAAGAACGCTTCACAGCGAACTCCACTAATTTTGTTATTTGCCGCTTGGGCGCTATCCATTCTCGCGTTAGCCGGACCGGTCTGGGAGCAGTTGCCGCAACCTGTACAGAAAAAAGAAGATGCGCTTGTTATCGTGTTCGACCTTTCGCTATCTATGTTCGCACCCGATCACTCACCGAATAGACTCGACCTGGCAAAGCGTAAGCTACGGGACATCCTCGCTCTGCGCGAGGAAGGTCAAACCGCCCTCGTCGTCTATGCTGGTGACGCCCATACCGTGACACCACTAACCGATGACGTGGTCACGATTGAGGCGCTGGTCCCCTCGCTAAGCCCTAACATCATGCCACTTTTTGGCAGTAAACCAGTTGAGGCGATCGAACTGGCCATCGGGCTACTTGACGGAACCGACGCCAGTCGCGGAAAGGTCCTGTTGATGACTGACGGCATCCGCGGCTTCGATGAAGAACTACTAATCACAGAGCAATTCGCCGACAACGACTATGAACTTTTGATCATGGGCATAGGCACCGAAGAAGGCGCTCCAATTCGAACCAATGACGGCGAGTTCCTAACAGATGAAGCAGGGGCGTTAATCATCCCAACTCTGAACAAGGACGTTTTACAGTCACTCGCCAATCGCGTCAGCGGGCGCTACCACGATATACAGCTTGCCGATTCTGACCTGGCCTACCTGCTTTCAGACTTCGAGCTGTTAGATGACGAGCAAATGTCGGATGTCGAAGAAGAGTTTGATATTTGGTATGAGTTCGGCCCTTGGTTATTACTGTTGGTGCTACCGATCGCTGCTTTGAGCTTCCGCCGCGGCTGGCTATTCAGCTTCGTTCTAATTACCGGATCCGGCATGATGTTGCCAAGCCAGCAGGCGCAAGCACTCGAATGGAAAGATCTTTGGATGACAAAGGATCAACAGGCCGCTGAAGCCTTTGCCAGCGAAGCGCACACCACCGCCGCACTGCTATTCGAAGCGACCGACTGGCAGGGCGCTGCTAACTACAAGGCTGCAAATTACGAAGCCGCCGTCGCGTCCTTCAGCGCCATAGATACAGTCGATGGGCATTACAACCGAGGCAACGCCCTCGCCTTGTCCGGCAACTACGCTGAATCCATCGCCGCCTATGACATCGCGCTCAGCTTAGAACTAGGTCACCCCGACGCTCTTCAGAACAAGGAAATCGTAGAGCAATTGCTTGAGCAAGAAGAAGCTGAGAACGGCGAAAATCAAGACGGCGAAGACCAGGAAAGCGAATCAGAGCAGAATTCTGAGAACGAATCCGATGAGGAGTCTGAAAACAGTGATCAGCAAGATCAGGAGAGTCAAGAAGGCAATCAAGATCCGCAAGATCAAGAACAGCAAAATCAACCCCCAGAAGAGCAGGAAGGCTCCGAGTCGAATAGCGAGCAGAATACGCCTAGCGAAACCACCAATGAAGAATTCGAAGAGCAGCAATCTCTTGAGCAATGGTTAAGACGAATCGAAGACGACCCCGGCGAGCTACTACGCCGCAAGTTCAGGTACCAATACCGACAGCGTCAGCTGAATGGCACGGCAAATAGCCTGCAAAATGGAGGACAGATCTGGTGAGAATTAAGTCACGACTGGCATTCATATTTCTCTGCTTAGGCCTAACACTACTCTCAACGGCACAAGCGCAGGAAGTCGAGATCTCTTTGGATCGCAACGAGATCGCGCGCGGCGAAACCGTAACACTTACTATACGAATCTACGATCAGCGCCAGGGCATGCAATTAGACCTGACTCCTTTAACCAGTCAATTCGATGTACTGGGGACTCGAACCTCAAGCCAAATAAGAAGCGTCAATGGCGCGGTTGAAGCGTGGACTGACTACATAGTCACGCTATTCCCTCTAGAGGAAGGCGATCTAATAATTCCTGAGCTAAACATCAACGGCACGGCAACAGCGCCGATGGTAGTCACAGTGACTAACGAAGGCCCTCGCTCCAACCAATCAAACGAAGAGCTATACCTAGAGATAGAGACAAACAAAGAGTCTGTCTATGTACAGGAACAATTGCTATTCACCGTCCGTCTCTACTACACGATCAATGGCATTCGAAACCCCCAATTCACCGAACTCGAGATGGAAGACTCAGTCATCCAGCTAATCGGCTCGCCCAATCAATATGAGAAGCTCATCGATGGGGAGCGCTATGGCGTTTACGAGAAACGCTACGTCATCTTCCCTCAGCGCAGCGGACCCTTAGAGGTTCCTGACATACTATTTCGCGGCGAGGTCACAGACGGCTCTAGTAATTTTGTCTTTAGAAACCTCAACACCCGTCGCGTCACCGCCTTCATCGAAGGGATAACGATCAATGTTTTGGAGCGGCCTAGCGCCGTGCAAAGCGACGACTTCTGGCTGCCGGTGTCAAACCTGACGTTAGAGGAAAGCTGGAGCACAGATCTCAACAGCCTGAAGGTTGGCGATAGCCTTGTACGCACAGTGACTATGACTGCAGACGGCCTAGATGGCGCCGTGCTGCCACCATTTAGTCCCACAGAAATCGAGGGCTTGAACCTGTATCCGGATCCCGCTGAAATTGAGCGCACCTTCGTAGAAGGCGCAATTGTTGGCACTCGCATAGAAGTCACCTCAATGGTGCCGGTCGACAGTGGCAACATAGTAATTCCAGAGATCTCCATACCCTGGTGGAACATAGATACCGACCAAATAGAAGCAACTGTTATACCCGCAAAAAGTCTAGTCATTGCGACTATCACCGGCGAAATACCCGCCGAACAGACTGTAGCCAGCACGGAGAACCTAGAGGAACTATTATCTCAGCTACCGGTAGTGGACCAGGAAATGATAGATGCACAGGCACAGGCTGAGTTTATCGAGGTTGAGGCTGCTTGGCTGAGCTATACGATAGCCGCCGCATTTATCATCGTGATGTTTAGCATCTACAAACTGGTAATCGCGGATAACAAACGCGAAATCAGCGAATACCTGCAGCGCCTAAAAGCGCAGATTGCAGCTAATTACAGCCCCAACAACAACGAGCGCGTAGCCTACAAACAATTGGTACGTGCCTGCAGCCGCAATGACCTCACGGCAATACGACAGACACTCATAACATGGTGTGATCATCACATCGATAGCCGCTTTGTAATCAGCATGGAAGACATACTGCAACAGAACGAATCACCAGGCTTGCACGAACACGCACGCAATATACAAACTACGCTGTTCCAAATTGATAACGGCCAGGCCAGCGGCAGCACATTCAATGCCAAAGACCTGCTACAGCTTACCTCGCAGCTAAGAAAGAGCAAACTACGCGTGCAGAAGAAGCAGCAACAAGAAGAGCAATATTCACTACCACCGCTTTATAAAACTTAACACAAAGCAACTAGCGGTTTATCACCATGAATAACTCCCGTCTAGTTTACAGCTCCGAATCCTCCACCTGCCCTGGATGTCATAAGCCGCTGCGAAAATGCAATTGCCGCCTAGTCCAAGATAAGGGTAATCCAAGGCAAATCGTCGATCCGCCAATCCGAATTAGTAGAGAATCGAAAGGCCGAAAAGGCAAAGGTGTCACTCTCATATCAGGCTTGGAGATGAACGAGGCAGACCTGAAGAGCCTCGCAAAGAAATTAAAGGCGCTATGTGGCTCCGGCGGCACCGTCAAAAATGGTGTGATCGAGGTTCAGGGCGACCATCGCGATCAGATTAAACAAGAATTAGACAAGCAGTTTAAGAACGTGAAGCTATCCGGCGGCTAATACGCAGTAATATCTTGACTACAGCGGCTGCGAATATAAAGGGTTTACTCCGAGCGTATAAAGTTTACTCAGACCGTATAAATAGTCATTACCCTTGGCTAGGCTTATCTCCATGCAGAGCCAAACAACACCAGATAATACTGAAAAGAAAACTTCCAAGATATTGATTTTAATGGCTATACTTGATATTTTTATAGCTACTCACTACAAGAATAAGAAATCCAGGCGGGCATTGAAACAGCCCAAACTTCCCTAAGCCAGTTTCACCTGCTTTTTCACCCGAACACCTCAGCCGGTAATGCTGAATTTCTGTATTCACGACAATCAAAAAGGACGCACGAGACGTAACAATCATCAAAGGCGTTAAGCGTTGCACAACGTCGTCTACTGCAGAAAGCGTTTGTAAACAAACCGATAAACAGAGAAAGTCTGAAGGAGAAATTACGCCAATGAAAGGACCAGAAATGAACCGTCGAGGTTTTATAGCCGCTGGAGCTGGGGCAATGGCGCTCACTGCTATTGCCAAAGCGGCTAGTGCGGCGGAGCTAACACCTGAAGAGCAGTCTAATGTTCAGCTCGTCAACGAATTTTGCGCAGCCTGGCCTAGCCATGACCTCGACAATATTATGGGTTTTTTTGCTGACGACGGAGCGTACCGCATGACGGAAACGACCGAACTGGCAAATGGCCGTGACGCCGTATCAGCACGCATTCAGACGATCATTAACAACGTCGACAGATTCGAGGTGCTAGATACCTTTGCTCGAGGACCGATGGTAATTAATGAGCGGATTGACTATTTTTCGGATTTCACAATCAAAACTTGGCAAGGTGTTGGGGTATTCTTCATCAGAGATGGAAAGATCGTGGATTGGTATGACTACACAATAAAGATGGAACCGGCCTGACCCAAATTGAGCCGCCAAGCCCGAACGCGCTTAGCTGAGTAAATTTGGAAGCTATGAAAAGAAAGGGAAGCAAAGCCAACTCATACTAAACGATTCCAAAAGGATGCTAAGTAAAAGCTACCCAGCGCGCCTCAATCCAGCCAACACGGGCATCTCTGTCTTTAGCTTCGCATACACAACTTTCAACGACTGTAAGTCAGTCTTCTTCTGTGCCTCACTAACAGACTTCTCTACATAGGTCAGCTGAACATACAAATCTGTAAGCTCAGTCACCGCCTCGGCGAATTCAGGCCTCTCAGCACACACCCTATCCCTGAAAGCGATTGGCCCCTCCCCTTTGCGCCTCACCAAATTTACTTTTGCCAGCTCCTTACAAACCCTTAGATAGAATTTGTTAATGGGGCTTCGTTGAATCCGCCGCTCGATGTTTATCACTGTAAAGCCAATTCCAACTATCACGATCAATGCTAGCGTTGCAACGAGGATAGTAACTTTCAGTTTTGTCACTTCCCCTAACAGTCCCTCGAACAACTCAAGCTGTATGTCTTCGTCATAATTCACTACAAGCTGATTCCATTCGTATTCGATGGCATCCAGGCGAAGTCGCATCGTATTCAGCCACCCCACGCCTCCGAATATCGCCGCAGAGAATAAGTCATCCTCCATAAAGGCTGGATCGTCGCGCAACGCCTCCTGTACACCCAACTCGATTCGCGTTGGCGATACCGCGCCGGTCGGGTCGAATCTTATCCAGCCCTCTCCCTCAAACCAGACTTCGCTCCAGGCGTGGGCGTTGTATTGATACACCATGAGGTAATTCTCATAGGGGTTCATTTCCGCGCCTTGATAGCCGACTACAACACGCGCTGGTACGCCTGCGGCGCGCATCAAATAGGTAAAAGAGCTCGCATAGTGTTCGCAGAAACCAGCCATGGTGTCGAACAAAAACTCATCTATCCTATTCGCGCCAAGCAACGGCGCATTCAATGTGTAAAAGTATTGATTCATCCGAAAATGCGCGAGCACCGAATTTACGTATTCTCTGTCGGTCGATACCGAGGCGCGCAACTCTCTCGCGAATTCTAGGCTACGCGCGTTAACGTCATCTGGCAGTTCGAGGTTTCGATTACGCGAGCTATCCAATAACAATACATCTGTCTGGCTCTGTAGATGGGAGCGCAAGTCATAGCTAAGCCGCTGCGTTATCCGTCCATCATTAAACAGCTCGAAGTTGCGACCACTGAAGAGCTCATCATTAACATCGTCAGCCAGGTGCAGGCCAAATAACCAGGGCTGCTGTGTAGGCTCAAGAATAACGTTGTAATTTACCGGCTCGCCTAGTGTTCGAATTCTATCTTCGTAACTAACCCTAGAGTTAGCCAACGATGCTGCTAGCGAATAGGAGGAAGAGTTTCTAGTGCGGCGCCAAGTGACGCCATCAAATTGGTCCAGCACCAGACCTCGCCAGTATAACTGCTCGTGTGCCAGCTCTACTTCGTCTTCAAACTGTACGCGAAAGGCTAGTTCGGCAGAGCGTGCTAGTTGACTAATATCGCCCGGCGACATCTCATTAGTAACACCGGTTGAGTTCACTCCAGCCTGCATAGGCACGGCCCAAAGCGGCGCTATGCGTGGAAATACGATGAACAACACTATGGCAAGCGGCAGAGCCTGCATAGAAATTTTCATCGCCAGCCTCGCCGTGCCACTATAGCTGGCGGCAGAAGAGGAGCGATTTAGCGCGATCATAGCACCCATGGTGACTGTTATGACCAATACGACATACAGCGTGGTTAAGACGCTCTGTGAATATAAAAACGCCACCATAGACATCACAAAGCACAGCGAAATTACGACATAAATATCGCGCTTCTTCTGCATCTCGATCAGTTTGAAAACAAAGCCCAGGGCTAACAAGCTTGCTGCCGAATCAAGACCGATACCGATATTACGAACCTGCAAAAGCGATACTATCAACGTAAACAAGACCACCACAACTCGCACCCTACGGCTCGGATAATCCAATTTCCCATTGTGGATGAGTGCCCGCCAGCAAACACAGAGCAATGCGACAACGCTTATCCATATCGGCATACGAATACTTTGCGGAAGTAGAACAAGCGTCACCGCGGCGAGAGTCCAAATCAGCGCGGGCCGCGGTATCTGATAGTTCAGCTCCACTATTCAGCTCCATAACGCGCTAAAGCGCGGAGTAATTTCTTTCTGTGATCAGGCCCGGTTGCCGGTGGGTACTCGCTGCCTGGAATGCGCATACCAAATACATTGCCCGCCTTGGAAAGTTGGATAACACAGTAGCAGAGCCGCGAAAGCCGCTCCTCCAAATTGAAGCCATAGAACATGTCCCAGTCCAACCAGATCTTATTATCAACATAGTCGACAAACTGCTTGATTTGCATGCTTTGCCCTCTAGCTACACTCTTCCACGCGACCTGCCTTAGTGAATCGCCTGGCACATAGTCTCGCAGACCATAGAAATCCTCGCTACCCTCCCTTTTAATCGCAGAGTCGATACCTCCGCTGGCGCCAGAGTCCAGCTGGTTCATTGAGAACGGTACCGGTCGAGGATAGACAAGGCAGTGCAGACTCAGATCAACCACGGACCAAGCGCGACACAAGCCAAGTGGGAAACGAGTCAAAACGCGTAGCCTAGGCGCTTTAAATTCTCCGCGCTGGCTCGCAACGGTGAATACACCCACCTCTTCTGTATCTCGGGCCGCCAAGTCTGTATAGCTGATGGTAGAATTGCCTGTAGGGTGTGCTGCAGAATTAGGAAAATTGATTTCCAGCGATTCATGACGTCGCTTCGGTGACCGCGACAACTGCACACGAAAACACGCTTGCTCGCCACAGAATACATCTTGAGTCGAACGACTAGAAAGAGTTAGCTGGTTGAGATTATTAAAGCTGTGGAATATGGACAGTATAAAAATACTTACCATTAGGAAAGCTAGAGCAAACGCGAGACTGACCGCATAGTTGATTGCCGCGATAAAGACCAGCCCAGATGTAAAAATGAACAACAAGCCGTTGCGCGTGGGCACGATGAAGATATTTTTTCGGTTAAGGGTAATTTCGTCGCGTGGAGGAGCATTCTTCGCCATCCAGCGGAGGTAGTTTTTATTGAGTGCTTCCCGGAGACTAAATGCCATTGCGGTTACTCGGGACGTGATCGTGACTTAGTTACTTGCTAGGAAGTGAAAGGTTTATTCGATTATATCGACTTCGTTTAGCAGACGCTGGACCAGCGACGCCCCACTGTGACCATCATCGTCCGACGTTGCACGCAACCGATGTTCTACCACTGATGGCAATATCGCCTGCACATCTTCTGGCACCACATGATTACGCCCGCACATCAATGCCCAGGTCTTAGCAGAACGAATGATAGCTAAACTGCCACGCGGTGATAGGCCAAAGTGGAACTCGTCTTTACCGCGAGTGAAGGCAATTAGTCGCTGTACGTAGTCTAACAAAGAGTCGCTGGCAATCACCTTCGCCGACTGACAACGAAACGCGATAACATCTTCCAAACACAGGCACTGATTAACCGTCTCTACCTTGTCTCGCTCGGTGTTCATTTCCAACAATTCGCGCTCAGCACGCTGATCCGGATAGCCCAGGCGCAGGCGCATGAGGAAACGGTCTAGTTGAGACTCCGGCAATGGATAGGTGCCCGCTAGTGTCACAGGGTTTTGTGTCGCAATGACAAAGAAGGGTTCCGGCAGCATTCGCGTCTCGCCCTCGATCGTTACCTGTCGCTCTTCCATTGCCTCCAACAGAGCGCTCTGCGTCTTTGGAGTCGTTCGATTTATCTCATCGGCGAGCACAAGCTGGCTGAATATAGGCCCTGGATGAAAAGAAAACTCACTAGTAGTCTGATTAAAGATCGAAATGCCGAGGATATCTGCTGGTAGCAGATCGCTAGTACCCTGTATACGCTTGTAGCTAAGTCCTAGCACCTTCGCAAGCGCATAAGACAAAGTAGTCTTGCCCATGCCGGGCAGATCTTCAATTAGTAGATGCCCGCCGGAGAATAGGCAGCACAAAGCCAAGCGAATCTGATGATCTTTACCTAGTAAAGCTTTGCCTACTTCCGCTACGCTCGTTTGAACCTGCTGAGACAGTTTCGTGTCTACCAACTCGACCTGACTCGGGGCAATTTTTTCGACATTAGCAGATAACATTAGCGCCTCACTTCTAAGCTTTTTCCCAGCTTTCTTCCCAACTCTATTTCGAGCGTCGCCGCATTGCCCTAACTGAAAACCGAACTAGTCTCTAGCTTGCGCGGCTGCCTTCTTGCTCGCCTTCTTTGCCTTTGCCGTATCGTTACGTGAATTTTCAAGGCGTTTCAGATATACCTCATCCACATCCCCGGTAACGTATTCGCCATTGAACACCGAACACTCGTATTGCTCAATATCAGAATTGCCTTCAGAAGCTGTAGAGATCAGGTCTTCCAGATCCTGATAGATGAGCCAGTCGGCCCCAACAGCCTCTTCGATTTCTTTTTCTGTCTTGCCCGAGGCGATGAGTTCATCCGCCGCGGGCATATCGATGCCATAGACATTAGGATAACGAATAGCCGGTGCGGCTGAGGCGATATAGACTTTAGCGGCCCCCGCATCGCGTGCCATCTGAATGATTTGTTTGCAAGTTGTTCCGCGAACGATTGAGTCATCGACTAGCAATACGTTCTTGCCCTTGAATTCGAGACCGATGGCGTTCAATTTCTGACGGACACTTTTCTTGCGCTGACTCTGCCCTGGCATGATAAACGTACGACCGATATAGCGATTCTTCACAAAGCCTTCACGAAACTTCAGACCAAGACGGTTTGCCAATTCCAGAGCCGCCGTACGACTCGTGTCGGGGATCGGGATTATCACGTCAATATCATGCGCAGGCCTGATTCTTTCGATCTTGTCCGCAAGACGCTCGCCCATGCGCATGCGTGCCTTATAAACGGATATGCCATCCATTAATGAATCTGGACGTGCAAAATAGACGTGTTCGAATATGCAAGGCGTATGCACGCCCGGCTCGGTGCACAGCTGAGTATGCAACTCGCCATTAATATCTATGTAGACCGCCTCGCCAGGAGAGACATCGCGCACTAGTGTAAATCCCTGCGAGTCGAGTGCCACACTCTCAGAGGCAATCATGTATTCTTTTTTACCCTGCTCTGATTCCCGGATGCCGAATACTAGCGGGCGAATACCATTTCTATCTCTAAAACCGACTATGCCATAGCCAGATAACATTACGATGGCGACGAAACCGCCACGACAGCGATTATGCACACCGGCAACCGCAGCGAATACATCTTCGGGCAGCGGTTTCATTTTATTGCGGCGCTGCAATTCGTGGGCGAATATATTTAATAATACCTCTGAGTCGGAATCGGTATTAATATGACGAAGATCTTCCTTAAAAAGATCGCGACTGAGTTCTTTACTGTTGGTTAGGTTGCCGTTGTGGGCGAGGCAGAGACCATAGGGCGAATTTACATAGAACGGTTGTGCGAGTGCTGGACTGGAGCCGCCGGCGGTAGGATAACGCACATGCCCTATACCCATATTACCGGTCAGCCTGCGCATATGCCGGGTGCGAAACACGTCCTTTACCAGGCCGTTATCTTTGCGGAGATTTAGCTTTCCGTTATCGCTAGTCATGATGCCTGCAGCATCTTGACCTCGATGTTGCAGCACAGTTAATGTGTCATAAAGACAGACACCTGCATCTTTACTAGCAACCACACCTACCAATCCACACATAGCACGCTCCGCGATTAACAGTATTTAAGGCGCCCCACTGACGCTATTCATATCCCCGATAAAAACCTGAGACTTCTCAATCCAGTCCATCCCGTAAGGGATCAACTGCGATTTCTGCCACAGCTGAGTCTCCGAAACGAACACGTTAGTAACAAACAGGATTACCAACACGATTATCACCCCCCTGGCCACACCAAAGACGGCACCCAGTAAGCGATCGGCAAACTTCAAGCCGGTGACGTTAAGTAATTTTGACATAAGGAAATTCAGAAACGTCCCTAACATCATCACAATAACAAAAAGTATGGCAAACGCGCTCACGTAGCGAATGCCATCGTTCTCTATCATGCCCGTCATCAATCCCGCGAGGGGTTCACTGTATACCCTAGACACCAGCAAAGCAGCAATCCAGGTCAATAATGAAAGGACTTCCTTGATCAGTCCCCGCCATAGGCCAAATACAGACGATAGCACCGTGATTATCAGAATGACTATATCGACTTGATTGAATGCCATGTGCTAATCAGTAACCCGCTATAGACTCTCGAGTTCGTAGCGAACTACCAAACCTGCCAAACTGAATTCCTCTTGCAACTTTTGCTGATATTCGTTTACCTGCCCCCGATCCAACCAAGGACCGACGAATACGCCAGTAAGAGCACCTTGACCACTGCGCATAGCGCGGCTATAAGCCTTATAGCCTGCGCTTTGCAACCTAGTCACTAGGTTACTGGCGTTCTCGCTATCTGAAAAAGATCCGAGGCGAACAACCCATCCCTGGGGTAGTCCTACATCGCTAAGCTGTGGCACTTCGCGGCTAAAAATGGCTATGGATTCGGTGATTTCGACATCGCTAACGGGCTCCCCGGTAGCGATGTCTGAGGCAGGCTCCTCGACGAGCTCGATAACTTCTTCTATAAGGGATACGGTTGTGACAATTTCCGCATCAACGACCTCAACTGTCTCGACATTGCCCACAATCACCGGTCGCGACTGGATAGGCTCAGGAAGGATAGAAATAATGGGAGATTCTGGGATACGACTGCTAACGGGAGCTTGGTAGCTGCCTTCACCATCAAAAATGATGGGCAGAAATATTAAGGCTAGAGCGAGTAGCACGACAGTACCGACGATTCGTTGTTTGGCGCCCTGGTTCAAGTCGTGTACCTCAATAGTAATAAGATCACTTGTTTCCTGCTAAAACTAGCCTTTCACAGCTGCTCAGTAAGCCCATGAACTGCTGCGACGGTAAGGAACGAGCCCGTCACCAGTACAGCGTCCTCGGCTTCGGTTTGGTCGCACGCAGCCCTATAGGCTGACTCGACGCTGTCGAATTGCAAAATAAGCCCCTGATTAGACGCGATTCCCAGGTTTTTCATGCTTTGTGCCACTTCGTATGCAGCCATACTGCGCGCCTCATCAACCTGCGCAATATACCAGATGTCTACGCAGTATTCTAAGGCTGTGATCATTCCTGGCACATCTTTATCGGCCATCACCGCCAGCACGGCCGCGATGCGACCAGCCCCCTGATTCTCAGCCTTGTAGCTGTGCAAACGAATGGCGAGTTGCCGCATAGCATCGGGATTGTGAGCCACATCGAAGATTACCGTGCGACCATTGCCCAAATCCCTGCGCTTATCGAAGCGACCAGCCAGTGCTAGCCCCGCCAACGCAGCAACCACCGCTTCAATCTCAATGCTTATAGGTAATAACTTCAAGGCTTGTAAGCTAGCAGCTACATTGCTCAGCATGAGGCTGGGAATGGGTAGATCAGACCAGCTTATAGGCTCTGCCTGCCTATCTTGCCCTGTCCATCGCCAGGAGGTATTAGCAACATCCCGCTCAACGTGAAAATTTTGACCGCTTATAATCAAAGGTGAACCGAGTTCCTGCGCTTTGTTGATAATTGCGTTTGGTGGGTGTTCGCCACCAAATATGGTCGGTATTTTGGGCCTCATTATGCCCGCCTTCTCGACAGCGATAGATTCGATGTCGTTGCCCAGCCAATCCGTGTGATCAATACTTATGCTACTAATCACTGCAATATCCGCATCGACAATGTTCACCGCGTCGAGACGACCGCCCAGGCCGACCTCTAACAAGGCTACGTCAACATTGTTCTCCCGCAGCAGGTAAAGGCCCGCTAGGGTAGCGAATTCGAAGTAACTCAGGGTTTCGCCATCTCTGGCTTCATCGATCGCCGCAAAGGCAGAGATCAAAGGCGCATCGGTGACGTTGGTCGCATTAATACGGATACGTTCGTTAAAGACATGAATATGCGGCGAGGTATAACAACCGGTTTTATACCCCGCCTCCTGCAGGATAGCTTCCATTGTCGCCACACAAGAGCCCTTGCCATTTGTACCGGCAACAGTGACGACTAGCGGAGCGGGTTTGCCTAAACTCAGATTAGCCGCAACTCTTTGACTCCGCTCAAGACCAAGTTCTATCTCGCGCGGATGTACGCTAGAAATATACTGCAACCAGCTCTCGAGAGAACTACCTTTCGCGGGCATTGCTTTAGCTCTATAGATTAAGAGGCGGTGTTTCTGTAATAAAGAAATTTTTCGAGCATCGACGAAATTTTGCTACGCAGATTCTTACGGTGAACGATCATGTCAATAGCCCCATTCTCAAGTAAGAATTCGCTGCGTTGAAAACCTTCGGGTAGCTTTACTCGCACCGTCTGCCTTATAACATCAGGGCCTGTAAAGCCAACCAGCGCGTTAGGCTCGGCAATATTCACATCGCCGAGCATCGCCAGGCTTGCTGATACGCCGCCATAGACTGGATCCACGAGAACCGAGATATAGGGCAAGGAATTTCGCTTCAATTTCGCCAAAGCGGCTGACGTCTTCGGCATCTGCATGAGAGAGATAAGTGCTTCCTGCATGCGCGCTCCACCACTGGTGGAGAAACACACGAGAGGTAACTTCTCTTCTATACAAACATTGACTGCCTGGGTAAATTTTTCACCGACCACTGCCCCCATTGAGCCACCGATAAAACTGAACTCGAAAGCAGCAGTGATAACAGGAATATTATTGACCTTGCCTTTTACGACGATAATCGCATCTTTCTCGCCCGTACTTTTTTGTGCCGCGCTAATCCTATCTTTGTATTTCTTTCGATCCTTGAATTTCAACAGATCAACTGGCTCCATGTCAGCATTCAACTCAATCTGATCGCCAGCATCCAGAAACAGCTCGATACGACGCCTAGCAGTGATGCGCAGATGGTGTTCACACTTGGGACAAACATCGAAGTTTTCGCTGAGCGATTTCTTGTAAAGCATCGCATCGCAGCGTGGGCATTGCTTCCAGGTACCTTCAGGCACAGTCGATTTTTTCGCGTCCTTTGGGGCGATTGATATCGATGGTAAAATTTTATCTATCCAACTCATTCTTCAGTCCGTCTAGGCAGTCAGCTAAAGAGTTTACACTAGTTTATCTAAGGCTTCTCTAGCCTCAGAGATCACTCTTATGGTGTCACTCAACAGCTCTGACTCATGTTCTACTTGATCGGCCAATAGAGCAATTTTTTCAACCAGAGCGCTACCTATAATTACACCGTCTGCCAACTTTCCCATAGCTGCAGCACTTTGGGCATCCTTGATGCCGAAACCTATAACAATCGGTAGTTGGGTCCGCTCACGCAACTTATTTATGTTCGCAGTCACTGAGCCAAAGTCCGTCAATGCGGCACCTGTAACGCCCTTCAACGACACATAGTAGAGATAGCCGCTACAGTGTTCGATAATACTCGCCACGCGCTCTTCTCGTGTCGTTGGCGCCACGAGAAATATCGTGTCCACCTTGACAGCGCGCATCATCGCATTCAGCTCATCCGCCTCCATAGGCGGCAAATCGACAGTTAACACACCATCAACGCCAGCGGCACTGGCTGCCTCTGCAAAGGCTTTGTAACCCATGATCTCGATAGGGTTCAGGTAGCCCATTAACACGATGCCAGTATCGGTGTCGGTCTTTCTAAACTCAGCCACCAATCCTAACACCTGTTTCACAGTGGTTCCCTTCGCAAGAGCACGTTCAACACCGCGCTGAATAATCGGCCCGTCCGATGAGGGATCGCTAAAGGGTATGCCAAGCTCTATGATGTCTGCGCCCTGCCCGACCAGCTTATGCATTAACGTACTCGTTGTTTCCAAATTCGGATCGCCCGCAACCAAATAAGGAATTAGAAGCTTCCTGTTTGCTAATGCCGCCTTCTCTGCGATTTTATTTATTCTACTCATGCCTTTCCTAAGAATTCTCTAACTACAGATAATGTTAGTTGTATTGATCAAGCCTTATCCCGAGCAAAAATCCAGAATGAACTCTACAGTTTAATACCTTCGATCTTCGCTACCGTCTCGATATCCTTGTCACCACGCCCCGACAGATTGATAACAATATTCTTTTCTCGAGGCAGAGTCGTAGCAAGCTTCATTGCATAGGCAACCGCATGACTAGACTCCAAAGCTGGAATAATACCTTCGAGTAGTGTGAGTTGATGAAACGCCTTCATGGCCTCTTCATCAGTTGCATCCACATAGTTAACCCTTTTCATGTCTTTCAGCCAAGAATGCTCGGGGCCTACGCCTGGATAGTCCAAGCCGGCAGAGATCGAATGCGTTTCTAGAACCTGGCCTGCCTCATCCGACATTAGATACGTTCTATTGCCATGCAATACGCCCGGCGAACATCCCGAACTCAAAGGAGCGGCGTGCTCACCGGTAGCCAAGCCATGACCGCCCGCCTCGACTCCATACATCGTGACAGATTCATCTTTAAGAAATGGATGGAATAAGCCGATGGCATTGGAACCACCACCGACACAGGCAACTAAGGCATCAGGTAATTTGCCAATCTGATCCAGTGATTGTTCGCGCGCTTCTCTTCCGATAACACATTGAAAATCGCGCACCAATTTGGGATACGGATGTGGTCCGGCGACTGTACCGATAATATAATAAGTGTTATCAACGTTCGTGGCCCAGTCGCGCAGGGCTTCGTTCATCGCGTCTTTTAAAGTTCGCGAACCCGACTCGACGGATATTACGTTCGCACCCAACAACTTCATTCGATAGACGTTCGGCGCCTGCCTGATAATATCTTCAGCGCCCATGTAGACATGACATTCCAAGCCCAGTTTAGCTGCAACTGTAGCACTGGCCACCCCATGCTGCCCTGCTCCTGTCTCCGCAATGATCCGCGTCTTGCCCATGTGCTTAGCTAGGAGCGCCTGCCCAATCGTATTATTAACCTTGTGCGCACCGGTATGATTTAAGTCTTCACGCTTAAGATAGATCTTCGCACCGCCAGCGGCGTCAGTTAAACGTTCCGCAAAATACAAAGGCGAGGGTCTTCCCACATAATGTTTTAACTCAGAGTCATACTCCGCCCAGAAACTTTCATCCGCCGATAGTTTTTCATACACTTGCGCCAACTCTTCGACAGCTGCGACCAACGTTTCCCCAACGAACACACCACCATAGGGACCAAAATGCCCTGATGCGTCAGGCCCATCAAATACAGCCGGGTCAACTACAGCCGGGTCAACTGCAGCAGCAGACTCTTTACGTTTAGCCACTTGCTCTTACTCCTTGAATAAATAATTGCATCATTTTTAGATCTTTAATTCCTTTGCTCGCCTCGACGCCACTACTGACATCTACGCCGAAGGGCTGAACTACCTTGATTGCCTCTCTCACATTGGCAGGTCCAAGCCCACCGGCAAGAACTAGACGCGAGCGCTGCTTCTGCGTTAACTCAATCACCCTGCCCCAATCAAATGCCTTGCCCGTACCGCCCAGCATTATTGGGTCAAAACTATCCAGCAACATGTATTGAGCGGATTCGTATTTGGCAAATTCAGAGTTTAGGTCGCTATCCACCTTTACTGCGACGACCTTCATGTATGGCGTATCGAACTGTTCACAAAATTCAGCGGACTCGCTACCGTGAAATTGCAGTAGGTCGACTGCTCCTGTCCCTAATACCTGTCTTACCAATTCCGGTGTGGGATTGACGAACAATGCCACTACGGACACCTTCTGAGGTAGGCCTTCTACCAAATTAGCCACATCGGCCACCGCTATAGCGCGGGGACTTTTGGGATAGAAATTGAGGCCGATAGCGTCCGCCCCAAGATCGGCCGCTGCTAAGGCGTCCTGCGCTCGCGTTATACCGCAAATTTTAGTCCAAGTTTTCTGCAAGGTGAGTCTAGAGGCTGGTGAAAGAAACGTATTCTAGCAAATCCACAGATTCACGACTATCAAGCAGACCAAAAACTTTCTCTACGTCCTAGCTGGCACTTCAGATTGCTAACAGCAGGTCTGGCAGCGAAAATTCCCGGGCAAAGCGCAATTCTGGGATACTCAACTCCAATTAGATAATTGAAGCAATCGTGCGTAGCACTTGCAGCGGCAACGGCTTGTTCAATTGAAGGAAGGTTCTGCGTAGAGTAAAACGCAGAATGCAGGAAAAACACGAGTACCACTCGCGCGCGCGTGAATACTCTTTGGTTGGAACCTAGAAGCTCCAATATTTAAGGGCAGCAATTGCACCCAGAATTGTTTCGCCCACAGCGATCCAAACACTCTGTCGCAGCATCTATAGCCGCTAAGGTTCTCGTAAGAAAGCCTACTGGCGCGAGCAACGAAGTAACAAAATTGATATATTATCCTTGGCAGGGGTGAGCATGCAGCGAGACATAAGATCATCCGCTATTGATTCGAGATCTTCTTTTCGCAAACTCTCCACAATCGCACTTTCGTCCAGTTCATTGTAGAGCCCGTCGCTACAAAGAAGAAAAGTATCAAAATTCTCTGCATCAACTTGAATGGTTTCGGCCTCCTGATCCCTGCCAACTCCAATACTACGGGTTATAACATTCGCTTTAGGGTGAGCACGAGCCTCTACTTCGGTCAGATGACCTAGGGCAACCAACTGTGCAACTTCACTATGGTCAGTCGTTAATTGGAGGAGCTCAGAATCACGCAGCCTATAGAGCCTTGAATCACCAGCCCAAACACAGGCGGCCCCATCGACTCCCGTCATGAAACAAACTACGGTACTACCAACACTCCGGCCAGCACACTGTTCTATTGAATAACGTTGTATACGTGCGTTGGCTATTTGCAACTGCTGCAGGCTATGTTGGACTAGCTGATCTACAACGTCGCTTTTCTTAATCTTACCTAGCTCTTCGACGACGATATCACTCGCCATGTCCCCACCTTCATACCCACCCATCCCATCCGCTACAGCCCATAGCATGCCATCAGGATGGTCGAAGGTGCTGTCCTCGTTTACTTTTCTAACTTTACCTTGATGCGAGCGGCTTGTGGATATCCAGGAGAACGTCATGACAATAACAAGAAATATACGGCTATAAGCGATACTAATAGCAAAGCCGCTACTCCTATCCAGATTTTACGCTTTGATTTAACGCTCGCTTCTTTCTTGCGGGGCTTAAAATCTGTCTTACTACTTATCCGAAATAAATATTCTGTTGTCCCTAGACTGAATCTATCACCATTCGTTAAATAGTGACTAAGAATTTTCTCACCGTTTGCATAAGTCGCGTTGGTTGAAATCACGTCAACCAACTTCCAAGTTCCCTGCTCGAAAACAATCTGTGCCTGATGCTCCGAAACACTAGGGTCATCTATCACGATATCCATTTCCGCGTTTCTACCAATCTGCCAAACGGTCATTGCAGTGTCATTAACTGCCAGTGTAATTGTCTTGCCGCGATCGGCGCCTCGGATTCCTACTAGCGAGGGTTGGTCAAGACTTTGCAATAAAGACGCATCGAGTACGGGTTCATCCTGCTCCTGTGCTGCTCGCTTGTTTGCACCCAGATCCATCACCACTGTGCCATGCCCGAGCTCGTCGTTCACCGCCCAACTGCGTGGCGCCCGGGCCTCACTCTTCTCAACAGCGGATGCAACAACGTGCCGTGGCGCTTTTGCGACTTCCGGCGCAGCTAGTTCTACAAATACTTTGAACTCCAGAATATCGAAGCAGACGATATCGTTGTAGCGTACTAGCCTGGCTTCTTTTTCTAGCTGTTCTCCATTGACGAAGGTTCCATTTGTGGAACCGAGATCCTCAACAAATAGCGCCTTGTCCTTAACAAAGAAACGAGCGTGACGACGTGACAGGGAGGTCTCCGGAATTATCGCTTCACAGTTTGCGTCGCGCCCACATGTCATCTCGCCGTAAATGGAAAAATTATAGCGCCCATTGATGGACTGTATCGAAAACTGAACTTCCTCACTCATCTGAATTTCTCTCTCAATGCACTATGCCGATTTTTAGTTAAAAATTTAATTCGGCTGCGACGAATCGAAATAAGGTTGTACTTGTCTGGCAATGGCGATGAATCGATCTGGATTAAACACGACGAAACCTCGCTCGCTGTAATCCTCGAGTACCAAGGCCTCAAACAGAGCATCCATGACGGATCGATACTGATCAACTTGTTGCAGGCGAATGGTAATACCATCGATTGCTAATAATGCTTGTTCTGCGAGCGCGTAGTCTCGGTAATCGCCTGCGGCTGCGTGTGCGGCCAAGTTCGCTCGCAGTCGCTCTAACTCGTCATCACTATAGACGCGATTACTAAACTGTGTGCTGATATTCGAAATGTAAGCATGGAGATTGCCCGCGGCAATTCTCAACGCAGATCTACTTGCGATGGAGCCTTGATGTAACTGCGTAATTAATCTATTCAGCTGTGCAACGCGATCAGGTGAAACGATTTCCAAAAGACTCAATACCATCATGAAACTCGAGTCGTTAAGCCTTACGGTTCCCGGTGGCAAGTTGCTATGAGAACTTGGTACCCAGCGCCTGTCCTCTAGAGGGTGATGGCAAGCCTGACAGTCATAAAAATACAATTCAGTTTGCAGCGAGTCGTTGTCTATCACATAGATATTCAACAATTCCAGCGACTGCATGGCCATCTCCAACTGCCCAGTCGCCCAGATTCCAAACCCAGTCACCGCGTTCTTGCGCTCACGGTAGTCGGCATCTACGACATAGTGCATAGGCTGCAGCGCTGAATAAGCATCCAGCTCGAAGCTCAATCGAGGGTGACCGGCACCCATAATTTGATGAGTGGCAAGTTTGTCATCTGTTCCGTTATGACAAGACAAACACAGCGTCACCTGAGCGAAGGGGTTCTCTGTTGGATACAGGCCGTTGTTTAGATTATCGCTATGGCTTGCATCTTCTCGGTGACTCTCTATCCAATTTTCCGCACCACCGTGGCAGGATTCACAGCCTACGCCGTCACTGAGCAAAAACTCTGCACCGCGCTGGCTAGCTGGAACGTTGTCAGTGTGGCAGTCCAGGCATATGTCTGCTCTATGGGCAGGCTCGCTAAGACCAAGGTTATCCGCCATTAGTCGAGCAGCAGGTCCAAGCAAGCTGTTATACGCCCTTGAGTGCAAGCCCTGATTCAACCAAGTCCTGTATTCCGTCATCAGCACATTGTCCTCCTCGGAGGGCGAAGACCGTCCGTGGCAGACGCCGGTGGCGCAGCTAGCAACACCAAGGTGAACTAAGCCGTCATGCTGCGGCAACGCGGCCATAGTTTGATCGCTAGATTGACTAACGCTGTCCTGAGCGATAACGCCCAACATAATCGAGCCGGCTAGCAGAAAAGCAGCTATCTGAAAACTAGCCTTTAATTTGCGGGGCTTAAATTCAGTCATGAGTATCCGAACTCTTATTTAGTCTAGTTAACGTCATCTGGTTCATCCTTCACAAACCAGGGCTTGCCCTTGGCATCGAGGAACATGGCCTGCATTTCATCTTGATTGAGCGGCCTAGAGCCCTTACGCCCAAACACGGATATCTGTTCTCCAGTCTCGTCGACGCCGCGATCTCTATCGAGACCTTTCGACAGACTCAAGGCAGGAGTATCCGTACGGTATTGCGCGATGATAGCCGGCCTTGGCTCTGGGCTGAACCCGTAAAATTTAGGCTGGCTGGACGGCGAGGTCAATTGGACAACCTTTAGTCCGCCCACTCCGTCTGCAACATAGGCAAATAGTGAGGCATTCGTTGTGCCAACGATTACATCTCGACTGTCCGTTAATCGCAGTCCACTCGAGTCGTTCTCATCGCCAGTAAAACTTTGCAGATGGCGCATCGCAGTTGGTTGTTTTACGTCAACGATAACCAGTCCGTCGCTTCCCGCTGCCACGTACGCGAAGGTGCGGGCCACATACACTCGCTGCGCATCTTCCAGTGAGATCGTATTATCGCTGAGCAGCCTGGGCTGTTCGATATCGGTAACGTCGACAACCTGAAGCCCATTGTCGTTCGTGACGAATAGATAGCGAAACTGTAAAGCTGATGCCCGCGCATTCTCCATGGGCACAACAGCGACCAGCCTTGGCTCTAAAGGCTCGTCTAAATCGACAATGACCATACCCGCATCCGCGGCGATATACAGTAGGTGCCCGCCGATGGTAGCGTGTAGCGCTCCATCGAGTATGCCGTCCGGATTCCAGCTCAACGTTCTTTCGATGAAATTGTTGCGCGGCTCGCCATCGGCAAAGGTGTTTACCTCGAACAGGATCAAACCCTCAACGCTGTCAGTTACCACGGCATAATTATAGATAGGATGAAAAGGCTGTTCGAGATTATCCTCCCGCATCAGCTCGCCCTGATTGCGCTCAGGAGCGATAGGCTGACTGCTTGGCAATACGATACAGGTAGCATTACTTGTATCAAGATGTGCGTCCTGTCCCAGCGGGCTCACTGGCGCAGTAATGATGCGCTGTGAAACACCCTTATTCGCGATAGACGCTACGTCATAGACTTGCACGCCCTGCTCTCCCTCGGCGGCGAAAAGGTATTCGCCTCGCAACTGCAGGCAGGACACTGTACCCGCATCATGTTCATAGGCCGACGTCAGGTTCTGATTCGATTCGAGATGTTTCTGAAACCAGTCGGGGTAGGCATATTTCTGTAGATAGCTACCGATCACCGCCTGCGGCTCTTCCCACTCGGTAACCTGCACGGCATTCAATGCACCTTCGTTGCCCACCCAAGTGTTGAAGCCGACGAAGTTCAAAAAGTTAGTGCCTAGCAAAAGCAGTTGCGACATGATCGCATTGTTGTCGTTGTCCTCGGACAGATGGCAATCGGAACAGGTCTTGGTCTCGTTTTTTCTCACTGTGTGCGGAAAATGTGGATTAAACGCCTGAGAGCTGAAACCGCTCGCCGCTATGGGCGGCTGCTGAACATAGATTTTCTCACGATTGGCATTCGTTGATGAAAGCACCAGAGCCGAACTGGATCGAACTGGCGCGATCTTTCCTCCTTTTGCTGGCCCTCGTCGCCCTAGACTAAATGCTTGATCTCTAGCTACCTGTGGATTATAGGTTGCGAAGTTGCGCGAAACGCCGCCTTCGTAGTGATTGCGCTCTGTCATCCAGTTGGATTCGATGGGTAAGTGGCAGCCGGCACAGGTTGTGGTCCAGGAGGTATGACAGCTATAACACTCCATATTGGAATCGGCATGCGCTAGATTCACAGCCGCGATCTCTTCCCCCCATGCTTGGGTATCAGTATTCGTACTCATCAGTTTGGCACGCGCCGCCTTCACATTATAGTCAGCGTGATCTTTGTCGACCGAGTTGCGAACTAGACTAACCACCCATTCCAGTTCTGGGTCGAGTGCAGAGCGTTGCATAAGCTCGCCGTTTACCCATTCGAATCGCAGCCTACCGTCGGGAGTTCGCGACGCAGCAAGCAGGTCCGTACCACCCCCTAGAGCAGCAGGCCCGGATGTAAACAGATTGGGAAACTCCTTCGCAGTGCCATGACAGTCTTTGCAATCTATCTCGACCGCGAGAGCTACCTCACCATACAGGTGTCCGTTACCATGATTGTCCTGACTAAAATGGCAGTCTGTGCAATGCATGCCTGCATCCAAATGTACCGAAGACATATGTACGGCTTTATCGAACTTCTCCGGATCATCGTCTTCTACTACCGTATCCTGCGCATCGAGTAAGTTGCCATCACGGTCACGCTTAAATACGGCACGAAAGTTCCAGCCGTGGCCATGGTAATCTGCGAACTGCGTGTCGTTTAGCTCGGGGTTTAGCTCAGAGACTTTCTCTAGAAAATCAGTATCACTCCAGTTACCACGCGCGGCGGCAGCTTCTGGATTACGCTCGTTAGTCTCTCTAATCTGCGAATCGCTGGGATACTGTTGCTGCTCGGGCCACATAGCGGGAGCATCAGACTCGTAGTCCCACATGGTATAGCCGAGATAGGAATTCACGAACATGTTCGGTTGATGCATGTGGCACACCATACATTGACTGGTAGGTATCGCCCGAGTGAATTCGTGCTTTATT
>Ga0307995_1000547_pt1 | contig 25891 bp, 28 predicted proteins | sample EllFjometagen262_FD_203132 | JGI IMG/M metagenome (GOLD analysis project Ga0307995, IMG submission 203132) | Marine microbial communities from Ellis Fjord, Antarctic Ocean - #262 | ecosystem: Environmental > Aquatic > Marine > Unclassified | place: Southern Ocean | collected 2014-11-02 | reverse complement strand
TAGAAGCCAGTGCTGATGTCACTGATACTACTAATGTTGTAGCTGCTCTTACCGCTGGTACGAATATAACTATAGCTGCTAATGGTACTATAGCTTCCACAGATACTAATACTACTTATTCAGTAGGAGATGGTGGACTTACTACAAATAACTTTACAAACGCGGACCACACCAAGCTAGACGGTATTGCCGCCAGCGCCAACAACTACACCCTGCCCACTAACATATCTGCTGCGTCCCTAGACATCTCAGGCGACATAGACGTAGACGGTACTACTAACCTTGATGTAGTTGATATTGATGGGGCTGTAGATATGGCTTCTACGCTTACTGTCGCTAGTAATATTTTAGTAGGTGGTACAGTAGACGGTAGAGATGTAGCAGCAGACGGAACTAAACTCGATGGTATAGCAACAAGTGCGAACAACTATGTGTTACCTTCCGGTTATGCAACAGAAGCTTATGTTAATTCGGAAATTACTACATTAATTGGTGGCGCTCCAAGTACACTCAACGATCTGAATGAACTTGCGGCAGCAATCAATGATGATGCAAATTATAATACTACACTCACTACAGCTTTAGCAACAAAACTACCAAAATCTGGTGGAGCAATGACTGGTGCTATTACAACTAACTCGACCTTTGATGGGCGTAATGTCTCGGTAGATGGGACTAAGCTTGATGGTATAGCTGCTGGTGCTACTAATACTGTTACTAATGCTACACATACAGGTGAAGTAACTGGTTCAGGCGCTTTAACAATAGCTAACAATGTTGTTGATGCTGGTAATCTTAAAGTAACAGGTAACGGTTCAACATCTCAGTTTTTACGGTCAGATGGAGACGGTACGTTTACTTGGGCTACTCCAACAGACACTAACACTACCTATTCTGTAGGCGATGGTGGTCTTTCACAAATAAACTTTACTAGTGCAGACCACACAAAGTTAAACGGTATTGAGACAGGTGCTACAGCAGATCAAACAGCCGCTCAGATACTAACGGCTATAAAGACAGTTGACGGCTCAGGCTCAGGTCTTGATGCTGATCTGCTAGACGGTCAACAGGGTTCTTATTATGCAAACGAATCCGCACGTAAGAGTGTTCCTAGTAGCGGCAACTACCAGATAACCAATTCAACATCACCCCAGACTTTAGGCACTGGCTACTTGCGTCATGACTTTCTGAATAGTTCTGGACCTCCAGGTAGTGCTTACAGGTCAGTACTAAGCATTTCTAGTTATACATCCGGATCTCAGTGGACACAGTTATCCTTTAACTATAATCAAGGAATTAACACCCCTATATATTTCCGTCAAAATCAATACAACGGAAGCACTTGGAGTTCTTGGCATCAGCTTTGGGATAGTGCCAACGACGGCTCAGGCTCTGGCTTAGATGCCGATCTATTAGATGGGCAACATGGCAGTTACTACTACCCTGCCAGTAACCCTAATGGTTACACTAATGATCAAACTGCAGCAGAGATTAAAGCACTTCTAGTTAACGGTCTTACCGCCACCCACTTGGCTGCTGGATCTGTAGGGGGTAGTGAGATTGGTAACGATGTAGTTAATAGTCAGCATTATGCTGCTGGATCTATTGATAACGAACACATTGCTGATAATGCAATTAATTCTGAGCACTATGCTGACAACAGTATAGATGCACTTCACCTGAATGTATCTGGCAACGGCACTACTTCTCAGTATCTACGATCTGATGGTGACGGCACTATGTCTTGGGTTACACCTCCTAATACTACTTACTCAGTAGGCAACGGTGGATTAACTCAGCAAAACTTTACCAATGCAGATCATACAAAGTTAAATGGTATTGAGACAGGTGCTACAGCAGATCAAACAGCCGCTCAGATACTTGCAGCTTTGAAAACTGTTGATGGTAACGGTTCTGCAGGTGTTAACGCTGGGACACTTGATGGTCATGCATTGACCTCAGCTAGTACAGGTAGCACAGTCGTTGAGCGCGACAGCAGCGGTGATATTAACGCAAGACTATTTAGATCAGAGTATGACGGAACCAATAGTAGTATTGGTTTTATTATGACTCAGGTCGATACTGCAAGTAATAACTATATAAGACCATCGACTCCTGCTCAACTAAGAGCTTCTTTAAACGTTGAAAACGGAGCTACTGCAGACCAAACAGCCGCTCAGATACTAACTGCAATCAAGACAGTAGATGGTGCAGGCTCTGGCTTAAATGCTGACTTGCTTGATGGACAACACGGTTCTTACTACTCAGCAGCACACAGTCACCCATACTTAGGGTCAACAGCTAAAGCTGCAGATTCTAATTTGCTCGATGGTCTAGACTTACATACTGGAAGAAATAATGTAGCGAACAGAGTTGTACGAACAGAAGCTAATGGTTATATAAACGCATCATATATTAATACTGATATCGGTAATAATGCCATCGGTACTAATATTGCTCACGTATATGCTTCACAAGATGGTTATATCCGCAAATATACAAAGTCCGACTTTAAAGTTTTGATGGGTCTGACTAGAAACCCATACGACCGAAGAACTAATTATACTGCTAACGCAGCATATCATACCGGTGCGCTTTCTCACGGGGCTGAGAACATGAATACCACGTTTAATAGAGGCTCAGGTTTTACTGACAATTGGGGCTCACCAGCAGGAGGGCCTCCTAGCGGCACCCACTTTAATGGTTTTCAATCTTTACATTATACTTCCAGTGCTACATACCACCACGGCATGCAACTGGTTATGTCTGCGGGTAATCCCTCCCACACCTATCTTAGAGGTTGGTGGGCAAATGGTGGCTCAGGTTATGCATGGCAGAAGATTTGGACAGACGGTAACGACGGTTCAGGCTCTGGTTTAGACGCTGATACTCTTGATGGCGTTGAAGCTTCAGGGTTTCTATCTACCTCTTCAGCCGCGACAAATAACCATTATATTAGAAACGGTTCCCCCACCGTTTATTTTCGTGACACTGACCATAGAAGCGCGATGATCCACGTTAACGCAAACACTTTTTACGTACTTCGTGGTTCAGGAACTGACTCAAACTCTTGGGCAACGTATGCAGGACGCTGGCCCATTAGCATTAATCTTAGTAATAATGATGCGACATTTGGGGGCAATGTAACAGCTTACTCAGATCAACGACTTAAAGAAAACGTCAAACCCGTTGGTAATTCAATGGATATGTTTGACCAGATAGAAGCAAAACGTTTTGATTGGATTGCTAATGGTAAACATGACATCGGGTTTATAGCACAGAATGTTCGCGAGGCGGGTTTAACTGAATTCGTCAAAGATACGGAAGACCGAGACCCTGGCACAGGCGTTCTCAATGAAACTTACTTGACGCTCGACTATTCACGAATGGTCACTGTGTTATGGGACGTTGTTAAAGAACTTAAAACCGAGATCGAAGAACTTAAAGCAGAGATTGAAGAACTCAAAGCATAAATTGGAGAATAAATAATGACAGTTACATACGAATTACTTGAAGAATACACTGGCTCTCGCTCACAAGACATGCCTGACCCCGATAACGATGGTGAGATTATTTCAACAAGTGTCGACTGCCGAGACATTAAAGTTAGGTTTACCTCTGACGCCCCCGCATTAACACATGAGCGAACAGTCAACGTCTGCTTTGATGATGAAGGTGCTTACGATGCCGCTGCAACGCTTGTCCGTATTGGTGAAGTGGGATCAGGTGTTCAACACAAGATTGCAGTAGGGGTTATTAGCTAATGGCGCTACAAACATCAGGAGCCATTAGTCTTGCGCAAGTCCAATCCGAGTTCGGTGGCGGTCTTCCTATTAGTATGAGCGAGTACTACCAAGGAGGAGCTTATGTACCGACCACAGCTTCTTTCGGAAAAGCCTCTGGAGTCAATGCTGCTATTCCCTCTAGCGGTGTAATCAGGATGTCGAATTTCTACGGAGGTCGAAACTCGTGATGACTATAGTCGAATGCAGTAGCCTGCCTAGTGGGTTCGACACTCTTGTTGATCAATGTCTGCCAATCATGGAAGCAGGCACAATTGATTGGCGTTACATGGGTAATCCGGTAGGCGACGCTGCCAAAAAGGAAAAGCTGCGCGTGACGTTTCAAGAGTTTATAGATAGACCGCACACTAAGGTTATCTACTGGGAAAAAGATGGCGCACCTATCCACTTGGCTGCGGGGCGAATCTTCTCTGACGATGATCAGTACATCCTATGGACTTACGCTCTGTATGGTCAAGATGCTGAAGGCAGTAAAAGTTGGCTTTTTGACCCTACGTATATCACTCAGACGACCGAATATATTAGAGGAACTCTAGGGTTAGAGGGCTATAAGATTGAATGTCATCAGGGCAGCGGTCTCTATGACTACCACATGGCAAAAGTCGGAGCCTCTGATAACTACGAGGTAACAGTAGAAAACACGCGTGTTTCTGAAGTGGCGGAGGGAGTTACCATCGCAACTGTAAAATACAGATATCTCGATTAACGAGAGATAAAAAAAGAGGCTTTTCAGCCTCTTTTTAGTCTAATTTACAACTTCTTCATCATCATCAGGGTTTTCCAGCTCCTGTTGTAGTAAGTTTGTAAAACCTGTAATACCTACTTGAATTTGGTCAATACGTGCTCGAGCCTGATTTTCCTGTCCCTGCATGTCTTGTAGCTGTGATATTAGATACTTCGCTTTCTCAGAAAGATCCTCTACTTTGTACTCTTTATCGTTCATAGAGAGGGTTTGTACTTGATTTTCAGTTACTTCGGTCATTTATAAATTCCTTATTTATTATAGTATGTCACAGCCACCGCCAGTACAGGCAAGTTCTTGTGATCCAGTTGTGTTATCTTCCTTTTCAAACTGAGAAAGTTTTTCCCAGTCTACCTGCGCTGGCATTTCAGCCAACAGTTTTTCATACATTTCTGCAGAAATGTCTTCGTACGGTGCTTGTTGATAAACGTGATCACTCACTGGCAACAAGCTTATACCTGAACATAGATCAAAATTATCCCAAATCCACTGAGCTACTTGTAAATATTCGCTATCCGTATAATATACAGTCACACTAGGTTTATGTTCACACCAGTGAATTTGGTACGCCTTCCATAATGCTAATTGTTCCATAGCACCTACTTCTTTAACAATTATACTAGACTCCGGAGCTTTAACAGGAAAGCTAAATACTACAGAGGAGGCAGACATAGTGTCTTCTTCTACCGGAAATCCTGCCTGTTCCATATAGATTGCAAGAGGATCTTTTTTGTCTGAACGTACTCGCCTAATGTAATGCTTACTAAAACGGGGATGAATGCCACTAGCAGAGTCAACAAGCTGACTAACAGTACCACTAGGTTTAACGCAAGTAATAGCCGCAGACTGTGCAACACCAAGCTTTTCAGCCCATTCTTTATTTGTTTCAACTGCAACATCTCTCATCTCCGTTAGCCATGTTGCTAGTTCAGGAGAGTCCTTGCCCAGCAGCTCATGATCCATTATGCCTGTTAAGCTTACGCCCAACAATGCTTCTTCTTCAGTATTACGCTTCCAACGCACCCGCAGATACCTAAAGTCTGTTAAACTAGATTGTAACGTACCAATAATAGTTGCAAGACGTACTTTACGCTTTAAAGTTTGCAAGCTATCTTCTGATCTAACTACTACTTCTGATAGGTTACAGAACTCATTACTTCGTAGAATAATCTCAGAACATGGGTTAGTTCCAAAGTCATATGTAGCATCTCTTCGACCATTCCTAGCTGCTATTTTTTGGGCGGCTACTCTACTAAAGATACCTCGCTCTCCTGCCTTAGACTCATAAAGGTTCTTCATTTCTGTTAGAAACGCTTCAAAGTCTGGCTTCTCAGTATAGGCTACTGAATTATTAGCTAAACGTCGTTGTCCTTCATTTCTCCACCAATCACCTGACTTGGCTTTTGACATGCGTTGATCTGACAAGTTAGATAGACTAATCAAAGCAGAGCGACGCACTCCTCCTACTACTACGATGTCCGCAATCTTACAACATACATCATGGCATTCAATACTAGTTAGTTTTCGTCCTGCTGATTTCTGAAAGATAGAAACACAGAACTGAAACAAGTCAACCAAAGGCTCAGGACCGCTTGCACGACCTCCAAAAGTCTTTAACCTAGCACCCGCAGGTCTTACACGGCTCATGTCCCACTCAGGTAGTTTACCTGCATAAAGCATGGCAATCAACTCTCTAAAGGCACTTGCCCAACCTAGCTTACTATCACTGACTACAATAGTAGAACTAGTTTTGTGAAAAGTTTCAGCTACTTCTGGCAACTTATTAATAAAGTTACGTTCAACACTAAAGCCTACACCCGTTCCACACATAAGAACATACATTAACTCGTCAAAAGCTCGTGGATGGTCAATATGTAGATAACTACAATTAAAGCCCGCGACGTTATCTCTTTTAAGAGCTTCTCCGGCAGTCATCATACAGCGCATAGAAGGCATTACTTCCATAGCGTGAATGGCTTCCCAGATCTCTTCACCTTCTTCCTCTGTCAGTTGCTCTCTTTCTTTCCAGAAATTTACATAACGAGAAACCGTTTCTTCCCACGTCTCTCTGCGATTTTCTGCATCTAACCAACGAGCATATCTGCTCTTATGGATAAAACTTTGATACTGATCCATTATACCATTCTCTCCTGAATATCGGACACGTTGTCCTTGCCTATTGCGTCGTCGCAATATGTTATTAAATCCATTAACTCATAGTTCTTTAGTAGAACTTCTGCGTTTTGATTCAACTCTTGTATATATTTATACTTACCATCTATAGGTATATTGTCGTATATAGTCATTGCATCGCCATAATCTTTTATAAGCTGTGCAGCCCTCTTTTCACCTATGCCATTGATGCCGGGAACATTATCTCCCTTATCTCCAGTTAAGCACTTAAAAGAGATGTATTCCTCAGGCTCTACAGCATAATGTTCGTGCCAGTTGTTAATAGTAACTTCCTTACGAGTAACGTAAGAAAACCTACTTACTCCTTCCTGAATTAGTAAGTCCCAGTCTCGGTCACTAGATAACAACCAAATCTCTTCTAAACCATACTCTTTCTTCTGTTTTACTAGGTGGGCAGCAAGATCATCTGCCTCTACACCTTGATAACGTAAAACTTTATAAGACTCTCCTAACAACTCTAACGTTCCTTCATACTCCTCAAAGAAGTCTATAAACGCTTGTTTCTCTTGTTCTGTCTGTGTAGCATACTTGTCTTTTCGATTCTGTTTATATTCAGGGAGTAACTCCTTTCTATAACTAGAGGAGCCCCAGTCAGCAGTAATAATAATATTACCACATTTATAGGACTGCGCCAGTGATCTTACTGTCTGTAAGTAATCGTCTCTAAAGTCTGTTCTGCCTTGGTGCTTCCATCGAAACGCTAAGTTAAGCGCATCAACTATGAGAGTCGCACCCTTCTTTCCTGCTACTGCTTCGTTAAAACTAAAAGCCATTTTATTATTTACTCCTTGAAAGTATGCGTACAATTTTATGTGCTAATGCTATGAACCACTCTTTGCTGTGTCCTCTAGTAGTTTCTGCGGCTGTACCTAAGCGTATACCACTAGTCTCTGTGAAACTGCGAGGGTCATTAGGTATACCATTCTTATTAACAGTAATATCTTCTTGCTCTAGTAGATCTGCTGCTTCACGACCACTATAAACAGAGTTAGTCAAATTAAGTAGAATGATATGTGAATCTGTACCGTTGGTCTGAACTTTAAAACCAGCAGAAGTAAATACATCACACATTGCTCTTGCATTACTTACTACATCGTGCGCATACTGTATAAATTCTACAGTATTTGCTTCAATGAAGCACTGACCCTTGGCAGCAATAGTATTCATTAGAGGGCCACCCTGTGTTCCAGGAAACACAGCGCTATTAATCTTACGTGTATACTCTTTATTATTCCAAAGAATTATACCTCCTCTAGGCCCTCTCAATGTTTTATGTGTCGTACTTGTTACTACATCTGCGTACTTGATAGGGCTAGGATATGCTCCACCAGCTACTAAACCGGCATAGTGAGCCATGTCTACCAAGAGGTAAGCTCCAACTTTATCAGCAATCTCCCTGAATCTACTCCAATCGATCACTCTAGGATATGCACTAGCACCAGCTATAATCATCTGTGGCTTCTTTGATATAGCTAATGCCTCTATAGCATCATAGTCAAGATAACCATTTTCATCTACTCCATAGGAGCATGAATTATATAGCTTGCCTGAAATATTTACTGAAGCACCATGACTTAAATGCCCTCCACTAGCTAAGTCCATGCCTAATATTGTATCTCCCGCAGTAAGAAAAGCTTGATATACTGCTGTGTTCGCGTTAGCCCCGCTGTGAGGTTGAACATTAGCAAAGGTACACTTATAAATAGCTTTAAGCTCTTCAATTGCAAGTTCCTCGATCTCATCCATATGCAGGCAGCCATTATAGTAACGCTTTCCTGGGTACCCTTCAGAGTACTTGTTTGTAAACACACTACCGCACAGCTCCATTACAGCTTCACTTGCAAAGTTTTCACTCGCAATTAGTTCAACAGTATGACGCTGTCTCTCAGTCTCATCTACTAAAATAGATAGAATACGTTTATTTATTATTTTATTTTTAGAATCCACCTATCCACTCCACTTTTTCTGATACTAACCATTCTTCTGCTAATAGTACGTAGCAATCTAAGAATGCTATATATAGGAAATGATCAGTGTTACTAGGTTTTAGTTCAGTACATACAAATACTTTTGATCTGTCATACTTAAAAAATAACATAGGCTTTTGATCGCCTCCTGCTGCTTGTATTACTACTTTCTTCCACCAACGTATAAGATTACTAGTCTTAGGTTGGGTGAATATCTTATCTGTTAAAGGAGAGTCTTTATAGTTCTTCACTTCAATACAAAAATGATTTCTCTGATTAGGGACGTATAAGTCCCCTTTCAGATACTCTAGTGCTCCAGATGCTGGTACTCTTTCAAACTTTAAGCCTGTAGCATCCCGCAACATATCTCGAACTAAGTATTCTCCTCTAGCACCTTTTGCTCTTGAATCTACCATAATATATCCTATTCTAACCCACTGACGTTGCCGTTTTTGACTACTTCAATCTTCTCTAACAAAGGATGAGACCAGCCGTGTGATACTATATAGGTATTTAAATCCTCACCGAGTAACACTTCTACCATCTTCTCTCTTCCTGCATCATCAAGAACATTAATAACTTCATCTAAAAACAACACGTTTATTCTTGACTTTGAAATACTACTCATTAACTTACGAATCGCTATAAGAGTGGCAGTGTTTACTCTAGCAAGCTCTCCAGAAGAAAGAGCTAGAATATCTACTATGTTTCCATTATCGGTTATTTGCACATTGAGCTTGTCATTTGAAACGATAAATTCTAAAGTGAATCTACCGTCTGAAAGCTCTGCAAGGTATTCATTTGCAAGTTCTTCTAACTCTTTTACAAGGTTTTCTATCTTGTAGGCCAGCAAGCCATTTGTACTAAAAGACTTCTTTAATACTTCTAAGTTAGCATCTAACTTACTTTGTACTGCTAACTCTTCTTGACATTGCTCTAATTGTGCAAGAAAAGCGTCAGTTTGTTCTTGTACTACTTGGATTCTTGTGTTGCTTCTTGTTCTTTTCTGGTTTTCAGCATAGAGTTTCTCAGATTCAGTCTTTGCTTCCGATATTCCTGTCTGTAAGATCGAAATCCTACTATCAAGCTCTTCCCGATCAACGGAGTGAGCTTGAAGGCTATTATCGACTGATCTATACAAGTTTTCCCAATTTTGTCTATCTTTTTCATTTCTTGTAAATAAGTCATTGTTATCCTTAATCTTTTGTATTTGGGGTTTCAAACCCTCAATCTTTTCGGTTGCGTACTTGAGCTCTTCACTAGCTTCTGAGACCATTTGTAGCTCTGCAGAAATATCAATAAATTGCTTACAAGTAGGGCACTCTTCCTTAATTGTCTCCAGTCTATGTAAAGTTCGTGCTGCACCCGTAGCGACTGCAGCCCACTCACCTAACTCCTCTTGTAAGGAGTCATAAGACTGTAACTGTGATATAGGGGAGCTTTGTATTAAGCCTATATCTATACCTTCTAACATCGTCTTGTATTGATTATTCTTAGCAATTTTTCCATTTATCTCAGAGATATTTTGAAGTTCTATCATTAAAGAACGTAAAGCTTTCTCTTCTTCAGATGTATCATTATCTGAATCCAACATGGGTAGTATATTGGTATTACTAAGTTTATTGTCTTGAAGCCACTTTTCAATAGTTGCTAATTTTGCCGCTATACCAGCAGTGTGTAAACTAACAGTCTTTGAAGCGTCTTTGAATACTTCAAATAAATCAACGTATCTTTCTAAGTGCAACAGATCTATAAGAAACTTCTTTCTGTTAGCATCAGTAGCGGTAAGAAACTGTAAACTAGCGTTTGTATTCTGATATACTAGTTGAGAGAAGGTTTTAAAGTCTACTCCTATTACTTCCTGAATACTTTTATAAGTATTAGTCGCAGTATGGCTAGAGACATCTTCTCCGTTCCTAAGAAACTTCACTTTAATACTAGATTTGCGTTGAATTACTACTTCGTACGAATCATCATCCTTAGTAAAAGACAATGATATATTGTATCCGTCATTAACATAACGGTTTGGAATGTCTGCTTTTTTAATGCCTTTAGAGTTCTTGTTAAATAAGGCTTCTTCAATGATTAATGGTATGGAAGACTTTCCCATACCGTTAGTACCAATAATTTGTGTTACTGTAGTATTATTGAGGTGAAGCTCATTACCAGAACCATAGCTAAAGCAATTATCCCATTTCAGAATTTGTAACGTAATCATTATAAGTTCCTAATATGTCTGGTATTTTATCTGTTGAAATCTCTAATATATATGATAGATACTCTACTAATTCTTCCTCAATAGTCATATCTTTATCTATAATTAAAGCTGCCTCTGATTTTCGTACTATTACTTTCTTATCAAGAAGTTCAGTATTCTTAATGCCTGCTAAATCCTGTATGTCACCTTGGATCTCATAGATAGTATGATCGAAATCAGTGGCTACCATGTCTGAAGGGTCTGATACTGTCTTTCTGATAAGTTGGGGGAGTCTAAACTCTTCCCAAAACCAGCTCCAATCTGACTCGCTAATCAATAGATATCCTGTTTTTACTTTAGCTCTATGAAAAGATGTGGTCATTGGACTGCCTGGATATATGATATTCCCCTGTGTATTACTATGTGAGTGCAAGTCTCCTGCAAACACTACAGGGAAGTTTTCTAATAAACTTAAATCTATCTCTGGTTTTACATGAGGCGGAATCTCTCCGCGCACATGAGTAAACAAAGGCTTACTACTATCAAAATGATCTATACTGCCTTTACGATGTAATGAAGCATAGGGTAAAATACCATACCCTAAGTCTTCGTCAATATAAGGAATATCCACTATATTGATAAGAGGGTTTATATCTCTAGACACCTGTTTTAGCTGAGTGAAGAATGTTTTATTCTTCTTTGTAGCTTCGTGGTTTCCGTCATATATAATAGTTGGAATACGTACTTTTCTAATGAAAGAAAAATATAGTTCTAACTCCTCCATATTTGGTAAGCGATCAAAGAGATCGCCCCCAATTATGTGCATATTACATTCGTTTTCTAACTCGTAAATTTGTTCAAAGAACATCTGATAACGGTTAAGAGCCCATTTAACTGGAACGTTCTTCTGTCCCAGTTTTAAGTGCCAGTCTGCCGTAAACAGAATCATGATACATTGAACTCTGCTTCGAGTGTTTCGTCGTCGTTATCTTTCCCTGCATTACGCAGTCTGTCAAGAAGCTCTTTTTGAGCGTCTGGAGTTGGGCGAGGCATGACTTCATCCATAGACTTCATGTCAGAAAGAAGGTCTAGCTCTTCTTGATCGAGAGCACGTGGCTTGCACTTCAATGCTTGTAGTTGGTACTCAACATTGTAAGGAAGTGGGCCTGTCTTAACTCGCTTGAAGCAAATGTCCCAACCTGTAGTAGTATCTGTAGGATCGCCTAAGTCTTCTGCTGCAGTAATGATTTGCTCCCACAGCTTCTTCTTTAGATTTGCTACTTTCAACTTACCATCTTTAGGGTCGATAACTTGACAAGCATAGCTCCAACCACATTTAAGGTCGGGGAAGTACTCTCTAACCCAGTCTTGTTCTTTATTAGTAAAGCGTTCAGCATCTCTATCAAAAGATAGGCATTCTAAAGGAATGTTCTTGCCGTTTTCGCCTTCAATCCAGTATACATATCGAGCTAGAATGTCGCCTACTACGCGCATCTTATTGTCGCCATCTTTATACTGAAGAGTATTGATTGATGATTTCTGAGCGGAACCTTTTTGTTTGTTAAATGATATTGCCATTAGTGTTTATTCTCCGGTGTGACTTCTTCATATAGAAAATGGATACCATCCTCCTCTATTCTGAGTAGTCTATTGTTTATTATACGATCATGGTCTACTGGTAAATGCAGTAGATCTAGGGTTACTTTTTGTGATACTAAATATTCTGGTAAGCTTCTCAAAGAAGCTAATGCATAATATACTGCTATATCCGCTGTTGGGTATCTAAAAGCATTGTACACAAGGACGTCGGGATGTACCAGAAAACTGGTTCCACTGTAGTCTTTTTGCGAATACTGATAAATACGGTCATATTTGTTTCTAGGGATTTGCTTTTTAATTAACATTTCCATGATCAAATTACAGCGAGAGATGTTGCCATCTACTGAGTCGTATACCTTCTTCCAGTCAAAGTAGAACATTATTATACTCTAAAATTAGATAATTGTCAAGAACTATTTTTTTAAAGGTATTTCATGTCCCAACCCTGTTTGATATAGAAACCTGCCCTATTGGAAGCCTGCTTTCTAGCAGTATTACCTTTTAGGTGTATATCTATAACGACTGGGTCAATCTTACCTTCTCGTTTTCTTATTACTCGTCCCACTAACTGTGTCAGAAGTGGTTCGTTGTTTATAGGAGTAGCTAGTATTAAACAGCTTAGAGTATCTACGGATATACCTTCTGAAAATATTGCTTGAGTCCCGTACAGTACGTTCTTGTCGCCTGTTAGGATTTCCTCCACTAAGTCTTCTCTGTCTTCATGGGATACTTCTCCCGTCACACATACTGCCTTGTCACCTGTTAATTCCGCACAGGCTTTTAGAAAGGCTACTCGGTCGCTTACTACTAGTACTTTGTGGCCTTTAGCTGCCATAGCTGCGGCTAGTAGTGCTACTGTATGTCTGTATTCTTCATTATTTGATAAGTTGGTAACTCTATTAGCCCAAGGTATTCTAGCTCCGTCCATAAACCGAATGTCAGAGTTAACTATATTTATAGTAGGTGTCATATAGTTCTCTCTTGGTGGCTGAAATAGAGTATTACCAAAGTAGTCTCTAAATACTACATGCTTCCCATCCTTTCTCTCGATAGTACCTGATAAGCCTATCTTATATCTACAGTAATTTGTATCAAGTATTTTGGAAAAGGTCGGACTACTAACATGGTGCATCTCATCAAGTATGATAGTGCCAAACTCCTTACGAATCTTGTCTAAGTTTCGGTAAAGAGTTTGGGTATTCCCTATTACGATAGGAGCATCAAGTTCAAATCTACCACTGCCTATGATGCCAGGTTCAAAACCAAACACTTTTTTTACTTCTTTTGCCCACTGATTACGCAGAGGGACAGTATGGGTAACAACAAGTGTTTTTTGACCTAACTTACCGGCTATTGCAAGACCTGTAAAAGTCTTACCCCAACTGACCCAAGCGTTAATTATAGCATTATCCTCGATATCGTCATAAACCTTCTTTTGGCTTTCTCGTAGTTCAAACTTAAACTCAGGAAAGTCTTCAGGCTTTGTAACACGTTTATCGATTATAGTGTAGTTTGATGGTATTAAATCCAATCGCCCTACGGGTAGTGAAATCAAGCCATTTTTGATAAGTCCCATATTCTTAATCACCTGAGGTGGGTCTAGTGGATTATGGGTAGGAATCGCATATGTTAGCTCCGCATCAATATCTCGTTGGAGTTCGGGAGTACAATTCATGTAGATTCTGTTACTTATCACTGCTTTCATAGTTTTAATTGATTCTTTGCTATAATATAAGATTTAACGAAGTTGGATCTGACTATGTCTTCTACCTGAAACTCTATCAAGTCGAATAAGTCCATACGTTCAAGTACACGAATAAAATCCTCTAGTCCGTTCTGTTTTAGGTCTGCTTGTCTAAAGTCTCCACAAAATATAACTCTACAATTCTCACCCATACGAGTGATAATAGAATCTAATTCGTGGAAAGACATGTTTTGGCACTCGTCTATAATGATAACTGCGTCCCTTAGTGTGATACCTCTAATAAAAGATGTTGTCATAAAATGAACTAACCCCTTTTGCTTTAGTATTTCATAAGCGTCTCCCCTACCAAATAGGTCTATGCTAATATCTTTATAAGGCTCTTCGTAAACAGAGCTTTTTTCTTTCTCAGTTCCAGGTAAAAAACCAATGTCGCGTGTAGGAACAGCACTTCTAATAATAACAAGCTGATTTGCTTCTTGTTTTACCATGTCATCATATGCTAGATAACAAGATATAAAAGTTTTTCCCGTACCCGCTAACCCGTGAAGCACTAAATGCTTGTTGGATTCAAATGCTTTTAACTGGTTCTTTGTCAAAGGCTCTATTTCTCTTAGCTCTAGTCCAGAGCCATTTAGGTTCTTTTTTCGTTTAGCCATATCATACTTTTCTTTTTACATCTTTGAGTTTCGTTTCCGAATACTCGTAAAGCATCCAAGGTATACCCTTTAAATGCAGTATCCCTGCCCACTTATATTCCAAAGAGGGAGGGCGTGGAACAGTAAAAGGCACACGGTAGCCCCAAACTGTTATAAGTGAAGCACTCTTTTTGTGAACCACTTTCTTTATTTTCAAGTACTTTAGAGTCAAAAACTTAGTCTTTTCATATATAAAAGGCATTCCGTTTGAATCTATAAAGAATCTAGTATCTTGTTTTAGTATGCCTACATGTGTTGTTATAGCTTTCTTTAAAGGGTAAAGAGTTGGGTAAGAAGTCTGCATTCTACGAATACCTAAAGTCTTACCCGTTTGATTAGTGTCGTCTACACACATATTGTCTAAGAATAAAAGTCCGTCAGCCAAGTCCCAGTTATCTGTGTATATTAGATAAACTGGAAAGGCTACTTTATGCAAAGATCTATACGTTATCAGCACGTAATACTTGCCCTAAAATTTGTTTGTCAGCAATATCCAAGTACTGCGGAGTATTAGTTACTATTAACATACCCCAGCCGCAATTAAAAGTAGCGTACATCTCTTTTAAAGTTAACTTTGTAATATCCTTAATCTCTTCCCAGTAAGGGTCTAAAGATACTTCAAGATGATAACTTAAACCCTCTAAAGCTCTGGGAAGATTGCCAGTAATCCCTCCGCCTGTGATGTGAGCACAAGACTTAATACAATCAATATTATTTAATATATCATCTACATATATCCGAGTAGGCGTTAAGAAGTCTTCTCTCATTACGCCCGTCTCTCTGATAGTAGTGAAACCATTACTATGCAAACCACTACTAGGAATACCTACGATAAAGTCTCCTGCACATACTGAAGGCGAAGGCATCTTCTTCTCTTGCACACCCATCATAAACCCTGCTAGATCAAACCAAGAAGGTTTTAAGAACATTGGGTTCAATTGGGCTGTCTCTCCTCCTACTAGCTCACATCTTGCAATTTCACAGCCTTTTAGTACTCCAGATAAAATACTCTTACTCTTTTCTAAGTCCAAAGACCCCGTAGCGTAATAATCTAAGAAGCTATGAGGCCTTCCTCCTGCACAGATAATATCATTAGCGCACATAGCCACTAAGTCTATACCTACAGTATCGAATTTGTCAAAGTGTTCTGCTAATAACAGTTTTGTGCCTACACCATCTGTTGAAAGAAGAATTGATTTACTACTACCGTCGATATTCACAGTAGCTGCATACCCAGACAAACCCAAATGTTCTGCTAACTTATTAGCTTTTACTTGATCAACCATATTGCTTCTCAAACTTACCACCGGAGTAGTCTTCGTGTATAATTTCAAAGTCACAACCTACGGGAACTCCTGGTATAGAAACCCCTCTATCTAGCTGTACAAACTTTGTTAGCTGTTCCATGTATTCATCAATCTCATCGTTCGGTACTTCTGCTAGAATAGAGTCATGCACTAAAGCAAAGATTCTTGCTTTCTTACTGTTGGCTTTAATCCAACTGCCCATGTCTATGGCACCAAGAAGGTTGATGTCAGAAGCAGCAGACTGCACCAAAAAATTAAGACCAGACCTAATGCTATGGCTCTGGATGCCTTTGTCTGTCGATGCGACATTTGGTAATCTCCTTTTTCTACCGAAGTAGCTGTATATAAACCCATTTTGTTTAATAAATTTCTTGTTATCTTCAATCCATTCTTTTAACTTAAAGAACTCGTTAAAGTAATCATCGATAACCTCTTGAGCTTCGTTTTTGCTAAAAGGTTTACCACTATCTTTAGTTACTTGCTCACTAATCTTATTAGCACCTGCACCATACATAATACCGAAGGTTACAGCTTTAGCTGCTTGTCTTTGCATACCGTATAGTTCAGCTACTTCACTAGCATCACATGACAGCTTAAAAACTTTCTTAGCAATCTGTGAGTGGAAGTTACCGCCTGCACGAAACACTTCAATCAAGGCTTTGTCTTCCGCTAGTACAGCCGCTACATACACTTCTGCAGTTGTTAAGTCCATCGCTACAATCTTATGTCCTGGAGCAGCTTTTATACAACCTTTTACAATAGGGTTGTCCCTAGGAAGTTGTTGCATATTAAGCTTACCAGAAGAGCTAAGCCGCCCACTAGTTGTGCTATGAAGGTTAAAGCCTGTACGAAGACGACTATCTTTATCCAACTGTGGTATGATTTTGTCCAAATAAGTATTTTTAATTTTAGACTTTTGTCTGATAGCAAGTATAAGTTCTGGGACGTCGGATTGCTCCGCCAGCTCTGCAAGAACCTCAGCGTCTGTTGAATTTGCTCCCGTGCCAGTCTTCTTTCCAGTAGGAGTGAGACCGATAAAGTCGAACAAAAGACTACGAAGCTGAACAGTGCTATTAGGATTGAAATCTTTTCCATTAATTTTCTCAAATTTACTAATTGCAGGATGCTTATATAATTCCACTACTGCTTCATCAATTTGATCCTGCATCAGAGCCTGCGATCTTACTAGTCTAGGGACATCGAAAGGTACACCATTATCTTGAACGTCAGTAAGAAACCTACATCCAGGAATAAGTATGTTATCGTATACCTTAGCTAATCTCTTGTTTTGTTTAATTTTCTTAAACTTTTCATACAGAAGGAAGGTACACGCAGCATCCATACCCGCGTAGAGCTTCATAATATCAAAGGGAATAAACCCCCAGTTGAACTCGCTTTTAAGAATGCCGTGTTCTTTACGATACCTATCAATCCAGTCGTACATAGGCTTCTCATAGTCACCATAGATTGTGTACTTCATAGCTAGCTGCTTCAGGCCATGAGTGCCTGGATTCTCATCAATGAGATAATGCAATAGCATTGTATCTTCAAACTGTGGAAACTTAAAGTTGAAATGATACTCAAAGAATGCGATATCGAATTTAGCATTATGAAACACTACTATCTTCTTATCAAACAGCTCTTGTAGTAGACGCTCTGATTCTTCGTCTAAACAGTCTGTATCTATGTAAGCACCACGATCTGCTTCATATGAAAGGCTCAAGCCTAACATGTGTCCATCGCGAGGCCACAAGGCTGTCGTCTCGGAGTCGAGAGCCACGTAAGGAAGAGGAGCATCAATAGCTGCTTGAAAGAAAGCATTAGCTTCCTCAGCATCTTGGATGCCCCAAGCATTGTGTGTAGTAATTACTGTGTCTTGCTTTCCACCAGTAATGTACTCTACTATGGATTGCTTACTGCTATCCCATGCGGGCTGTGCTTCGGGCTTGAATGCAAGCATTGCAGGGTTGATGATAGGCAGAAACTTATCTTCTACTAGCTTACCTGAGTACTCTGTGACAGAGTTAGTTTTAGTAAAATACTTAAGCGCATCACTACCTACTAGAATAACCCAGTCGTAGCTGTCTACGTCGATCTGTATATCACAGTCTCTTTTCAGTATTTTCTTAAGCGTTGAGTCGGAACAAAGTTGATACTGATCAAACTCAAACTCGTCATCAAACTCTTTCTTAAAATTCGTTCTACTTACTTTAGTTTCTACTAATGCAACTTTAGGCATATAATTTTCTCTTTAGTTTTTGTATGGTTGTTTCTGTCAGCCCTCCAGGGTCTTTGCCTTCAAGACAGACGTTTCTATGTGGTAAGCCTATTTGCTCACACATCTCTTGCACTCGCTCTGATGCGTGTTGTCCGGCATCATCTCCATCGAAGAAGATATCTATACCATCAACTCCTTGTATAGATAACATCCTCAACTTATCTTCATTAATGTTCTTTGTACCGAATGTACAAATTGCATTAGTTAAACCTTTGTCCTGTAGATTAAGCATATCATATATACCTTCTACTAGTATAATCTTACCTTGTATTGGCACTACTATAGGGAACAAAGGCATCTTCGCACCCGCAGGCGAGATCATATACTTAGGCGTTCCGCCTGTTGTATGACGACCGTTGAATGCTACTATTCTACCTGAGATATCTCTGATAGGAAAGTTAATACGTCCTATAAAGTCTGACTCTGAAGATTGAAATGCTTCAAACTTCCTGTAAGTTTCTGGTTTAATATCTCTCCAGTTTCCTACGTATGCCATGACATTGTTAGGAAAAGACAAACCAACCGACTCGGACCTTTTCTCTTTAATTTTACGTTTGAGTAGTTCTCGTCTGAGTTGTAATTGGTTTGCCTTTTGTCCAAAGTGCGTGAATACGTTACCTTTGTATTCACACGAAAAACACTGGTATATGCCAGTAATGTTGTCAATCCTCATGCTAGGGTTTCTATCAGCATGTTCTGGATTTAGACAACTAACCAAAAAGTCTGCACCTTTTGGTATAAAATGTATTTGTTTTGAAACTAGTAGTTCTTGTACATTCATCTACCTATTTCCTTTACATTTTTACGACTAATGACTTGGTAAGCGCCTTTATTATATGCAGGTGCTATTGTAAACTTTTTAGATTCTTCTACTTTATATGTAGTATCCGCAACGGGGGTATAAGCGCCCTTGGGACTAGCTGAGGGGTAGTAAGGAGTTTCTCGTACACAAGAATCTTCTACTACTAGCTCTTGGAACTTAGGAGTATATGATTTTGATTTAGGCAAAGCCTTGCGCTTTCTACCGTGGGTAGTGTGTCGTAAGCTGCCGAACGTAATTGCCATCTGTTGTTTCTCCTTCAAAGTATTGGTATATTATACGCAAGAGAAGCTAAAATGTCAAGAATTATTTTTAATTAGGATCGAACTTACTGCAGTTCTGTTGGTTTTTAATAGGTCGGAAGCATGGAGGCATGCAATGGTCGGGAGGGGCCAAAGGCCTCCACACTTCCTATAAATCGTTGATTTCCTCACCCGTCTTGTGGGTAGAGTCATCTCTTTCTTGAGGAGTCATAGCGCTATCGGGACCGATTTTTAAGGTCTCCCAATCTACTACTGAAGTGAAGGAGCGCATTGAAGCTGCTCTCATCTTTACGCAGTTAAAAGTCATACAAGCGTCCTCATGATCCCATGTTTCTAGTGTATACGCTGCATCTGCCGCATCGAGAATACCTTTAGCAAAGCGAGCTTCACCAGTAGCATCAGTTTGATACGGAGAAATTACAGTACAGTCATACTCTTGTGCCATTATTTTTAATGCTTTACTTACTTCTATTTGCTCTGTCCAGTCGTATTGACGACCTGGAAGAGAAGATCTCTTTACCTGATTAATATAATCTACTATGATAACACCAACATTCAAGTGCTTAACCTTTTTATCAAGCTCTGCTCGAATTTTAGCAAGTGTGAGGGAAGGATCATAGATAACATCTAACTGTTGAGTTGGCAACAACTCTCCTGTCTTCAGGTTACTATGAAACTTCTCAAAATCACGGTGTTTTTTATATTCATTCAGATGGTCTTGTCCAGACGTAAAGCGTTGTGCCCACCATGTAGCAACCTGCTCCCACTCAGTAACACTAAGATTCTTAGTACGCATTCGTGAGAAAGGGATTTCAGTGGCGATAGCACAGCATCTTTGTAAAATAGACCGGCTATCCATTTCAATAGTGAAATACATAGCCGATTTACCAGAGTCATAGACATTGTTTGCAATGTTTGCACATATAACAGACTTACCTGCCCCTCGTTTACCACCTAACATTACCAAATCTCTAGGAGAGAATTGGATGTCTAAGTCGTACTCCTCATTGAGGCCGAGCGGTATATATTTAGCTAAGTCTTCATCTGCCTCGAACAGGTCAATACGTTGCATACTTTCCTGGGGGTCTTCAAGATCAACCTTATCTTCAACGTCTAGGACGATTTGATGTAAGTGGTCTACAGACTCTTGTGCATTCTCGAAAGAGATAGAGTGTTCGACGTAATCTTCAAGTGAGTTCAGAATTTCTTTTTGAGTGTATTCGTTCTTCAAGTATTCGAGAAGTGAGTCCGCATCTATTTCTACCTCAAGGGCTTCCACAGCGTACAGCTTTTCTCTAGTACTTGAATCACGAATCTCAAACTTTAAATCATCAATTGTGGGCATTTTATGAAACGTCTCACAGTGCTTATCAATTATATTGTAAAGACTGTGGTACTCGCTAGGCAAGTAATGCTTGTGTGTCACGCTCCAGGTCTCAAAGTCCTGTAATGTTAACACTTGCTTTATTAGAGCACTAGCAATGTTCAATGAAATTCTCCCGATTCATTTGATTTAAAAAATGAGGCAGACTCCTATACAGAAACCTACCTCGGTTAACTACTAAGTAGTTGGTTAATTAGCCAGCGGCTTTAGCAGATTTTGCAGCACCGTCATAGTCAGCAGCGCTGATACCACGACGAGTTAGCATAGTCTTAACACCGCGAGCAGTCTTACCAATTGACTCAGCAATTGCTTCAACAGTCATTCCGCCGATGTCGCTTAACTCAGCCAAAGGATCTGCTTTATTAGCACCTTTGGTAGTTTCTTGACGGGGAATAGCGTCGATATCTCCGGAACGCAGTAGGCTAAGAGCTTTGCCGCGAATAGAATTCACAGAACGATCTAGTTTAGCTGCGATGTCTTCAACGAAAGCGCCATCTTGTACCATAGATACAAAGACTTCCTCCTCGTCGGGAGCGTATGTACGAACAGACGCTACTTTAGGAGCGGGCTTAACATGTGAAGTTAGTTCCATTGACAGGATCTTACCCTGAATAGACTTAGCAGAGAAGGCACCATCTTCGAAAAGACCTGCGATTTCAGCATAAGTATATTCGCCGCTATTGTCAGAGACAAAAGCTGCAAGAGTGACTTCCTGTGAGTCAGAGAAAGCTCTGACAGCACCAGCAGAAGCCAGTTCTACATCAAAACCCATCTTTCGCAATTTGCTAGAGATAGATCGAGTAGAGGTGTCCAAGTTTACAGCAGCATCGGCTACAGTTGCTTGAGACACGGGGCTTTCGTTACCGACAAAAGCAGTAAGTTCAGCAGTTCTTTCTTCAGTCCATTTAGGTAGGGACATAGTTTTTTATTCTCCGGTTAGGTCTAAAATATTAGTTATAATTTGAACACCAGAGTCTCTGGCCTTCTTTGTTTTAGCAGACTCAATGCCGCTTTCGTTTATTAAGATCGTCACGTCCTTCGTCAAGCTAGGCTTAACGACATACCCTAGCTTTTGTAAAACTTTATGAGCTTCGGCTTTACTCTTATAAGAGGAGAGCTTACCGCTTATGCAAACAACGCCTTGGGTAGTGGCGACTGCTTGAGGCTTCTCAAACTTAAAACTAAACGGCAAATTAGAGTAAAAATAAAATTCTTCGTTTAGCCACTCACATAGGCTAAGGGAGGACTTCTCTCCTAAACCTGCTTCTCGACACATATCGTAGTCTAGTTCTTTTATATCTGTGCAGACTTTGGACAGTTTCTCAGAGGCAGTTTTACCTATTAGTGGAATGCTAAAAGCCGGTAGTAACACATTCAAAGGAGCACTGGTAGATCGCTCTATCTCTAGATACAGCTTCTCTGCTAACTTTACACTTGATAATCTCTCTGTCAAGTCTTCAAGAGAAAGAGCGTACAAGTCTTCTATAGACTCTAGCCCTAGCTTTTGAACACTCATCGGACCTAAGCCTTTGATCTTCAAGGTAGTTGCAAAATGCTCTATTAACTTGGATACCTTAGCACCACAAGCTGTGTTTCTGCAAAAAAGAAGGTGATTGACCAGATCTAAGACCGAACTGCATGATGGGCAGTTTGTTGGAGCTTCGATTCTGGTCATTCTTGTTCCTCTCATTTTGAATAGTTATTATAGTATAGTTTAGGTTATTTGTCAAGATCTATTTTTCGTAAGGTAGCAATCAATCTATGCGTCTCACAACGCGAGGTATGATCTCTCCCGAACGTATAACTTCTACTTGACAGCCTATTTCTAGATTCAAGTCTTCTATGTACTCGATATTATGTAGTGTAGCCCTAGCTACTTCTGCTCCGCCTATGTTAACTGGAGTTAGTATAGCTACAGGGCTAACTACGCCGCTCTTACCTACTTGCCATACGACATCTTCAAGAGTAGTTTCCACACCTTGCTTTTGTTCCTTGAGAGCAAAAGCACCTCGGGGATGCTTAGAAGTATGCCCTAGATTATCGTAATCTTCATTTGATTTGAGGCGATACACTATTCCATCTGTAGGGTAGTCAGTTGCATCGAAGCGATCCACGACATTAAAGCCAGATTTATGCAATAACTCAAGAGAGCAAGCATAGTTATCAGCTAAGTGAGGTGTAGCATCGTATGCAACAAATACCAAGGGTCGAGTCTTAAACTCTTCCAGCCCCTTGAGGCCAAGAGACCCCGAAGCGAAATTACGAGAGTTAGGTACACTACTTGGAGCTACTACCTCGCCTGTTATCTGAACCAGAGAGAGCGTAGAAATCTGAGTAGGAACTAGCTCTGCCATCTTACTAGTAATATCTCTGCCTTGAATACCGTCTCCGCGAGTGAGAGCTAGTTCAAGGTTTCCACCTACATATAACAAAGATACAGCGGCTCCGTCTAATTTAAGAGTACTCACGCAGGAATTAATAGCAAGAGGAGCAGCTAGAACATCAAAGCACTTCTGTAAGGAATACATTTGATATGCGTGAGCTACTGCATCAGTAACCTCATACCCAACCTTATTGTAGTTATGCTTATCTGCTAGACGATCGAACTCCTCATCTGAAAGGAGAGGATTGCCTTCGTAGTATAACTGACTTGCTCTATCTAAAAACTTCTGCATGTTTAAATCCTAAATTTGAAAAGATATTATACGCAATTTAAGCTATATTGTCAAGAACTATTTATACAGATCTCCAATTAGTTCTGAAAAGTGTTCCTCCACAGTACTTTTAGATTCTGCTAGAGAAAGTATTTCTGTCAGACCCATGAATAACTCACTAGAATTGGTCAAGTCCAAGGGCATTGCTATACCTTCTGGTGTAGGCTGCCATTCTTCGTCAAAGTCAAGGTAGTACTTACGCAAGTGCAGGTACTCTATGCCTCGGAAGGTGTTAATGGTTAGCCTAACTTGAATCTCTTTTACTGTATCATAATGTATTACACGGGAGTAAGCCTCTGGGGCTTGGTGCAAGTCCATTAAGATCGCCTATCATTTTTTAAGATGGAGGCTAGAGGAAGTACGCTTACTACATTTGCAGGGCGTAATAACCTGTAAGAGTCGGTGTCCCAACAGAAAAAGATAAGAGTGTCCTCTGTCTCTTTTGCCCGGTTCTTTTTACCTTGTATATAAGGAGGGCTGAAGTCTAAAGTACAGACGTTGTACTTTAGTTTTTTGGAACGCTCGCTTCTATAGGTTATAATAGCGTCCCCATAGTTATGCACTAGACGTGCCAGTTCTTGCTTTTTCACTATAGATATCCTTTGTGTAATGTTAGCAATATTCATTGCTGAACTTAATACTTTAAAGGCGTAAAAAAGCCCTGCTAAGTTGCCTTAGCAGGGTACGTGTTACTAGTCTTCGTTTGAGAGCAGTGTGGTAAAGTATTGTGCTGCTTTACCTGTGAGCTTAGAGATGATCTCTTCGTCTACTGACTTACCTGCGTCGCTAATAGCTGCGGTCAAGGCTTCTTGAGCTGCTGCTTTAGATACACGAGTACCGGTAGCTTTAGCTCCGTCACTAGATTTAGCTGCGGCAGTCTTTTTAACGTAGACTCCTGCTTTGGTAAGGATCATACGAACACCGTTTGGTGACTCGTCAATTTCTTCTGCAATTTCTTTTACAATTTCCATACTTGTTTCAGGAGTTGGGTCTCTTTCTTCGTACATAGTTACTGCTTCTGCTTTTTTCTCGTCTGTCCAAGCCATTTTTTTCTTCCTTTTGTTTGTTTTGAGTCCAGGGCAACTGCCCGTTTTTTCTATCTGTTGCTGGTAGAACCGATCTCCCAACTTACTTCAACCTATTGCGGTAGTAGCTTGTACATTCGTACATGCTAGTTGCAATACCGTCTTCAACTTCTTGTTCACACTTCTGCGTCAGTTGTTTATTGCTAGCTGAGCCAATAATCAAAGCGATTACTATAAATGCCCACATTGTTTTTCTCCTAAATTTGAAAAGATATTATACGGGAGAAACTACCATCTTGTCAAGAACTTTTTTTATGATGCTTAGTACTATTTATAAAATAAATGATTATCTATTGTTACAGTTCTGGACAGACTATCCGCCCAATAGGGGTACACACTATCTGCGTGATAGTGTGTTGCCCCTTCGGTTACGTCGTACAGCCTAAAATGTTTGGTTTGCTCCACATAAGTGGCGGCAATATTTAGAGACTCTATCCACGTTGCAGTATCATAGGGTGTGTCCGGCTTTCCATCGCAATACCAGCTAAACTGACACTTGTGTAGGACAGGGACTGTATTGCCTTTCCAGTTTATGCGCTCCTGTGCTTGGTATACCACACCGCATATAGTATTAGGATATTCCTCCATATCTACTCTGTTGAGAACAACGTCAGCTACAGCCATCTTACCTACAATAGGTTGGTTCCCTGCCTCAAAGTATATATTCTTTGCTAGACATAGTATATCTTCAGAAACTTCAGGGGAAGCTGCTGTATCCGCACTGAGTATTGCAAGTGCAAGTATTAATGCCTTCTTCATAGAGAGTGCTTCAATTTATAGTCTTTTACTGCTGCTTTAATTGCATCTTCTGCTAGTACAGAACAGTGTATCTTAACTGGCGGTAGACATAATTCTTCTGCTATTTCAGTATTCTTTATTGATGCAGCTTCGTCTAACGTTCGCCCCTTAACCCACTCTGTTAAAAGAGAGCTGGATGCTATAGCCGATCCGCACCCGTAGGTCTTGAATTTTGCATTAGTAATGATCCCCTCATCTACTTGTATCTGGAGTCTCATAACATCGCCACAGGCCGGAGCACCAACCATACCTGTACCTACGTCGGTAGCGGCTTCATCGAGCCTGCCTACATTACGTGGATTTTCATAGTGATCTAATACTTCTTTACTGTATGCCATGTT
>Ga0307995_1000546_pt1 | contig 25892 bp, 28 predicted proteins | sample EllFjometagen262_FD_203132 | JGI IMG/M metagenome (GOLD analysis project Ga0307995, IMG submission 203132) | Marine microbial communities from Ellis Fjord, Antarctic Ocean - #262 | ecosystem: Environmental > Aquatic > Marine > Unclassified | place: Southern Ocean | collected 2014-11-02 | reverse complement strand
TATATACTTTCATAAAGGTAGGGGCAAAATATTCCATCTCTTCGATTTTAAATTTCGAGTTCTTTTCATATAGATAAAACCAAACGAGTTGAAACGCTCCAAACAATTTCAGAGGAATATGTCCACCACCTCGGGTATGTTGAAAGAGAAGTAAATCATCCCAAAAACGATCTATTACAGCTTGGGCTGATTTGGTTAGTTTGTTTTTTCCTGCATATTCTTCTTCGATAAGTTTGAGTGTTGTTTTTTCGCCAGCATCAACATTGCCCTTTCCTAAAACTTTATGGATTGTAGTAAATACCATAGTTGCCCACGCTGCTCTCTGATCTGGAGATTTTTTAAAGTGTTCTCCGATGATTCCTTTTGAACTTTTTTGGGTCGCAAAGATTTTATGTGGAGTGGTATCATATTCTTTAACAACACGGATATAAGAGCGAACATATTTACAAATTGCAGATTCGTCATCACACATAATCATTTCATATCCACCGACTTGAGTTGTTTTATTCAAGTCTCGGAAGATGTTAATGGCTTGTTGAGAAGTACAGATTTTCTTATCAAAGTTAATAAGTGAAGACTTGAAAAATTCTTTCCATTCATCACTCAACTCTTTATACTTTTTACCGTACACCGCAAACTGATTGTTCATATAATCTTTAATCGCTCGTGTTCGGTGACCGCCATCAATCACTAACCACTTTACACCAGGATAAACTTTTTGCATTTCTTTATCTTTAGAGATATCACGAACAGTAATCGTTCCAACACCATTTCCTTTGAATATAGCTTCAATAATGCCTATATTTTTATCATTATCAAATCCGAATACTGTTGGCGCACGTTGGCCTATTGGATTAGGATGCAAATCACCGTCTCGAATATCTGTATAAATCTGCTCGATGGTGCGTTGATCAGGAGTAGAAATAATCTTCTTACTCTGATCTAACAACCAATTGAACTCGACTATAGTGTTTTCAACCATCTTACTCATAATATAATCTCTTTCACTGTCTATTTTTTCATCATATATAGAGTATATCTTATTTTAATAATAATGTCAACCCCTAAAATGATTTATTTTTTAAAACCTTTCTTTGAATTCATTATATGCTATTTGGTTCCAATCACGAATCGATTCCCAAAAGTCAGGTCTTCCATCAACTCCATCATTGAATTCTTCTGTTACTTCATCATATGCTGTTACACCAAGACAATCTTCAAAATCTACTTCATACATTTCTTCTTCATGACAACAATTTTTAATCAGACCATATACACCAATAAAGTTAGGCATTTCATCTTCGTAAGTTGTCCAGAGAATAGCATCTGGTGAATTAAGTTCAACTAACTTTTCATGAAGTTTATCATAGAATTGAACAGGAGGTGACCAAGCAGAAGTGCATGAGATATTGGTAGAATCAATATCATCAAAGGTCAACCACTTTGCACCGACATTATCGATGTGCCAACCACGAGTTTCATCATAGTCTGAATAAAGTTCTTTTAATAAATATTCATCAGGTGTATTCATACTGTCAAGAAAAGTTTTCGCTTCTTCAGACAAGTTCTCAAAAGTAATATAAGATTGTACGTGATTGGCCATTCAACTCGTTCCCTTCTTAGTGTTACAATCATTACATATAATTTCAATATTCCATAGCTTATAACCTTTATTATTATCTATTCGATCAATCGAAGGTCTAGCAAATTTTAGTTGAGTATACCGTTCAGGACCTAAAACATGATTATTAGATAATTTATTAAATCCGTAACTATAATCTAAAAGAACGTCACAACATCTACAATCATCGGGGGCTTTGTCGGCAATTTCTTCTCTATGGGGGATAAGCTCGTGTCTACCACGATCATTACGATGTTTTCTGCTATGGCCACCAGATGTCTTTCTGCTTCCTATTGTGTGTTGATAGATCCACTGTAGTTTAAACAAATAAGATACTTCTGGTAACTGATAGAATTCGAGGTTAGTCAATTTTCCATTTATTATGTGTCTCATCTTCAATTTGCTTATTTCTTCAAAAATATCTTTAGTCTGATAAGTTTCGCCCGAGTTTTTAAAATCTGGATATGGATAACTCGGAAACAGTTCAAGTCCAAATAACGTGTTTATCTCTAAATCTAAATGAGAAACATCATTATAGTCCATATAATTTTTTTCGTTCGAATACTGATCGTAATCGTCACCAAGCGCCATAATCTGATCAAATGTTGCATAATCGTTAGCCATTATATAATACCTTTTTCAAGTTAGGAGCCCAGTAGTTAGGACCTTTCAATACTTTCCCATCTTCACGATAGATAGGTTTACCATCTTCGCCAAGTTTGCTCATGTTACTATTATGTACCTCTTTGAAGCATTTGTCAAGATTTATTCCAAAAGAATGTCCAGCGCCATATACAACATAGAGAAGGTCAGTCAAAGCATCAGCAATTTCAACGATATCGCGTTTGTCTAATCCTTCTCGGAGTTCTTCCAGTTCTTCTCGAATCAACTCATAGCGAAGTTCAGACACAGATGTCCACTGCGGTTCAGTCTCTACATATTGACCGAAGGCAGACATAAATTGTTCTACTTTTCCAAAGTTTGTATTTGATTTAGGAGGAGTTCTCATTTCACGTACTGTGAAAGTTTTACCTTTATCAGGTGATTCATAAATTTTTGACATTATTCTCACTTTCTAATCTATAATATAACTATACCCTAATTTGGATATAAAGTCAATAGTTTTTCCACCTTCTTAATTTAAATTTTAAACTATTTGGAGCTATGTCGAACAAGTAATTTTTGATCTTTTTTAGCTTTTTCGAGATGATAAGCCGTAGCTTTACTTTTAAATATAACACCCTGAAGGTGATCATATTCATGCTGAATTGCACGAGCAGTAAATCCAGAATATTTTGTAGTTGTCTTTTCATTATACATATCCGTAAATCTCAATCGAATGCCAGTCGGTCTTTTGATATTAATATAAAGACCAGGAAAACTCAAACATCCCTCTTCGTAGTATGCTTGATCTATAGTAGTGTCAACTATCATTGGGTTAAAAAAAGCCATGATGGATTCTTTATTTGTAGGGTCTCCGACTACAAATACTGATAATGGTATTCCAACTTGAGGCGCTGCCAAACCGACACCGCCTAGCTCAATCATTTTATTTGCCAAATCTTCGGCAAGTCTTCTACCATCCAATTCAGGTCTTTCGAAATCGAACGGTAGAGTAGGCGTTTTAAGTATCGGATCATTTTGTTTGATCAATTCTAGTTTAGATGTTTCCATTATGCAGCAACCCTCGAAAAGTTTTTTACTTTCTCAAATTTCACAACTGAACGAAACTTATCTTGGAGAATATCTCCTTTATGGGATATTACAAATACATTCGTATCTTTTCCAAGATCGTTCAGTAACTTTAAAAACTCATCACATCCATTTGAATCAAGCGAAGCATCAAACACTTCATCGAGAATCAATAAGTTTGTATTAGTCGAGTTTTTCATCTTTGCAATCGAGCGCCAAGTCAATAACAAGGCAAGATCGATACGCATTTTTTCACCTTCACTAAAAGATGCATAACTAAATTCATCACGATGTCGAGATTTTATCACTTCGTCAAAGTTTTCATCAAGTTCTAAGTTGACAAAAAACTCCATTGATGCCAAGTATTTATTAACTAATTTATTCATGATAGGAATATATTGTCGAACTATTTGAGTTTTTATTCCTTTATCTTTCAACAAATCAGCGGCGACATCAAGTAGCTGTTTATCATGAATCAGTACATCTTTACTCTTCTCACATTCAACAACTAAATTTTGTATCTCTTCAAGTTTTTTATTTTCTTCTTGTAAGTTACCACCTTGCTTTGATTCTTCTTCAATATTTTCATTGAGCTTTTTAATGTATCGGTTGAGCGAAGAGATTTGATTATTGCCTTCAGTAACTTTTCCTAACACCTCTTGAATATCTCTATTGATCTCAGTAATATCAAGAAGTCTTGAATTCTCTTTATTCAGTTGTTCTTCAAGTTTACTGAGAGCTTCTTCGATATCATCAAGTTTTACTTTACCTGCATCAATACTATTACACTTATGTGTTTCATCTATACCTTGATGACATGTTGGACAGTTATCATTCTCTTCATAGAATTTAATCTCACGGCGAATCTTTTTTGTTTTATCTTCAAACTTAGATTCAATATTTTTGATCTCATTAAGTTTTTTAGATACAGCTGTTTCATCACTTATTGATTTTTGAAGTTTAGATGCTTCAATATTATTTTTATCAATATCAAGTTCATACGCAGCAATAGACCTTTCAGACTTACCAATATCTTCTTTGATCGTATCAATACGTTCTTGGTTCTTAGTCTTGATATCACTGATATATTTTTGGTGTACGTTTAGCCGTTCTTCCTCAAGATCAATCTTATACTTTATCTCTTGAATATTTTCTTTGTTTGATTGAACCTTTTCTTTCAAAAGAATATTCATTGCTGTAAATATTTTGATATCAAGAAGGTCCTCAATGATCTCGCGCCTCTGGTTTGCAGGCAACTGCATGAATGGAACAAACGTACTAGATCCAAGAATTACAATTTGAGTAAATGATGTGAAGTTAAGTTTTAGTATATTCTTTTCAAGATATTCTTGATAATCACGAACGGATGCAGTCTGATCAAGTAACTTATCATCCACATATATTTCAAACTTGTTAGGTTTAAGGCCACGAATAATTTTATAATTAATTCTACCAATACCAAATTCAACTTCAACTAAAGCATCTTTCAGATTGACTGAATTAACCAATTGAGCTTTTTTAATCTTGCGAAATGGTTTACCAAACAATGCAAAGCACAACGCATCGAGCATTGTAGATTTGCCTGCACCATTCTCACCAATTACTAATGTATTTGGGCTTCGATCCAGTTGAATATTAGTTACTACATTACCAGTAGATAAGAAGTTTTTGAACTTCACATAACGAAAATTAATCATTATATCTCCATAGATTGAGCTTCAGTATATAAGTTAGCAAACAATTGATTTAGCTTTTGTTTATCAACATCAGTTTCCATACCATCAACAAACTTATACAATGATGTAAGAGTATCTTCTGCTTCATTGAAAATCTCTTCGTCAGATTGAGTATCCATATGTTTATTATCTTCAACGATAGACACATCAGCTGGATTAGCTTTGTATAGATTATCCAGGAATGTATCGAACCAATATGGGTTCTTTTTGTTTTGAACAATAACTTTTATATATGTATCCTTATAATCTTCAAAGTTATGTTTTCCAATAATATCATCCAGTGTAGTATCAACATCATCATACCACACCTTAGTAAACATTCTATATGGATTTTGATGAAATGTCAATGATCTTTTTTCAGAATCAAATATATGAAAACCACGTTGATCATTATAATCATTCCATGTTAACTCATACGGATTTCCAAGATAATGAATGTTACCTTTAGAAGATTTATGATGAAAGTGACCAGAACATACCATATCAAATTTATCGAAAGGCTTAGTATCCATACCACCATGATTTACAGGAGAACCACGATGCATCTCAAAACCATTCAATTCAAGATGACCAAACAATATCTGTGATTTTGTATTAGCCATATGATCCATACACTGATTGAAGTTTGTGCCTTGAATCCATGGTATCATTGTTATATCAACACCACAATATTCTATGTCTGAGGGTTCAGAATAGACGTGGATATTATCTCTACTAAACAACTCATCCATCGCATTGACTTCATTGGTGTTACGAAAAGGAATATCGTGGTTACCGACAATTACATGCATTGTTATACCAAATTCAGCAAGGCGATCAATGAAGATTCTTTTGAATTCGTTTAAAGTAACGTAGCTGATAAACTTACGCCTATCAACAATATCACCAAGATGGAATATAGTCTTAATGTTATTCTCTTTTAAATAAGGAAAGAATACGTTAGTATAAAACTTATCAAAAAAGTCAAGGAACTGTTTACTATCATTACGCACACCAAAATGTGTATCTGTGATAAGAGCAGCTTTTGTCATTACAATTTCCTATTCGTCGTTAATCAATTGATCAACTGGAGTCGTGTCTTTATTGATTTTCTTTTTACGTTTGTTTTCTTCAAACGCTTCAATGAAGTTATCAACATATTCATTAGACCATTCGTTTACTTTACTTGGAGGTGAATAATCTGTTGTGTCACCTTCTTGAGTAGAGTTGTTCATATTAAGAGCATAACTTTCTTCTGTATATTTCAACTTTGTATACAAAACTTTTTTCTCTTTAGCAATACGACGAAGAAATGCATAATAGATGATTTGTGTGAAGTAAGCAAAAGGATTAGAAGATTTTTCTGGATCAAAGTTATCAATGTAAAGAAGGCAATTTTCAATACCATCACTAATCATATCTTCTTTATATGTGTAACCAGAGAAGTTTGGCTTATGAGAAAGGTGAACAGCAATTTTCATAAGACATTCACCAACATAATGTGGGACACGTGGTCGACCATCATCATTTGCTTTTGCTTCAATGACGCCATCGCGAAATACAATCATTGCCGCGAGAAAATCTTTATTATTAACGTAATGCTGTTTCTTTTTCTTTACCATAATTTAATGCACCTTTATTTGATTATTTGCAGCCAATTCATTAAAAGCGTGTACAGTTTCTTCGTCCCAACCATCTTCATCCTCATCGTAGAACACTTCATCCCAATCTTCTTTTTCTTCTAAAAGATAATCTTCTTCTTTACTGTCTAATACTTCCAATGATCTAATATAATATTTTTCAATTTCTTTTGTTGGTGTTGCAATCAGCAATATATTTTTTACTTTGATTGGAAAATCATTTTGATCAGTAAATGGAATCCATTTTGTTGTTCTTATTAACGCCCCATCCATAGAATTAATAGTGTGTAATTGTACAGGTTTATATGCTTGAACATATTCCTCATCTATTGTTTCCACATAAGATATGATGCTTTCTCCACTAACCAATTTTAAATATACTATATCCATGTGTATATGTCAACCTTTTTATAAGTTAATATTATATATTTTGTATTCAAATTCTTCTGAGTTGTATATTTTTACTCGTTCAGAAAAATGATTGAGCGTATAGTTTACTTTGGCTTTATGCCGAAGGTCGTCCGAAATATCAAAGAGAACTGCTTGATCTTTATTGTCCCCCTTTCGTAACCCTCTCCCAATAGACTGAAGATTACGTATACGAGACTTAGTGGGAGAAGCAAAAATAATATTATGAAGATTGCGGATATTAATCCCAGTGCTGAATGTACCATAGGATGCAACGATGATCGCATCTCGTTCCTCTTCAGTAATTGCCCTGATTTGTTCGCGAGTCTGCGCATCGGTTCCTCCATATACGAAAAACACTTTTCTATCTTTATCAACTGATTCTGAGATTTTGTCATATAGTATCCTCCCATGTTTATCAACATATTGAAATAGTAGTAGTGTATTTCCATTTAATGATACTGCGAGATTTTTTATAAAAACATTCCGTCTGTTATTACTAACAATATAATCAATCTCATCTTGATAATTCATTTTACTGACTAATTTTTTTTCTTCATCTTTGTGCTTGAGTACGAGACATTTAATCTTAAAAGCAGATAGATGATTAGCATCAATCAATTCTTTTGTTTTGACAAATTGCTTTGCTTTACCAAACAACCCTTCAAGCACTAGCTTATTAGTTTCCGTGCCGTCGAGTGTGCCTGTAAATCCAAATCTATACTTACAATCAACAAGTTTTGTCATAATAGAAGTGAGAGACTTTGCTTTAAACAAATGACACTCATCGCCAATAACAATATCAAACTGTGCAAAATAATCTTTACGCATCTTGTATATTGATTGCCATGTAGATATGATTATTGGAGCATCGCTTCTCTTTTCTTCACCACCCATTATTATATGAATATCATCTTCATGCATACCGTAATCCATAAAATCAGAACGCATTTGGTGCACAAGAGATACAGTCGGTACAATAAGTAAAGTTTTCTTTTGATAATATTGTACAAGCAAGTATATAATTAACGACTTACCAGAAGCAGTGGGAGATACGATTACTGAACGATTATTACGAATGCAATAAACAAACGAATCTATTTGGTAGTCACGTGGTGTAAGTTTGAGTTGTAATTTTTCAATAAACTTTTTACCTTCGTCTAATGAATAATTTTCTTGAGAATGTATTTCTTCACTCGCTTCAATAGTATATTCGCGCTCAGATGCAAAGTGTTCTACATAAGGAAGAAGACCAAGATATAAGTGTTTGGTCATGGCATCAAACAATCTTACCTTACCATCCCACATTCTCGATTTATATGCCGGCATAAATTTAGCACCAGGGACTGCAAAGGAAAAGAAGTCATTGAGTTCTTGTCGGATAACTGCTTCCGATTCTATCTTCATGTAAACTTCATTCACTTTTTTAATAATCAACTTACTATGTTCCACGCTATTATCTATTAGAAACTGTGGGTGATACTTCATTCATTTTATTAGACATTCACTGTCTTTTATATTATAGAGTCTATTTCCTTTTTTTCGGCTGATTGTTTAAATCCAACAGGACGCATTGCATCTCTATTTTCATTCATAACTTTTAATTCATATTCACTCCATCCATTATCATTATTTTCATCAAAATCACCCCACAATTTAAACATTGTTAATTGATTAATACTCATGTTTTAATCCTAGCTGCCATTTGTGAATCTAAGAAAATCTATACTATTCTTAATTACAAACCCACGCATATTAATATTTTTCATTATTTCTTCAAGCACTTCAACTAGCTCTGATTGATATGCAATCTTTACGTTTAACTCGACCATATCTTTATCTGAATCTACATAGTAATTTATGTCAGATTTCAAACGCTTAAATGGATAAGGTTCTCTGCCTAACTCAGCAAGATCCTCTGGGTTATTTAGATCACCTCTATAATAATCCAATAGTTTTTGATGAAGTTGTTTGTGCTTGAGTTTGAGACTGCGTAGTTTGAGTCTCTGTTCTGAGAAATGTTTTAAGTACTTACCATGTAAGATAGGTGTATTGATACTTTCACGAGAAAGCTCTGTCTCATCAATCTTTACATCTTCTTGCCACATATTAATAATATCTTCAAGTTTCATAATATCTCCAAATCAATATTACTCATTATAACTAATAGTTTAAGTTAAGTCAATAGATTAATCTAAATTAAATATTATTAAGTTCAATAAGGTACAATACCTATTATAACAACTTTATAAAATATGTCAATAGATTTACGTGATTAATAACTGCTCTACTGTAAATAATTTATAACGGAACATAACATCAGCTTCTAGATATTCAACGTCAGCTTGTGTCACATCAAAATTTAGTGGCGATAACGATAGTGGGAACATATCTTCAAAAGCAATACGAATCTTAGGATTGTTGTTAGAAGAAAGGACTAATATGCTGCCATCAGAAACATTATTGTGTTTAGCATACTGTTGAAAATTTTCTGGTTTGGCAAGTTCTTTTATCCAGTTAAAAATTTCAAGATAGTTAGTCATATTCTCATCTATGCGAAAACGAAGAGTTAGGGGTTCATATGTAATCTTGTCTCCAGGTCTTGGTAGTTGTGTAAAAGGTGTTGGTTGAATTAGTTCTTGCATAGAGATTGTTGGTAATGTTGCAGACTGACAGAAGTACTGTACGTTTGGAGTCCGTGACAGCAGGAATCTAAAACCAAGTGGCGATAAAAAGTTTACATTTTGCGTAACAGATGTTACTGGTGGATCACCAGCGTTAACTCCGATTTTTGGTATTAGTGCCATGTTCCTATTTTTCCTTCAAAGTCTGCTTTTTTATACCGTACTTTATCTTGGTACACATATGCTATGTTAGCTTCTGCAATCTTTGCTTCTATATGCTCATCCCAGTAATCTAAAAATTTGTTTATTCTAGGAAAATCAGGAGTTACATCATTTGTTTGCCAAAAGAAAGTTTGTACTATATTTTCATAGTCAGGCATGTAGTATAGCAAATCTAATGTAACGATTGTTTTTCTTATCATTATCATAGTATGCACTTCGTTAATCTATTCCCTAACACTATTATTTATAATGATGAAAAAGACAAAAAAAGAGGGAAGCTTTTTAAGGCTACCCTCTAATTTTAGTTTCTTATTATTGAAACATATATTACATCAAGTTGGCGATTGCCATAATGCGGTAATAGATGTTCTTCTGTTGGCTAGAAATAACACCGTTAGCACCAGTTGTTGCGAATGGATTAGCAACAATGCCGTAACGAGTCTTAAAGCCAATTTTAGGTTGGAAGCTCTGCTCACCAACTGCACGAACCATTTGCAATGGAACATATGGGCAATAGAACATACCAGCATCAAAAGCACTTGCGCCTTTGTAACCGATTGTAGCATACTGGTTTCCAGAAGCACTTGAGAAGTATGGGTCTACATAGACTTTCATACGACCGTTAAGAACACCAGCAAAAGTATTACCTGTGTCATCAACATTCAAGTTTACGCTAAGAGCAGGAGTATAGTCAAGAACACCAGCCATTTGAAGAGCAGACGCAACGTCCGAACCACAAATCATGATGTTGCCTTTTCCGCGGCGAGTATCTTTAGCAATTTTATTTGCTTCACGCTCGATTTGGAATACTAAACCTTTGAAACGCTCAACTGACCAACGACCGTTAGCATCGACATCAAGGTCGAAAGTACCAGCAGTAGTTGTATTTTCTTGAGCACCAGCAGTAGCTGTGTAGTTGATAGTACGAACAACTTCACGGTTGATCTCAGCAAGAATTTCAGCAGAAAGAATGTTGCTTAATTCTGTTTCAGCATCTAGACCATGGATAGCTTTAAGGTCTTGAGCCAATTCCATCGTGTACTCAGCTTTAAGAGCACGAGAAACTGCAGTTACGGAAATCTTCTCGATTGAGAATGCCATTTCTGAGAAATGGTTTCCAGCAGCATCGCCAAGAGCTTCAGCACTAGCTGTCGCCATACCAGGTGTGACTGTGTAGCCAGAACCAGAAGCACGTGAGGTTGGATCGCTACCAGCCTGTGCAGTTGCACCAGCTTGGGTTTGGTCACGACCAGGAGTACGAGTAGAGAACGTAGCATCGTTGTTAGCAGAAGCAGCAAACGATGTAATAGCTTCGTTATAAAGTGCTTCAGTACCACCTTGTTCTTTGTACTGTGGACGCATTGCAAAGATAAGTCCAGTTGGACCAGTCATTGGCTGAACGCCAGCAACGTCATATGCAATTAGATTTGGCATTGAACGACGAACCAGTGAAATAAGTACTGGATCAAAGTTATCAATGTTGCCGCCTGTTGCGTTAGTTGGTGCGGCTTCGCCCAATAGCGTTGGCTCTTGGTATCCACCTGTGCCGCCAGCGCCTTCGCGAGCAGCTATTTCTTGGTTCTCAAGAAGTGTTGCGGTAACTGCACGACGATGTGGATCTTTAATTTCTCCAAGATCGGGGTGCTCGATTACTGGTGCCCACTTCTTTTGTAGTTCTTCAGATAAAAACATTAGATTCTCTCCTTACGGTATTAATATCATCTTCATTAATTATTTATAATAAATCTATTTTGTAACGGATCTTGAAATAGCACTCATATAGTTAGCCATGGGCCCAGTTGTATTTTTTTCTTCTTCAAGAGCAACGGGATCATTCTCATCGTCGACAATGACTGTAGAAACTGCTTCATCAATCACATCAAAATACTGAGCTTTGAGCATTGAAATTTTCTTAGCAAATAATTCTGCTGAGTCAAACTCAATACCTTCTGCAAGACCACGAAGTTTTTCAACTTGCGTATCAGTAAGTTCGTCTGTCGATTCTGAAAAAACTGATTCTTTTACAGCACTTTTAACTTGACTGGAAAGTTCAACATTTTCATCAATTTGTTTGTCTAACTTAGACTCAAGTTCTTCAACTTTAGAAATAAGTTCTTCAACAACATCGACTTTCTCTTCAGGAACATCAACATAATGTTCTGTGAATAGACCTTTTAGACCATGAAGGAAATCTTCTACCATGTCGGCGCGAACACCAGTTTCGATAGCAAGTTTATTTTCTTCAACCCACTCTTGAACAACGTAATCAAGATAGGAATCTACTTTTTCAGTAAGTTCGTCTACAATCTCAACATTCGTTGCTTCTGCATCAGACTCAACTTCAACGGCAAATTTTGCGATTTCTTCGTTGACTTTTGCAATTACAGCAGCTTCAAACACTGTTTGAATTTTTTCTTTATGATCTTCTGTAAGATCAGAACCATTAAAGATTGCATCAACATCTTCTGAGATGTCAATATCAGCAGCAGTAATTGATGTAAGAGCACGTGGTGCATCTTCGCCTTCAAATACTTCTACTTCTTCAAGATCAGAATCTTCACTAAACATCTTACCATAAGTTGCTTGTAGATCAGTTTTTTTCATTTTAGACATAGCTTGAACAGTAGCATTAATCATGCCAGCTTTTGTCTTTAACTTAGGCATAGCATCACCTTTGCCTTTTTTCTTTTCGTCAGCCTTCTTTGCAGTTGGCTCCGGAACTTCCGATTGGTCGCCCAAACTTGCCTTGAACTCTAAAAGATTTTCATCTTCAGTATCAAGAACCTCAGCTTCCATATCGATTTCTTGTACTTGTGCTTCGGACATCTTGTTATCTCCTTATTGAAATATTCAATTATGTTTTCAATTTCATTATTATTTATAAAAAATTATCTTTTAGAGTTTCTGTAAAAACTTTGTAAATGCTCTAAACTTTGCTTCTTGTAGGTCTTTTTTAGACGCACTACGTATCTCTTCTTGTGTCTCTTCAATATATTGCGAGACCCAGCTACCATTGACATTTTGTATCCACTCTACGCCTTCCATAACACCTTCAACGAAAGCATTGGGAGCAGAAGGATCTGCAACAATATCAGCAGCAGTTGCTAGTTGGAAATCGCCTTGAACTTCATTGACGCCATTTTTCTGGCGAAGAGTACCCATACCACGAGAAGATACGCCAAGTTTAGCACCTTCATCCATGAGGTTCTTAACAATATTGCCCATAGGCGTTTCAGACATAATCTTAGCTCTGCCCATGATATTTGAACCATCTTGATGGAGTTCTTTAATCATATGCGAAACACGTTCGAGATTGATTGTCGGACCTTGTGGATGACCAAGTTCTCCATAAGCACGGTTTTCTTTAACGTATTCTTTATTATAACGATCAACTTCTTTTATGAGAGTTTGCATAGGATAGATGCGACCATTACGGTTCTTAACATCTCCCTGCATGAAAACACCTTCAATGAAATAGTTTTTACCACCGTCTTCTTTTGCTTCGGTGATGATCTGAATTTCTTGATCATGTATCTCTGTAATGAGTTTCATTTGTTATTCTCCGCTTTGAGCAATGCCAGTGCCCTTAACTTCTGCGTTACCACCGTTAATTGTATCTGTTGGTTTTTTATTGATAATCATTGTCGCACCTTTAACACCAACAAGAGTAACTGATGCTGATGAGGAAATGCCAGCAGGTATACCATATTGTCCCCCACCACTTGCAGCAGAGACTGTATTAGCAACAGTTATTGTTCGATCTGTAGTCCCAGTATTGAGAACAAGAACTGCAGTAGCTCCATTAACAGTCGTTGCACTACTCAGTGAGACAGCATTTGTGATAGGTCTAATTTTCATGGTTTATTCCTTACATTGCAGACTTAGCGAATTTAACCATACTCATCAAAGATTTCTTATCTTTCATAGCTTCAGTTTCCATTCGCTTTTTGTTTGCACCACTGAGTTGGCCAATAGCAGCATTGAGAGCTTTAGCAGCAGCTTCATCAACCTTTACCGTTTCACCAGATTTCAGTTTGAGAGTACCAGCACTAAATGCTTCGTCGATATATTCAACTTCTTCTGAAACTTTAGAAGAACCTTGCATTACTGCTTTCATATCACCCTGTGATTTATCGGCAGAACGCTTTGAAGATTTTCCCCCAGTCATAGACTTATACGTCTTTAAGATTGGCTCGCCTTTTTTAGTTTTACCACCTACTTGATTAGAATCTTCCTTTGGACCTTTATGGTCGCCAGTGTAAATATCATCGTTTCCGAGAGGATAGTCTTTCTTATCTACTTTATGCATATCAGCAAATTCTTGTTCACCTTTTGATACTGGCTTCAAGTATTTCTCTGGTTTCTTCTGACCCTTTGGTATTTTTTGGTCTGCAGCTATTTCTTCAAATAGGTCTTTAAACTTCTTCATCTCTCATATCCTCTTGCTCTGAGTCGTATGAATTATTTTCAGGTTGATCAAAGAATTTTTGACCAGCACTAATTTTTTCAATGTTGATTGCGCCCATTGCTTTATTCATTATTGAATCACTAATAGCTGCTTTAAACTGACTTGATTCTCCATTCTGTAAAGCAATAATCGCATCTTTAATACTATCTGTCACTACGACCTCCATTTAATATTTACTACATTATTTATAATTTAACTAAAGTAAGGCAATTTATATGATGTTCCACCAATATTTAATGTAACAAAACCATCTGGATTTACGAGTGCTTTATCGTCCAATGCAACATCATCTTGTGTTGTGGTGATACTAGAAGCATTGGTGGTTATTGCTACATTAGCAGAACTAATCTTACTTGCAATACTTGTATTTGTATTTGATAATAATATGTTGACATACGTGTTTGCTGCATAATAAGAGTCTGGATTGGAATTAATTGTTATTTGCGTATTATTACCAGAAGCGGTTACAGTTGCTCCAATAAAATTAATTTCATTGACCGTATTACCAACCAATGTACCTTCTTCTTTAATAGTAAGTCCTGAAGCTGATGAACCTGCTTCCCATTTACCTTTGGAAGTACTATAGACAAGGGTCTGTCCGTTTGATGGAGTTTTTGTTGAACTATAATCTACATCATTAAGACGATGTAACCAAACTTCACCGCCCCCACCGCTACTCATAGCAATTCTTGATACCTGAGTGCTTATTTGATTTCGAAATCCAGTAAGATCATCTTCAATTGATTTCTTTATCGTAGCAACATCTACTTCAGTACCGTCTCGTCCTACTGGTCCTTCAGGTCCAATTGGTCCATCTGATCCTTGTGGGCCAATAGGACCAGATTTGCCTATATCTCCTGCGTCACCTTTATCGCCTTTTGCACCAACATCACCTATATCGCCTTTTGGTCCTACTAGTCCATCATTGCCCTGCAAACCAACAAAACCTTTTGGTCCCTGATCTCCTTGGTCTCCCTTATCACCTTTATCACCCTTTGCGCCAACAAGACCCTGTGGCCCAATTAATCCTTGCTCTCCAAGTAATCCTTGATCGCCTTGGCCACCACGTTCTCCTTGTATGCCAGGTGTACCTTGCCCCCCTCGAGGTCCAACAACATTACCAGCAGTAAAAATTTGATCGTCTTCACGAATCAAATGGAGTTTGCCATCTGCAATTTTTGCTTCTTTAATTGAAGGACCTGTATCACCAGTTTCACCCTTTGGTCCTACTGGTCCGTGAGATTCGACGATAATTCTTCCAGACTCACCTGGTTCGCCTCTTTCTCCCTTATCGCCCTTTACACCTTGATCGCCTTGTGGACCTTCAATGAGATTAGGTAAGACTAAATCTTCTTTTAGATTAGCAATTTTTTTCTCAGTATATTTAATTGCTGCCGAAAGAATTTTGGCATCACGTATTTCTGACATCATTAATCCTCTTCAAGTACATCGTCTAAGATTACTGACATTTTTTTGATAAGGTCTTTTTCTTCTTCGCTTATTTCTTCAGGGGCAACAAATTCTTCAGTTTGAGCTATTGGTCTTGGCTCTTCTTTTTCTTCTGCATCAGGATCTTCTTCATTAGGAGCATCACTTTCTTCTTTATCAATTTGTTTCTGCTCGTTTTTAATATCTTCTTCAGTCATACGGAGAACATTTTTACGAACCCAATCGCCAGAAAAATACCTACCAACATAGCTATCAATTTCACCAAGTATCTGCAGTCTACCTTGCATAATCTCAGTGTCTTTAAGTTCAGTAAAGTGGTTGTCCTCTTGAAAATCAAAATGTATATCTTGTTTCATTTCTTTCCACTCAGCACGAGTAATAACACCCTTCAATGCTAGTTGGATTTCAAGTATTTCATCAAATAATATTGAAAAGCGTGAACGTAACCGCATTATAAACTTATTAAATTTGACTTCATCTCTGGTAATTTCAGATGAACGCCCAATATTAAAATTACTTTCAGCTTCCATGCGAGTGATAGGAACACCTAATGACTTATATAACTTGCGACGAAAATAATCAACATCATCCATTTCGCCAAGACTTTGACCGCCTGGAAGTGTTGTAATCTCAGTACCACGACCACCTTCACGGCGAGGGAGCCAGAAGTCTTCGAGCATCGTCATAAATTTACGATCATCTCTTACTTCACCTGTAGATGCATCATAGATCAGTTTGTTTTTATGCTTGACCATCATGTCGCGCATATACTGTTCTGCCTTCATCTTAGGAAGGTTACCAACGTCAATATAAAATACTCTGCGCTCAGGTGCTCGTGCAATACGATAGATAACAACAGCATCTTCTAACATACGCAACTGATTGAGTGGTTTCATTGCTTTATGAAGATATGAATATACCATACTATTACGTTCATCAAGCAAACCAGAATGACAGTAAGCAATGGAATCTTTTGCTATCTTAACACCCTGTGATGAATTTGCACTTGTCATGCCACCTTGATTGTACATATAGTATTCGTTCATACCTTTGTACACTGTAACACCAGTTCTTTTATCTTTTTCTTTAATAGGTTCGCGAATCTTACGAATTTTACGAGGATCAATATAACGAAGGTCTTTAATACCTTGACGTGGATTCTTTTCATCAATAACAATATGATAATACAAGCGCCCATCAACATACCATTTGCGGAAAGTATCATAAGCAGTGTTATTAAAGTCAAGCATTTTTAATACTGCTTTAAATTCTTCTGTTATTTTCTTTTTAATAGCTTGAGGATAATCTAGATTATCAAGAACAATATTTACTGGACCAGCGTCTTCAGTAATAACAATTGCTTCGTTGACAACATCTTGAACTGCAGAATCACACTCAGGTTGTTGAACCATTTGACGATACTTAGTTACAAGCTCGCCTTCATTTTTTGCTTTGCCCTCAAGGTCAACATACGTCCCATATGCACCACCCGGAGCGATTTCAACTGCCCCGTCTTCTTGGGTAGGTGATACTATTGAAGGGAGGTTTTCTTGTTGATCATCTTGTTTTTTTCGGGCAATGGTGAAGCCAAAAAGTTCAGCCATATTATTTAATCCCCATACTGTACTATAAGTTATCTCTTATTATTTATAATAAGTGAAAAAACAAAAAAGGGAACCGAAGCTCCCTTTTTCTATATCATTAAATATTGTTTTTAAAAGTTCAAAGCAATACCAAACTGGTTTGCGCCATCAACTGTGAAGTAATCAAATTCAAATGTTACCTGGAATTCTTCGATTGCTTCAGTATCCCAAGCAAGATCAATTGGTGTAATAGTTGAAGGGAATATTCCAACAAGTTTGTATTCACGTAAAACATTACCCTGTTTACCATAATGGATAACAGATGCTTGTGATTTATATGTTTCTGGACCCGCACCGCTTTGACGCAAGTTTCCTTGAACAGTATTAATGTTTTGTTGCCATTCTTCAAGAGTAGCTCGGACAGCAAAGTCTTCATCGTTGATGATTGTTGCGGTCCATGGTTCAAAAGTACGGTTGCCAGCAAACTTTACTGGACGACCAAAGTAATTTTGAGTAAGAACACCAACAGTCGATGCTGGAATTTGTGCTGCTTTACACATAAACCTGAATTTATCATCTCCTGCTGAGTTGAATGGGTTTGTTACATTGACTTCGAAGAGGGATGGGCGTGCCCCACCAAACTCCATTTGTCCTTGAAATTCTGTTACATTAAAAGCCATATTGTTTCTCCTAGTCCTTTTCTTTATTTATATTAGAACTGACCAACAACTTCTTCAAAATCAACACCAGTGCGAACTGCAATGAAGTTAAGTTGAATAAAGTTAATCGATCTAGCTGGCTTAATGTAAATATCACCAATAAATTCATTACGGTCAATAACTTCGCCAGTATTGTTTGTATCATCACAAACTACACGGAAATCAAATATACCACGACGACCTTGAACATCCCGAAGGAATGGCTCAACGAGGTTACGGAATTGTGACCGAGTGAAAGCATCATTGAACTCGAATAGTGTAAACTTGGAAGCAGTAGAAATTGCTTTCTCAAGAACAATAAACAAACGACGAACATTGATACGATCAAATGCACTTGGTTTGGCAAGCATAGTTTTGTCACCAAATAGTATAGTTCCCTGCCCTGGGAATGTAACTACTGGGTTAATACCAGCTTTATAAAGGATATCACGCTCTGCTTTTTTAGGATTGACAGAAAGTTTGATAACATTTTTTACATTACCACGGTTAAAGCCAGCAGGTGAGAACCATGGGTCGCGAGTTGTATCTGTACGAACCATAAGACCAGCAGTATCACCGTTCATTGGTACATAACGATATACATCATTATATTTGTCATATTGATATTTCCAGCAAGAATCCATCACAGCATATGAGCTTGAAGGAAGTGTATTGCGGAATTCGATAGTATCTTCTGCTTCTTTACCAGCATATGAACTATTGTTTACAACATCAGCAGCTTCTGGTGACAAGCAAACAATACAGTCTTTACGAGTTTCACAGATATTATTAATAATATGTACTGCAAGCGTCTGATTAGAATCGCCACCAAGAACTAAGGATACATCAACATCTTCAGCAGAACTGAAGTAATCATAACCGTTGATTAACTGAGCATTTGTTGGAGCATCACCATCTGAACCACCAGACATTGAAACTGATGTAGGTAGATTATTTGAGTTAGTATATGTCTGAGAAGCAAGTCCACCTGCACCAGTCATATTATCAACATGAGAAGCCCACCAAAGCCACTGTGAACGCTGGTTAATAACTTCTTTATAATAGATAGAAGTTCCATCGTCTGACATTGCATCACGAGCACGAGATAGGTTTGAGAAACGCTCAACTACCTGACCACGAACACCAGTGATTTCGCCATCTTCATCACTAATTGCAATGTGAAGCTCATCACCAGAACCACCTGCGCGAGTAGCGTAAGTAGATGTTCCAGGAGCAGCATCAAACATATTGAAGTATTCCCAACGTCTTTTGATAGCGGCAGATTGTACTTTTGTAGTACCTGTCGTACCAAGCTCTTCAGCAGTTGGTGCTTTTGCTAGGGTAATAACAGTACTATTAGCAGAGGCTACTTTAATTCCATCACCAAGATTGATTCCTGTTGATTGGAAGAATAAGACATCACCAACACTAACAATTGTTGTTAGGTTAATATTAGCACCACTGGTTAAATCTGAAGAGGTGTTTGCCCCTTTAGTAAGAACAGTAGTTGAAGCGGGTGTAAATACAAGGTTAGCAGAACTAACTGTTGATTCCCACGCTATAGAGTCTTGGCAAACAGATACTTCTAGTGAGTTAGCAATTGCTCCTGGATATTTTCCAACCCAGTCGCCTGCTCCAGCAACACCTGAAGAATAATTGTTTTCGTAATCGTCATCATTTTTCACAAGAATTTCTGTGTTGGCGGATGCTGTTGCGTTATTGGCACCATTTAGAACACGAGAAATATATAGCGAGTTACCGTATGCTAAAAAGTTTGCGGCAGTAAACCATTCTTGATAGTTATCACTATCTGGTTTTTGAAATTGTGCGGCTAATGTGTCTTCTGAATCAATTAATACTCGTTTGTCAGCTGGACCCCAGTTAAAACGACCAGCGATTGCGCCATCGGTCGTTGATACTGCAGGTATAACTGTAGTGAGATCAATTTCAGTAACATTAACTCCTGGTGATACTTGAAAAGGCATTGTCTATTCTCCTACTTTATAGAATTATTCAATCTATTTATTTTTCATTATTATTTATAAAATGATAGATTTAGTCAAGATATCACCATCTGTTTGATGAATCAAATCCATTCCAAAATTCTGGATTCTCTTTATTTATTATTTCTTCAATATCACTTCCATCATCTATAAATCCGAATGGAAGTACATCGTCACTAATCATTCTATCTCTATCTTCCATAAGTTTCTTTCTAAAGTCTGTATTAGTTAAATCTTTAAAGAACTCTTGATTTGTAGCCCATGCAAATAACACAATACACATTATTAGATCATCATGTGCGCCTATTTCAGCCTCGTATGATGTTCCTTTCTGAATAAACGTAGAAAGTTCATTAATAAGATTGAAATCGTGTAATTTGATCTTATCTTTCTCAATCATTGTTTTAGCATTAGAACAACCAATACGTTTAACTTGTTTTGTTGTTCTTACACCACGTTGTACAGAGGATGAAAAACCACCACCAATAACTTGACCTGCTCTTCCTTTAACCGATGTAAATATAATGTTGTCATATTCATAATCATGGTGTAGTATATCAGCTATTTGTTGTCCGTTATCGTTAATTTCAACCAATGTATATGCTTCATTGTAGTTTATTACAACATTATGAATAACTTCTGGATATATTAATGGGTCAATTATATTGTTTTTATAACAAGCAACGACCTCATATGGAACCGAAGCAACATCAATAATAACAAAAGCAGAAGCATCAATACCAACACCTCTAGCTGTATCTACAACGCAGAAATACACACCATCTTTGACTGGCTCTTTGTATACACTTAAACTACCCTCGTAATGTGTTGATATTGGAGTAGTAAATGCAATAGAACGTAATACATTTGGCGAGATAAGAGTGTTAGCGGAACCAAGAAACTCAGCTTCAAATTCCTGACGGAACTGATCTTCACTGGTATTTGCAATCGTTTTTTCTTTCCAATCCTCATCGCGCCCTGGAACATCCCACCAGTTAACTCCAAAGTTTGCATATTCGTTTCTGCCTTCTACACTATTAATCCATATTTTATAAAACAAATCAAAACCGTTTGGTGTAGAAGTAATAACAACTTTTGTATTTGTACCAGATATAATAGTAGGATAGACTGAAGTGAAGAAGTCATCTTGTATATTACGAGGCACAAATGCAAATTCATCAAGATATAGAAAGTTGATAGAGTAACCACGAATTGCAGATGAGGCAGTTGATGAAGCAATTATCTGACTACCGTTCTCAAGCTCCATATTTGTTTTATTCCAAACGACCACACCCTGCTGTAACCATTTTGGGAGATATTCAAACGCTCTCTGAACACGGGCAAGTATCTCTCGGGCAGTAGATAGTTTATTAGCAAGAATCGCTACCGTGTACGACTCATTGAATAATGCATGCCATAGTACAACTGCTGCGGATGTGGTCGTTTTACCAGCCTGACGGCAAGTTTTTATAACTGTAAATCTATTATCAGCAATCATATTAGCCATTTCTTCTTGAAACGGATACATTTCAAAATTAATAAGACCACGATCTAGATTGATAATTTTTACATATGTTTTAATAAAATAATTGATGTCTTTAGAACACTTGATAACTTCTTGGACTTGTTCTTCAGTCCATTCAATTGGTACATATGCTTTTTTTAAATTGGGATTAGCAAGATAATTTTCTGACATTATTTCACTTTTCTATTGACATTAATTTTAAACGTAGTATAATAGGTATTGTACCGCGTGAATGATTAGTTATTATCTTTGATTAACTTCATTAGATCACCTGTAGAACCAACATAAAGAGCGTTAGTAACATTTTGAGGGTTATCTTTCTTATCTTCTTCTTTAAGTTTCTTTACACTCTTTTGAAGTTCAAGAAGGTCTTTATTTGCATCCACAATTGTTTTCATCATGGTAGAGAGAACTTCGTATGCGCGGGGAGATTCTGATGTAGATGCGATTGAAGATAGGTCAGCAATCGATTGTTGTGCGCTTGAAATAATTTCTTTTAAATTTTCTCTCGCATAATAATAATCATCCATTACCTCATCACTGCCATTTGGTATTATTTTTATTGGAACACTTTCTTTTGTTTCATCAATAGATTCTGCTATTGTTTTTGTATCAGATGGTAAATTGAATATTGATTCCATATTCTTTTCAAGGTTTGTTTTCATTATGAATTTTCCATATTATAAGGATCTTGGTCTATGTTCATTGAGAAACCATAATCAGAGTTAGCACTGATTGCACTTGTTGCAACAGATAGTGAAGCATTAGCAGATGGTGATGTGAGTGGTGCACCATTAGCATATTGAGCTGCACTTACTGTTATTTTTTCAACTTTATTACCAGCGTCGGCTGGGAGATCATCAAATAGATTTGTAATGGCTCTTTTGATAATACCTTGACTGAACACTGGACCATATATATATGCTTTCATATTAAAATTCAAATTATATACTAATGCTCGCCGTGTATCAAAGTCACCTTCATACGTGTCTTCTATTGAGACATCTTGAAGAACAACTGGCGTATCAACAACAACATTCATCTCAGGTATCAAGCGAATATTTGTTGTAAACTCTGGACGGAAGTATGGTAAAATCTGCTCTAGTATTTGTGCACCATCGTCAGCATTCTTAACAAAAATAGAAAGCATAATATTTAAATCGTAAGGAACAGGCGTGTACTGTGAATTTAATTTATTCAAATCAGAATTTTTTAAATGAGCGTTCTGTAATGTTGAAGCGAGTTTTCTTTGCGGTGCATAAGCCATACTTACAATTTCAAACCCGATACGAGGTAATGTAATACCAATATTCTGTTCAAGATTAGGGTCTTGCTTTAAACGAACCAACCACTTTTCTTTTGGGCCATACGCAATAGGAACTTCAATTGCTTGTATACGTTCTCCAGCAGTATTTAATCTTGCTATAACAATATCGTTAAAAAGATTGCCAAATGCTATAATATATTTACGTATTGTACCGTGGTAATATTGTCCAAACATAATTAATATCGATCCTGTTCACTGAAGGGATTACTTTCTGAAAAGTCAATTACTGAACTTGAACTGAATATTGGGTCTGATGAAGAATAGTATTCGTTGTTTGCAGTAGGCTGTGTTGCTTCAATTCTAAACTCTTGTAGAATAGAACCACCACTTTCATCCAATAATTTAGTATCGTCCTCAAGTAACAACTCATAAAATAGCATATCTGTACTATACTTATCTTCAATGCTATCGATGTATGCATCGCCTGTATCAAGTTCTTCGCTGCTGTAGTTAAAGATTTCACACCGAACATCATAGGTTTGTAATCTACCTAATTGATAGAATACAGCTTCATGCTCTACAAATTTTATTTCAAAAAGTTTACGAGAGAATGGTTCAAATATAATGTCACCTTCCATTGGTCTATTGGAAGTAATATTATATCCATCAGCAGTTGCTGTTTCAAGAACAATAGAATCTGTAGAACCATCTTCACTCAGTCTTTGTCTTGATGGAGTTGTAGTGCTTGCTGATTCTAAAAGATAATTGTATCCAACTTCTGTTGTCAGCTTTTCTGAGCGAGCCTGATCAAATCTTTTTTTAGCAACTGTAAATGTTATCTGATCGTCTATCTGTAAATTAAATTTGGAAAGAAAATCACCTTGTCCTTCAAATCCCTCTACACTTTTAATATACATCTCAAGTTCAATTGCATCATCAAATTTTGACAATGTGTCTTCACCAAATAAAGGATCATCACGAACAATTGTTCTCGGAATATATTTAAGACTGTACCCAGTTTGTTTGATAGATTCAATAATTAAATCTTCAACAAGATCCTGTTCTCTACCATAAGCATACTGAGTAAAATATTTATTTGTAGGCATGCTATCATCCTACCATATCAGATACCGGAAGAGAGTAAGATGTAATCATTTCTTCTTCAAGTTTTTGAATTTCTGCTTCACCATCATCATATATCTTTTGACTATTAAAAGTCAATCCTCCTGGCATTTGCATTCCTTCAAATTTACTTAAATTAGAACCCCATTGACGTTTAATCATAGCAGTTGCATAACGAGATAACCAACGGTCACCCCAAACATCTGTATAAATTTCTGGGTCTGTTATTGAATAACAATCGACAATAATATAATGACCCAATAGAACATCAGTATCCCAGTCCATATCAATATGGAGCTTGTCAACATGACGGTTATATCTTATGGGTTTTTGACCTACAAATAATTCTTGAAGCATACTCACATGGGTCATAGCCGTGACATATGGAACATATGAACTTGCAGAAAGATCGTATAGATCGTTTAAGTGAATCTGATAACGTATGTTAAACAGATTCGAGGATTGTAATGCTTGCCCGACTGGTAAGATAGTATTGATTCCTATGATCGACTCTGGAATCGTGATGTACCGATTGGTCTTGTCGGCAGCAGTTACAATATGCTTATGTAAAACACGCTCAGTACCATCGAAATGATAATCCTGATAGTATTTTAGTGCTTCGTCAATACGGTCCTCAACCTGTTCGTCATCAACATTGATATCGATAACAGGGGAACCAAGCCTGCGAAGGCAGTATTCTTTGAATGCTTGTCTAGAATTAGGAATTGCCATGAAAAAACTCCAGTCATTTACATCTATTTATAAACAACTGGAGCTCTCTTTTTAGGATAATATTTTATTATGAGAAGTAAGAAATCTTATAAACTATCTTGCTCTGCCCTGATTGGTAGATCCGTCTGTTAACGGCTGTATGCCAAATGCCATTGAGATAATTGTATCACCTGACGTAGCATTAGGTGTACCACCGCCATTCGCCCTAATCTTAACTCCTGTTGAGACTATATCTATAGTAGCACTACTTGTGTATGCCGCATCAGTGGCATCAGGGAGTAACAAGGTATTCATTACATTGCCATCATTGATTGGAACCACTGTGGCATACCAATTTTGCACCCTTGTGATAGTCTTTAAGGTAACACTTTGTGGAGAGCCGCCCATATTAATTACAGGGCCATCGGCACTTGCATTGGCTGTTGCACTGCCAAACGCATACGGCCCTGAGTTTGCCCAAGCGTAGCAGACGTAAGTATTGCCACTACCATTCACATTTGTCATCGTGCCTACTGTGAACTGTGTTGTTGTGGGGCTAGTATTATTCAAGAATCCAGAACCAGTTGAAAACTGGTACGTACTTTGTAGCATTAGATACCCTGTGTTCCCTGTGCTTTCGTGGTAAGCCAATGTCTCAGCATCACTTCCAGTACGTTCCATAAAAGCCATAAAGCCGGGGGCTGTGTCCAACGTACCGGGGAAGCTCTCTGTCTTAGCACTTCCTGTGCCTGAGTAGGGGTGTATCTGGAAGTAACTGCCCACGAAAAAGCACTCTAAAAGATATGTTCCACTAGCCATACCAGACGGAATTGTAAATGTGGTTCCTGTTAAGTTTTGGTCACTGAAGGTTGAAGTGTCTTCGACTGCGGAACTGTTCCAAAGCACAAACTTATTGGCTCCACGAACCGTATCAAACATATACCAATCACCTGTAGTATTTGTACGTTTAATACGAACCATAGCACCACCAGAAACAGACTTTGGCAACGTAACTGCTGTTGTTGATCCGTTAGAATGAGAAATATTTGCTTCGATGTAATATTCATCTTCGTAATTGATGATTGCTGGCTCTGGTAGGTTTTGGGTTGCTATGGCTTTTGCTCCATTAGGAACTGTGGCAATC
>Ga0307995_1000544_pt1 | contig 25980 bp, 24 predicted proteins | sample EllFjometagen262_FD_203132 | JGI IMG/M metagenome (GOLD analysis project Ga0307995, IMG submission 203132) | Marine microbial communities from Ellis Fjord, Antarctic Ocean - #262 | ecosystem: Environmental > Aquatic > Marine > Unclassified | place: Southern Ocean | collected 2014-11-02 | reverse complement strand
TTGCAAGTTATTATCTTTAACTCTCTCATTTCCCAGTTACTTTGACTCACCTATTCGAAGGTTGTACGGCTTAATTTACCCTTACAAACATCGTTCTTATAAAAGCCATGGTGCTTTGTAATAGAAATAGAACTAAACAAACAATATAAATATTCGAAATCGCCGTCAAATAACCAACGATCATTAATCCAGAGAGGATAAAGTTTATTGAGAGTATTCCTGTTTGAAATACAAAAAGTTTAATAGGGAAAATCTTTTCATGTCCTTCTTTTCGTAAAGAAAGCATTTTTTTGGGAAAAACTAACAATCCTACAACTGAATAAAGGCATATAGCCCAACAAATAATTACCCACGATAATTCCAAATTCTGAATATTAAAGATAGCGAAGGGGAGAATACCGCCAAACATAGCTCCAAAAGCAGAATAGGTTAAAAGCTGAATCCGAAAATCATCAGGATCACTAAATCCATCTGTAGTTCTGCTTAGTCCAATTAATATTGCTGAAAAGCCAACGATACCTAAAGCAATCTCTGATATTAGCTGTAAAGCATGAAAATTCGGTTCCATAATTTATATCCACTTAGTGACGACTTTGTCTGAGTACTACCCCAACACTTATACCCTAACCCAAAAACATTTTCACCTGGATTGCTATCAACTTCTTCTTGGTCCCGGGAAAAAACGATTTGTCTGCTGTTGATAGTCTTTGTAGTCGGGTCTTTTCTGTACTGAGTAATATTCAGAAGGAACCGCTCCTGTTGTATAAACTAAGGTGGTGTACATAAATTTGGAGGCCAACAAAAGCCCTATCCCTAGTAACAACCATACTGGCTCGCTTTCAAGAGCTTTAAGTGACAGCCAAGATGGAATAGCAGCGATTACTAGGCCATTCCACACCATCCACTCAGCAAAATAGTTAGGGTGCCGGCAGTATTTCCACAGGCCAACATTGCACACTTGCCGATGCTTACCTGCTCTTTTCATTTCTTTAAGAAAACGAACCTTCTGGAAATCAGCTATGGATTCCATCGAAAATGCCAGAATCCAAATAACAAGCCCCACTATTTCTAGTGCCGAAAATTCTTGATCACCATTTGAGGCAATAATAAAAACAGGAAAGGCTAAAAATGAGGCATTCGCTAAACCTTGTGCAATAGCATCTATCTGCAGGGCTAATGCTGTGTTATTTTTGCCTTCTTCTTTCCAGACTATGCGTTGATATTGATATCGAGGGAACTCTTTTTTCAAAAAACCCAAGCGCCACATTTTTAGAGCACCTAACCCCATGCGAAGCCCAATCAAAATAACCACACTGCTAACAACAAGAGACCGCAGCCAGTAACCTTCACTAAAACAAAAGCTGATGATACCCAGTAAGACTAGTCCCCAAGGCCAGCCAATATCTACGTAGCTCATACGGCCAGTACGCCAGATTGGTATACATACCACTACAGTGAACAGAGCAATCTGCCCCAAACTGTTTAGAAGGGCTAATTTAAAAAACGTTGTAGACCATAAAATAAAACCCAACCCCAGCAAGAAAGGGTAAACGGGGCGAAAGTAATTCATTTTTTATTCCCATTCAATAGCTTCACTTCTACAAGCCCTTTTTTTAGCAACAGTTTGCGAGGAACAAAACTGACCTTACAAGTAGTTTACAATATTTGCGGTTGATTTCTGTGTGTCTCACGCTCAACTCAATTTCCCATAAGCCTTATTGTAAACGAAGTTACTCTCCAATCTCACGTAACATATCGAGCAGAAAAATCTTTGCCGCAGAATAGTGGTCATGGTTGCAGGATTGGGATCCAACTTATCCAGAGCTAAAAATTAATACAAAGTAGATACAAATTTTTTTAAATGCCTTTATAAAAAGGATTTCAGAGGGTATTACCTATGGAGTGGGAGTAGCCGTCACTTGTTAACTAAAAGATCCACCCATTAAATTGACACTTCTATAATCAGAGCAGGATGGTCACTTAAAGGGCCTTCTTCTGTGACAAATGAGTCATCTTCTCCTACAGAAATAATCTTAAACTCTAACTCTTCACCTTGCTTGTATAAAATGTAATCCAATATAGTCCACTTTTTACTTATTTTATGCCCTGTAAAAGAATCTGTTAATCTCAGCTCTTCCTTGAAGTTTTCTAAGAGTTTTACGTCTCCAGGATTCTTAGAATTCAGATTAAGATCTCCAGCAACAATTAAAGCTTCAGTAGTCGTTCTTTGCTTTATAGTTGAGATAATTTGCTCTAATTGTCTCTTTCTAGATGCCCTATCGGAATTTCTTTTACCTGCATCCATATGCGTATTAACTACAAAAAATCTTTTATTGCTTGGCAGAGTTATTTTTATTATTTGAAAGCCTTTATACGCAAAGCAATCATTGGCTCCTCTTAACCAGCCCGAACAAGTTTCGTAAGTTTCATTTTCTACTTCTACGGTCCAATTTTTAGGTAGATTGAATACAGACGTTAATCCTGAACCAGTGCAGAAGGGGCATATTAAACGGCCACCCAAACCACCACGAATAGCTAGGCTTTCTTTAGCTAAGCCAGATAACAACTCTTCATGATGCGAATAGTCTTCTTGGAGTAAGGCGATGCTAAAGTCCTGAGTTTTTTTACCTATGACAGGAAAGCGCATCTTTGGATTGTCACTTATAAATATTTCAGGAAGCCCGTGAGTGTTATAAACCAGTATTCTTAATTTCTCACTTTGTTGTTCGAGTGAAAAAAGATTCATAGAAAGAATCATAGTGCTAAGAAATAGAGTTTTAAGTTTCATAATTTAAAATTTATTTTTTTAATCAGTCTGGCGTGAGTAGAAGATAACACAAGAACGCAGAAACAGCACAGTAAGCGCAATTCAAAATAACTCTTTGTATAAAAGGGTCACAGAGCAATAAAGAATAGTTTGTAACTACTCTGTAACCTAGTTAGCTTGCCTTATAAATAAAGACTCCGCCCTACTCCTAACTCTCGGTTTTGGTTCTATCAGAAATCAGATGTGCTACCCCGATAAAAATAGGGCCAACCACCGCAAAAACTGCAACTAATCCAAACATATTGAATAATACATTTCCAATGCCTAGCTCAGTTACGTTCAAAAATGGATAAGGGTAAACATTGGTTAATAACCCCCGGATAATTGATGTTACTCCATACACGGCAGGGAATATGAGCCAATAGGGAAGATGTTTATAAAAAATCGGTCGCTTTTCAGCAAAGAATAACCAATCGATAATATAGAGAATGGGCATGACTGTATTCAAGCCTGTAGCGGTCACCCAAGTGAAACCTTGAGGATTCCAATAAGGCACGATCAGCATATGATAAACAACCGACACGATAAGAATATAAGATGCAAGGGCTGCACGAACGGCAGGACGCTTGAAAAAATTAGCTAACTTTCTATCTGGATTAAGTAATGGTGCCGTAAGCGCAAGCGCAATAAGGATGTTAGCCCAAACTGTGAAATACCCAAAATAGACAAACAATGTTTCAGCAACACTACTGTACTCACCGATTATCAACATATCGACAAATCTAAGAGATAGCACTGCCCATGCAATGAGTGCACACAAAATTCTATAGTTATTCTTCATTTTTCTACAATTTTTTAATAAATTATTCTATTAAATCAATGCGTTACGCCTAATCATCTACTCCCACTCAGTGATTGCCCCCTCCAAAACCCCTGTATTTACTGGGTTTTTAGAATGCTTTGTAAGACCTTTTAGCCTTTGTTGCACATAAATCTATAGAGGAATTCGTATCGGCGTAGATGGCATAAAATTTTTGCAACTATATCCCATATATGAATTTTAGATGCGACATGAAATCCGGCATATCAGCAGCGGCGTCAGCGCGTATTTTTTTCACATGGGGTCGGTCTTCCATACGAATGCAGTAGGCATCTAAACCTGGTACTGCTGATAACGGGTCTCTGCCCAAGAATTTTTTGCCAACACTACGCACCACTGGCAAATTCAAAATCGCTGCGATATCCGCTAGGGTGAACCGGTCACCATAAGCAAACTTCTCAAAAGTGGATAGCTTGGATAGCGCCGCCACTGATTTATTGAGGCTGGTCTCGACTTCTTTTAAGACGCTGTCATCGGGTTGGGTGCCGGCTATAAGGTTCAAAATCAAACGCCGGGCTACAAGTTCAAAATATAATTCAATAAACTGCGACAACTCCTGAACCTTCGCAATACCAAAGGGCGTAGCCGGCAGCAGTGAATGTTGCGGATACATCCGTTCGATATACTCTAAAATCGCCCGCGATTCGCTAATGAATCCTTCTGGCGTTTCAAGTGCAGGCACCTTGCCTAGAGGGCTTTTATCCAAATACTCGGGTTTGTAATCTTGACTGACGCCAGTGTAAGACTGAATTTCATCAAATGGGATGCCTTTCTCCAAAAATGCGAGTTTCGGGACGTTGTAGTAATTGCTGGAGGAGAAGCCATGCAGTTTCATCATTTTATAGATCCTTCATATGTAATTAAAAAGTGCTGCATAATTCTGAGTAAGTTGAAGTGCTGTACTTTCAGGTACAAAACCGTATCTATAATATAAGCCTCAAAAAACTTCCTTCTTTGGAAGAACATAAAAGTTTTGTCGAGAATAATCCATATTCTATAAGGGTTTCAGAGGGTTTTTTTATTCCCACTCAATAGTTGCTGATTTACAAAGCCTTATAGACAAAGGGCTACAAGCACGAAAATAAAAGCGTGTAACTTTTTATCTACCGCAATCAAAATCTTTTCTTAAAATTTATCTTTAATATCAACAAACTGCCATTCTCTTGTTACACAGTGTGCGACTTTTTTAAACATAAAAAGATTCAAAATGTTTTTCTCTGTCATCTTTAAGCATTCCAGCTGTGTCATCCATGAATCTGTTTCTATCTTCCCTAGTTTTAAACACCCAAATACATATTGTGTCTTTGCTGTGATAGATAGCTTTCAACTCATCATCTATATCGCAAATCTCTTGCGGAATATCTGTTTTAATACAAATCATTCTATTCCCACTCAGTGATTGCACCCTCTAAAAGCCCTGTACTTGCTAGGTTTGTAGGATACTTTGTAAGACCTTTGTAAGAGATGCATTCCTTTGGTCCTACTATTTGCCTCAAAAACACCACTGCATCCCTTTGATCCTTACAAACTTTGTATCGAACTTAACCCTAACAACAGCTGGCCATAGAGCTAACTTGATTAGTCCTATACAATGAAGGCATTACTCATCGAATTGTAACTTACCAGTCCTAATTCTCTGTGGATGGTCGCCTACAGGAAAGCTCGATACTTCTTTCGCGGTATCAAAGGAAATAACAGATACACGATCTTGCTCACTGACCGACATATAGCAATATTGCCCATCCGCACTCGCTGTAGCCCAGTAGGGTTTGGGTCGAGTGAATTGCTACCATTGATCGCTGAAATAGTAAGGCTACCTAATTTAAAATTGCGCGGCCTAATGGCAATACCCGAAGCTAGAAAAGACACACAGGAACAGCGCATGCCCTTTCGTCAATTACGTGAACTAAAAGACAAAATTAATCAGTCACTGGACAATTCTCAAAAACTGGATACCCTTTCAATGGGAATGTCGGCTGATCTTGAAGCCGCTATCCTTGAGGGTGCAACTATTGTTAGGGTGGGCACCGATATTTTTGGCCCAAGAAGCACAACAGCAGGGTAATGTATGAGTTTAATCGTATTTATTGGTGGTGGCAACATGGCTTCTTGTTTAGTTGGAGGCACGATTGCAAATGGCTTTGACCCGGATGACATTCTGGTCAGTGACCCCGGCCCGGCTAGCAGAGATAGGCTAAAACAAGAGTTTAGGATCGCTGTGAGCGAGGATAACCAGGCAGCTGTGGCGAATGCCGCTGTAGTTGTGCTCGCAGTGAAGCCTCAAATTATGCGCAAAGTCGCGATGGCCCTCGCGCCAGCTTTAAAAGATCATACCGTCGTGGTGTCCATAGCAGCAGGTATCTCCGTAGAGTCGCTTCAGGGTTGGTTAGGCTCCTCAACAGCAATCATTCGAGCTATGCCAAACACTCCTTCACTGGTTTTAGCTGGAGCAACAGCTCTATTTGCCAATCCGCTCACTACAGAGCCGCAAAAAAAGATCGTGTTCAAAATTTTCCAAGCAGTAGGCTACTGTTGCTGGGTTGAACGTGAAGATCAAATAAATGCTGTAATTGCAGTATCCGGTAGTGGGCCCGCCTATTTTTTCCGGATCTTAGAGATTATGCAGCAGGTCGGCCAAGAGCTGGGCTTATCTGAAGAAATAGCGAGAGAACTTGCTTCTCACACTGCCCTAGGCGCGGCTCAGATGGCAAAACAATCGACCAGCAGCCCATCAGAACTTAGGCGACAGGTTACATCGCCTGGGGGCACTACAGAGCGGGCTCTAAGTACCTTTCAAAAAGAAGGTTTGGAAACTATTTTTCGGCGCGCCATGACCAGTGCTCTTGAACGAGCCGAAGAGATGTCTGAAGATTTTTCAGATTAACGTATTTTTAAATAAAGGAGTTAGCATATGAGCGGTGGTGCAATTAATATTATTAGGTTAGTCATTGATCTCTATGCCACTGTACATAGTAACTCAAACCGCTTAGACTGGCCCATGCTTTATATGATGACTGGAGAAAAAGAGGTACATAGCTGTAATCTAGTTGATGGAGCAATCAGGCCACGCACCTGTGACATTCGCTTCATCCGGAAAATGGAATAGGCGAAGCCGTTATTCCCCAGTCCTTCGTTTGTGGGTCACTCAGGATAAAAAAGGCTAACTCCTTTTACTACCAGTTGTAGAGGATTTGTGCATAATCCCCTTTAATTTGTAGTTATATTAGAACATTAAGATGAGGTCTGTGGTAGATAATGACGCCAGCCCAACAGATAAAAATGGGGACCGATTTGATGCAGCGCGGCGAACTGGATAAGGCTCGCCATATTGCAGAACAAACCGTTAAAGCCCACCCGCGTAATAGTGCGGCTTTTGCTCTACTCGGTGAAATCGTGTTTCGGAAAAAACAAATTCCGGAAGCGATTCGATATATTGATCAAGCAGTTGAACTTGGACCCAATAACGTAAACCGAGTCATTCAAAAAGCACGCTGCTATGTCGTTTTCGGAGACATAGGGACTGCCAAGGCAGCTGTTCAGCGTGCGTTGGAATTGCAACCCGATTCGCCTGATCAGTTCCTCTTGCTAGCTGCTGTACTGGTTCGTTGCGATGCGCACGGTGAAGCACTGGCAATATACCAGCGAGTGAAAGAACAGCACCCGAAAAATGTAGATGCCCGCCGCGGGTTGGCGACAGCGTTTCGTATACTTGGCCAGGCTCAAGAGGCGGAAGTCGAGTGCGACTGGGTTTTGAACGAACATCCAGACGACTATGAGATTATTTATTTGCGCAGCTCTTTGAGAAAGCAAAGCGAAGACCATAACCACGTCGATGAATTGGTTTCTCGACTCAAATGTGGAGCTAAAGATTGGCGAGGAACGGTGCAGATTGCCTATTCGCTCGCGAAAGAGCTGGAGGATTTGAGCGAATACAGCGAATCGTTCAAGTATTTACAGCAGGGAGCCACACTGCGGCGGCGTCATACGCGCTATGACGTGCAGAACGACATCAAGATATTTGATACCATTAGCAAAACATTTACACCTCGTTTGATTTCCGAAAAAGAGGCCAGTGGTTATAGCTCTGATGCCCCCATATTTGTACTCGGCCTACCTAGAACGGGATCCACGCTGGTAGAGCGCGTGATATCCAGCCATAGTGATGTCCATATGGCTGGCGAGCTTAACGACTTCGCGCTTGAGCTAGTAAAGCTTACAACTCAAGCCAATAATGGAAAGTCAGTACCGCGGCTTGAATTACCGCAAGCCGCCGCTGCCCTGGATATGGCACAACTGGGCAGGAATTATATAGACAGTACCAAAGATTCAGCGGGTTCGACAAAACATTTTATCGACAAGCTACCACTGAATTTTCTTTATATCGGTTTTATACATCTCGCCCTCCCAAATGCAAAAATCGTTCATATAAAAAGAAACCCTATGGACGCCTGCTATGCGATATACAAATACCTCTTCAAGCAGGCTTATCCGTTTTCATACGACCTAGAAGAACTTGCAGCGTACTACATTGCTTACCATCGGCTTATGGAGTACTGGCGTAAGCTACTTCCTGGAGTCATTTACGATATTCGTTATGAAGACCTGGTAGCAAATCAGGAGTCAGAAAGTCGACGATTACTCAAATACCTCGGTTTAGAGTGGCAGGATGCCTGTTTGAATTTTCACCTTAATCAACAAGCATCAGCCACTGGCAGCGCATCCCAAGTCAGAGAGCCACTTTACAGTTCATCGGTAGGTAAATGGTGCCACTACGAAGAAGAGTTAGATTCACTGGCTGTTACGCTAAAAAATGAAGGTGTTGAAATAACATGAAACTCTACAACTGAGTCTCCGCCTTTTATCACCAGAATAAAAATGCAGATCTATAAGGACGGATTGCCAATCATAATTGCCCTGCCTCCAGGCGGATTGGGGTCGGATGAACTGCACTCCATAAACCCTATAAGCTAGATATCAAAAGGGGAACCGATGAGGTAAGCCAAGGGACAATTAACAACATTCACTGTAAACCATTCGGTTTTTCGAAAATCCTACCCTATTGATATTTGCGGTGCGTATCGATCTAACTTGCCCATCGTAGCCATAACGAAAACGATACCAAAATACGGTGCTTGAAGACAAAAAAAGCGGCCCCAGATAAACTGGAGCCTAATATCACAGAGAGAACTCAATCAGTTTTAATTATCCATAACCCACGAAAATCTTAACCCCCAAGTTCGTGGCCGTATCACACCATAGCCTTGGTCCTGGGCACCGAAAAAATCTGCACTGGTAGCAATAGTTGTACCCAGATCATTAGTCAAATTTTCACCGAAAAGACTAATTGTATAATGATTAATCTCCCAGCGAACAGAAGCATTAACAACAGTGATGGAGTCAAAATGGACAAAATTATCTGTGACGAGTTGTGGAGAATCTATAAATGCACTATCGGACTCACTTCGATATGAGACGTCTAAATGATAAACTAGCTCAGAATTTTCAAGCGGCTTATTATATTCCATATAGCCAGACACCATGTGTTCTGAACTTCCAGGCAAGGAGGTGCCCGCTGGAACAACGGATGCGGGGTTACCTACCTGCATCTCAAAGTCTTTCCTGGTCTCAGCATCAATATAAGTATACCCAGCACCGATCGTAATATTCTCGGTAAGATAACCATTCAGTTCCAGCTCAACTCCTCGGGATCGTGCTTCAGGTAAATTACCAACAAACGCAATACCAAACTGGGTAAATAGACTCGTTTGAAAATCCTCCCAATTGATATTATAGATCGTGGCTACATAATTTAGCCTGTCCTCCAACGTTCCTTTAATTCCGATTTCCCAGTTCTCTACCGTGTCATGCTCGAATGTGAGAAATTTACTATTATTTCCCAACGGATCATATTCGGGGATAGCATTGGCGCCGCCAGCACGGAAGCCTTGAGCCCAGGTAAAGTAGACCAACGTATCTTCATTAAGATCGTAAGACGTGTTTACTTTGAAGATCGAATCCTCATCGTCACTTTCTATACTTTGAATGCCACCAAGTAACAAGTCATTGCCACCATCTCCACCGTAAAAGAAATCAAGCGTTCGTGAAGCGAATGGGAGAGGAGTACCCTGATCGCCTTCTAATTCCTGCTTGAAAAAACGAGCCCCACCGGTGATCTGCCACTCATCGGTAATATGCCAAGTAACTTCGCCAAAAAATGCGATATCTTCAAAGGTTGAATCCAAAATTCCCGTAGCTAGAGTATCACCAAAATCAATCGAAGGATTTAACCCAAGATAATTATTGGTGTAATCATTAAGACCAAAAGCTAGCTGATTAATGGTGAAATCAGTATCTCTTTCTAAATAGTACGCACCCACGATCCAGTCGACAGGTCCCTCGGTTTGAGAAACCAACCGGAGTTCCTGCGTAAATGTATCAACCTGCTGAGAACGCTCTATAGGGGCAAAAAGGCGAGGAAATCCAAAGTAGTATTGTGGGATATTCGTTCGCAGAAAACCGCTCGACTCCGATGTTCCATCGGTTTCGACTTCAGAATATCCGGTAGCAGATGTCAACATCGCAAAGCCCAAATCAACCTCGACATCCATATTTAACAGATCGATACTTGATTCTTGTGGGTCGGCATACCCTTTATAGGAAACATAATCCTCTCCGCCACCAAAGAAAGGGTTATGTTCATTGCGACCTTCGGCTTCAGTTGTCTGACTGAAATAGCTAACACCAATATCAAGTTCATCGTTCGGAGAAACCAGTACTGAACCACGAAAGAAGGTCACTTCAGCTTCATTAAAATCATCTTCTCGTCCGCCCCGAACAGCAGGAGAGCTAAATGGATCAGAAGGGTCTGCCAGAACTGGAGGTCCAGGATGACGATCAGACCCAGTGTGTTGAACACGATCCACGTCATCAATAAATCCAGAAATATATTCTCTACCGGCTGATCCACGAAATGCAACTTTATCCGATATTGGCAGATTAACGATTACATGCCCGTCATAGCTGGCATCGTTCGATTCCTGAGTAAATGATGTTTCAACATTGACACTCACGTAAGTACTGTCTAAATCAGGCTTCTTAGGAATAAACCGGATCGTTCCTCCTACTGAACCAGACCCATAAAGGGTACCTTGCGGTCCTCTTAACACTTCCACCCGCTCCATATCCACCAATTTTAAAGGAAAGAAAATTGGCGTTTCGCCAAGGTAGGTCGATACCGAAGATTCTGAGGCACTTGGGTTGTCGTCATTATTAAAAGCGTTGCCGGCATTCAAGCCTCGAATGTTGAAATTATTTCTATTTCCTGAGCTTCGCGGGCCTTCATCAAACATGCTGAGACCCGGGACTAGGCGCACCAATCCATTAATATCATTCACGCCCGATGCGGCGAGACTATCACCAGTAATTGCTTGAATGTTTGATGGAATATCCTGAACGGTTTCGTTACGCTTAGTAGCAGTAACAATTATTTCTTCTAGAATAAACTTAGAATCAGCCTCTTCGGAGATGACTTCTCCTCCAGATAAAGTGGACAAAGCTATCGCTATATAGCCGACTTCTTTTTTACAAAATATATTCTTACGATTCTCTATCTTCACGGTTCTTCTCTCCTCATTCTTTTGTCTCATGGTAGTTAACCTTTTGCATACTATGCGTTAATTTACATCCTCGACATTTAGAAGAAATCCAGTCATATCGCATAATTTGTGGATTACTTCCCTTCTTTAAAGCAATCTATTCATCTTTCTGAGCGTCTATTTCTAATCACGCCGTATAAGCTAATCACCAGCCAGAACGATTCTACAATCGCTGCCGGAAGATTAAAGTCAACAGTCAACGATACCAATATCAAAGCAGCACCAACTGCATTAGCAATGGAAAAAGCCACTGAACAACTGTTCACGCGACCCAAATGCAGCAACAAGTAACTACAAACAATCAGCGTTACACCACAGGTTCCTACAATGTCGCCCCAATGGATAGCCGGCATTTTAGAGCTCTTCCATATGTGAATATTCAATATTTAATAGAGCATTACTCATATAACCCACTCCTAATATAACGCTGTATAGCGTTCTGCTGATACTTCACAACTCTTAAAACTCACTGCACAAAGGACTTCATCACTTATTCAATTTTCACATATAGATATAACACCCTCATACAGATATCATCTATGTCAAGCACTTCACATTGGAACCACTCTTACTGACGAAAGAGCAATAACAAAGATACTGCCTTACCCACTTGCTATACTCTTATTTCTTGATAGAGAGATTGCCTTATCGGTATTGGTACATTCTTACTCCTATTTAACATCCTGTACATTCAAAATGGCTGAAATCAACTTTTTGAATTTCCCAAGCAAACCACTCCTGTAGAAAAAATGTACTAGGCACGCCATATCTATCTGTGCTGTAATAATTATTTAGAGATAGCGGTCGGATAGCTAGTGACCAAAAGGATAAACCAACAATGCTAGGTATAATCCAGGATAACGATATTAAATTGCTGCGTATATTTCGTGCCATCGCAGAATCTGGCGGTTTTTCACTTGCCCAAGCAAAACTCAATATAAGTCTATCCGCCATCAGCACTTATATGTCGCACCTGGAAACGCGCCTGGGAGTACGATTGTGTGAACGGGGTCACGGCGTCTTTCGGCTTACAGATGAAGGACGTGCCACCCTGGAAGCCACCGAGAAATTGTTTGCCGCACTGGAAAACTTTCGAACTGATGTAGCGGAGTCGCAAAACAAGTTTGTGGGCGAGCTACGGATTGGTTTAATCGATAACTGTGTAACCCATCCAGACAGCAGGATACGCGCCGCACTGAGAAACTTCAGTGATAGAGCTCCGGACGCCCGCACCAAGATTTATGTGGGAGGCGCCATCGACCTTGAGGAGCAGGTTATGGATGGCAGGTTACATCTCGCGGTTGGCCTATTTCATCATCGTGTTACAGGGCTTGAATATATCCCCTTGTTTAAAGAGGATCATCTACTCTATTGCGGAGCTGACCACCCTTTGTTCAATCGTTGCGATACCGATCTTAGTTCAGAGGACTTTTCTAAGGCCAATTACGTCAGCTGGGGATACGTAGAATCGCTACCTGACTGGACTCCCCCATTCGCTTTTAATGATGTGGCTTCATCTCCTTATATCGAAGGAATCTCATTTTTCGTACTTTCTGGACGATTCCTTGCTTACCTTCCTACTCACTATGCGAGCTTCTGGAGCGAGCAAAATTTGATGCGTCCTCTCCTGCCTGAAACAATCCGGCGGACTGCAGAATTTCACTTGATCATCAACAGCTCCAGGAAAGCATCTCAACTAACCCGAGCGTTTTGTGAAGATTTAGGATCTCCTATTCAGCAGGATTTAGCTAGTGCACAAAATTCCGAGATAAACTAACGTCGTTTTATAGCTCCCTTACCAGTGGGCTTCATATATTTCTGATGCCCACGTTGTAAATTCCGTATAGATATCTTCAGTCGCTTAACACATACTCACTACTATATCCATGATTGAAGAAGCCTAAATAACACTTGGCTGAAACCATTCTTATTCAAAGCACAACTGCATGTAACTGCTTTCATATAATGGGCGGCCAAGAGTTCTCATGGTTCGAGTTAATGGTTACCGAATCACAGGATCTGATGGCGGGTTGAAAACGCAGAAAGTCAATCGATTAAAAATATTGTACATTAGGAGTTTAAGTGAAAATTTATATTAGTTGGGTATAATTTCATATCACCCAAAAGATTGGAGGGGTTCGACCAAAATATGGATCTCTGGAAGATTATTTGGACACTGAAATTCTGCTATCTAGTGGTATGTTTCAGGCTTCACAACCAGGTTGTAGCTTTAATTCATTCTTTGACGAAAGCTGGAAGGCCTTTAACATACAAATTGCGCAGATCAAAAATGCAATCACGGATGTAACCACAACTCCAGTTCTACCGCTCATCTCAAAGGCAACGCCCGCAACAATTGAACCAATAAATGAACCTAATGCCTGGAAGCCAGGGAGCATAGATACGAACCGTCCCTGATGATCGATGCTGGCTGTAAAGCTCATAATGTTGGAAAAATTTACATTGATCCACAACATGAAGATCGAAACTATGACAATATAAACTATCAGGGTCACTCCAATAATTTCCATACTCAGCAATGTAGCAATGACTACTGAGATTGCGACCAAAAATGACCAACGAAGCCCCAAATATCGACCGATCCAGATTGCCAGAAAGCCGCCCAATCCCCCAATCAGCTGCCCCAAAGCAATACCAATGAGCATCGGCTCTTGCTCCAATCCAGACTGGTTTCCGATACGTTCAAAAAAACTCCACGCCCCCATAAAGCCCATGACAAAAATTAGCATACTAGACATCGCCATCAATACCCTTGTATCACTAACCATACTGCCAATTAACTCTCGTACACGTTCCTGTTGTGTGCTACTGGATTTCATTTTACCCGAAGATGGAAGTATTATAACTAGGATTGAAGAAACAAGAACAAAGCTCGCAACCATCAGGAAACTACCTGCATAGCCTCCATGAGATGCAGCCAAAGCAATCGCACCGATGATCAATGCCGGAATAACCACCGTCATAAATATCATTATTCCGAAATTACGTTGCGGATTACTGCTGTCACCTAATGCAGTAATAGTTGGCGCTGATGCAAGACCAGCACCACAACCAGCAAGAAACATAAGAATCAACAACTGGGCAAAATTGGTTGCGATACTATGCAACCCAATCGATACCCCTATTAGAATCAATCCTGCGAGTGTACATTTTTTCCAATTCACCCGGCGTACCCAAATACAGGAACTTATGGCAACGATCCCAAGCCCCAATGAGAATAATGCTGCCCACAGCCCCAATTGGATGCCGGTCACTTTCCATTGTTCTGCAACAAGCCCCATAAGCACCGGAATCGTAAACGGAACAATCATTGACATCGTGTAAAGAACAGACCCAGAAAAAATTGCCGAATACCTGTCACAAGTATGTGTAGCCGTTTGCGAATCTGTAGCTGAACTCAAAATAGGCCCTTCTTATCGGCCGGCAATTTAAAATGAACTTCTTTTACTTTCATGATTAGTTCCGTTGTTTACGCTCATAGCAAAGGCCCGATCAGCAATATATCTTGCCGTTTTCAGAGAATATCTGACCATCAAGTAAAATTTTGGGTTGCAAAACGGTCCAATCCCAATGAACCGAAGATTTGCTCAATGTCGTCGCTACTTCTTTATCCAGTATCTCCCCCAGCAAACTTAAATCCCCCATACCGCAAGTAATTGACCCATAAACACGCTCCCACTCTTGGCTTTGGGTAAGCAATGCATTGGGGTTAATACCAATATTTAGATGCACTGGACCACATGATGCCCCATCATCACCTAATTCATCCAACCAGTTTTTCAAGCGATTAGCGAGAATAGGATCACCACCAATATTTACAAGATATCCATCTTCAAAGGTAAGACGAATCGGCGAGTCAGGCTTTTCATGGTAGTCAGGGTGGTAAAGAAGTGTGCCATCAACATTAATGGTGCCATTTCCTAGCCCCTTTGGAATAAAGACGCCAGGCTGAGCTGGAGGCAGAAATGCCCATGATGCTTTCCAGTCATTCTTATCAGGATCCCACAGAAATCCATCCGACGCACTGCCCTCGATTCCCGTCAGGTCCAACGTAAACTCATCATCTCCTGTCAACACAGTACAAAGCTTCGCTTCAGTAAACCTGTCTGCGATATAGTCTGCTTTTCGCCTGATCTCATGTATATCTGTATGCAGTATTGTACGAATCAAGACATCATCCAAAAATGGGCCACCAATACCGTCACCTGGACACAATACACGAGCTCCGTTCTTAATCGCCGCCACTATCAACTCTGAATAGCCCACTGCCAAATCAATAATTAGATCGGCCTCCAAGGCAGCGGCTGCAAGCATGGACGGCCATTGAGCGTCCGGTTGATAGGTTGCACCGCCCTTCGGCAGTTGGCATTCTATCCTCACGGCTTCTGCGCCCTTTGCCTGCGCAAGTCCCTGAAAGGTAGCAACGATATAATCCGGTGTACGAGCATCGCTGATAATCAATACCTTATGCTCCGGCTGCAGGTTGCATATATCTCTATATATCAGGTCGACGGCCGCGATTAGGTCAGGTTTGAGTCTTGAGGATACGTCGGGGGTGATGGCTGCCATTAATTGATTACCTCTTGTCTGTATATTAAATAATAGGTTAACTGTCAGCGAATGGCTATGAATTATCCAAAACTACTGAGATTTCTATTCCTGCAATGCAGATCGCTACTACTCAAAATATGCACTAATCTAATCCTAAACTATGGCCGACCGTGTGAATATCTGCTTGTTGAAAAGTGAGGTTCATTGTTTTCATATGTACAAGTCAAAGCTCACAAGCCTCTTAAGAGCTCTGTCAAGGTGAGTGGTTCTTAACGTCTGGCGAACATATTTACGCTCTTCGCTAAGCCCCATTTATCGCGTATCAGCGTGATCTAACGCTACTATTCTTAAACACTACTTATGATTTTCAGTAGTCGCAGTCGTTTGTAACTTTCTTTGTAAAACCCCCTGTTTTAGGGGTGGTTTGTAACAAGCTTGTAACTCACAACTCTATATAAATCAATGGGTTACACCTACCCGACTACTCCCACTCAATAGTTGCCCTACAATATATACAGTAAAAACAATGGGTTACAGCATGAGTTAGCATGTTTGTAACTCCCTTGTAATACCTGTTTTTCAGAGCCGTTATCAACCAACCATAGTTCTTGTTTTCTTTCAGTTGGTTAACTCTGTACTGGTTACAAAGTTTGTAACAAAGGCTATTAAGTCGAGTATTAGAATCCCGGACCGCATCACAACCTTTTTATTCCTATCAACTGAAGGTCTTTCTGCACACCTCATATCGTCTTTAATATATTACTTGCCGTATAAAATCTGATTTATTAACCCTGCTTTTTGAAACCCTTAAGACTACCTTAAGCATCGCCAATTACTATGCAGGTGTGTTAACTAAGCTACTGGATGCAATTTGATGAAGGATGCCACCGTTGCTACCATAAGACGTCAATATCGCGCAGAGCTCGTATCGATTTTATTGATGTCGATGTACCTTGGTTTTTTTCTAAACATTCCCATGTTTATTCGAAAATACTATCAAGTAGATGAAAGCGTGGTGGGTTTGTTCCTAACAGATGCGATATTCACTGTTATCACATGTTGCTTTTTGCTCTGTGTTACTTCAATTGCCGGCCGCAGAGTCCTCAGGGCCGCCATTATTGCCTTTACTTTTGTCTCTGTTATCGCGAGTTACTACATGTGGTTCTTTGATACCATTATTGGTTATGGGGTGGTTAAAGCCGTATTTGACACGGAAATATCATTAGTCATAGAGTCAATGGGTTTGGGCTTACTGACTTTTTCGAGTATATTTTGCTTAGGACCTCTGTATTTTTTACACCGCGTTGCCCCCCAATATGAAGCCCCATGGCTATTTTTTTTGATCCCACGATTTCTCTGCACAGGGATTTTAACTGTTTGCCTTATCCTCCTAAACAGTCATTATAAAAATTTCCGTGAGCCGATGGCTGACGGACGTATACCGACGAATCCTATCGGGGTGGCCGCCTATTCTTATGTGCCAATAAATTGGATGGCAGGAAGTATTATCTCAGTAGCAAATACCATAGTGAATAATCAATTAAAAAATAAGCTAATTGACCCCATGGATACCTATGATTTTTACCCTGAAATTCCACTAGACGACATATTTGTGGTAGTTGTTATTGGTGAATCGGCTCGGTATGACCACATGTCTTTAATTGATTACCAACGCGTGACAACACCATTGCTAGATAAAGAACCTAATGTGATTGGGTTTAAAGGAGCGTCCTGTAATACGAGTACAAAACTAAGCTTGTCATGTATGTTTGTGCGTGAGGGAGGCACTGAAGACCTAGGATCCCCATCACAGCAATATGTCTATGAAAATCATGTGTTTTCAGTATTAAAAAAATTAGGGTTCTCTATCGACCTGTTTTCGATGCAAAGTGAAGCTGGATTCTATGTTCAAGTAAATGCCGATATAGTGAAGATTCGAGAAGAAATTGGTGCAGAGGCAAGCTCTCAAGGACTGCCGATTATCGATGATATGCTGTTAGTTAATCAAATGACTCAATCAATCTCTAAAAAGACTGGCAAGCACCTTATTATCCTCCACCAAAAGGGTTCACATTTTAATTACTCTTCTCGTTACCCGACTGAATTTTCAAAATATAAGCCTGATTGTAAAGGCATGCATTGTGATTTTAAGGCTATGGTTAATTCATACGATAATTCTATTGTATACACAGACTATTTCTTATTTTCTTTATTGGAAAGGCTTCGTGATAAAAAAGCCTTTCTTCTTTATGCATCAGACCATGGTGAATCTATGGAAGACGGAAAGCATTTTCATGCAGCGCCAAAAGATGTGGCTCCCGATGAGCAATTCAATATCCCAGTCATTATGTGGGCGTCAGATAGTTTGCTAGAAAACACACAATTTGCAGAAGGATTCGATATGCTCAAACAGCATAAATCTGAGAACAGAATAGTACGGCACGTTGAGATTTTTGAGTCACTTTTAGGTTGTTTGGGTATTAATTCCGATCACCAAGGAATAAGAAGCCTTAATAACTGGTGTAGTCGGCAGTGAACCTCTGCCTGCGCACTTCAGAGTGTCTTTAATCTATATTACGTGCCAAATAACATTTGATTTATTCGCCCTACTTTTGAGACCCTTAAGCCTACCTTAAGATTCGCCAATTATTATACAGATACGTTTTTAAGTCTCAGGGTAACAATAGTGCAGTCACTCACTGGCAAGACAAGGTCGCAGATCGCGTTTAATATCTATTTAAATAATAGCGCCGGCAATTCGCCTAGGGAACTCCTCCTCTATGATTTCCAAAACAAGGAAAGGCAATCCATTGAGGGGTATATTACGCGCCAGTTCCAACTAACCCATGGGGCAACAATCAACCATTTTATGCCGCTCTTGCTGGCCTTGACCGAGCGAGGTAAAACATCGGCAGCACTTGGCCTACAGGCTGCAACGGGAAACTCGTTATTTTTACAGCAATACCTTCCCGTCTCGGTTGATAAATGTATCGCGTACCATACCAAGGTGCCAGTGGCGCTCAATCGAATTATCGAGATAGGTAATTTGGTTGCTACCCAACCCGGCGCTAGTCATCTTCTGTTTATACTGCTTACAAAAATACTCTATCTAGCACATTATGAATGGGTGGTCTTCACCGCCACACCCATGGTGCAAAAATCCCTTGAACGCCTTGGATTTAACTTGACGGTGCTGGCTGATGCCAGTGCTGAGCGTCTTATCCCAGAAGATAAATTAAACTGGGGTTCTTATTATGAACAGCAACCAAGGGTGCTGGCGGGCAATATTAGCCAAGGTATTCAGGCTCTCAATGAAGGTACTTGGGCCGCTCAACTAACGGCGTACACCACAACCATAGCGCAATTGGCTGCTGTTGTCGGGCATGCACCAAGTGCATAACTTAATTGACCTCCTAAGCCAAGATGCGAACCTGGATAATCGATCTGACAAAGTTCTATTGCAAGATGCTAATAACAGCCTTAGCCCAAACGCGCTACTGGAACGCTGTAATACTGTTGCCGAGGCTCTAGTGGGCGCGCAGTGCAAATTTGTTGCGCTCTACGCTGATAATAGCTGCGACTGGGTTACTATTGATCTTGCCTGCCAGCAGGCAGACATTTGCCTAATCCCTATACCAACTTTCTTCTCAAAGAGTCAGATTGCCCATGTGTTTGATAGCGTGGCCATTGATATGATTGTTAGTGACTCTACAGGGGTATTTTCATCCGTCCCGAGTCTGCAAGTAGACTCTATAACAGCTATCTTCGGCGGCCAACTGCAGCTAATAAAGCTGCGTAACAGGCGACCCCGCCTTGCCCTGCCTCCAGGAACACAAAAGATAACTTTCACCTCAGGCTCAACCGGACAGCCCAAAGGGGTGTGCCTAAGCGTTAAACAGCAACTTATTCAGGCAAAAGCCTTGGCTACGGCGGTGGATTTACAGCAACCCAAACATCTGTGCCTATTGCCTCTAAGTACATTGCTGGAGAATATTGCCGGTATCTATGCGCCTCTTATGGCTGGCGGCGAGGTAATTATCCCGTCCTTAGCGGAGGTGGGCTTTGAAGGTAGTTCCAGCCTCGATTCGCAGAGGTTTTGTGCTGCCATCAGCCGTTACCAGCCCAACAGCATCATTCTCACCCCTCAGTTATTGGTAGTTTTGATTGCGGCAGCAACTCAGGGGTGGGTGCCACCAGACTCATTACAGTTTGTTGCCGTAGGTGGTGGCCGAGTCTCAGCACAGCTTATGGCGCAAGCACATCAATATAACATTCCCGCCTACGAAGGTTATGGATTATCCGAATGTGTGTCAGTGGTGAGCCTTAACACACCGACCAATACAGGCGTCAATAGTAGCGGCAAGCCGCTACCCCACCTGCAGGTTAAAACCGTAGATGGCGAAATTATCATTAGCGGCAATACCATGCTTGGCTATGCTGGCCAACCTGATAGCTGGGACCAAAAAACCATTTACAGTGGTGATTTGGGGTTGCTTGATAGCGCTGGATATTTATCGGTGAGTGGGCGTAAAAAAAATCTCCTTATTTCCAGTTTTGGCCGCAACATCAACCCCGAATGGATTGAGAGTGAACTACTGGCTAACACAGCTATAGCCGACGCTGTGGTATTTGGCGATGATCGTCCTTACTGCGTGGCGCTGTTATTCCCTCGCGACCCAGCGCTAACAGACCATGAAATCCAAGGGCTAATCGATAGCGTTAACAATAACCTGCCAGACTATGCCCGCATTGCCCGCTGGCAGCGCTTCGCCACAGCTCTAAACAGCCAACCAGGGATGCTAACAGACAACGGTAGGCCCGTGCGTGCGGCAATTTTTACGGCACATCAGGCAATGCTAGAAACCCTTTACCCCAACGACACACAGGTATTCCAGTAATGATTTTTTTTGACCAATTACAGACAGAAACTGAACAGCAGCGCGCCGAATTGTTTTCAGCACCGATCATTGGCCGCGCCCTTAAGGGGGATGTCACCACTGATGACTATATCGCTTTTCTCAGCCAGGCCTACCACCATGTTAAGCACACTGTCCCGCTGTTGATGGCCACTGGATCGCGATTGCCAGAAGATCTGGAATGGTTAAGAGTGGCCGTCGGCGAATATATTGAAGAAGAGACTGGACATCAAGAATGGGTGCTCAATGATATCGCTGCCTGTGGTGCCGACAAAGAGCAGGTTAGGCGCAGCAAACCTAATCTAGCAACAGAAGTGATGGTTAGCTACGCCTATGACACGGTGCACCGCATCAACCCGCTGGGTTTCTTTGGCATGGTGCATGTTTTGGAGGGTACTAGTATTAGTCTCGCTGACAGTGCCGCCGATAATATTCGAAGTGCTTTATCACTACCTAAAAACGCCTTCTCTTATCTATATTCTCACGGCTCATTGGATCAGGACCATGTGGAGTTTTTTAAAGGGCTCATGAACCGCATCGACAGACCCGAAGATCAGGCACAGATTGTTCACTCGACCAAGGTATTTTACAAATTGTACGGCGATATTTTTCGCTCATTGACCAACTGAGGTGGAACTGATGAACCTGAAGAATAAACGTATTTTACTGACTGGCGCCTCTGGTGGTATAGGCGCGGCAATTGCGACACTGCTCGATCAACAAGGCGCTATTTTATCCCTAGTTGGCCGCCAAACTGACAGCCTAAATTCCATTCTTGAGAGTCTGTCGCCAACTATTCATCAAATAGTAGTCGCCGATATCAATAGTGCCGCTGATCGAGAAATGCTGACAGGCCACTGTGCCAAGAACGCCATTGATATGCTAATTAACTGCGCCGGTGTACTTGAGTTACAATCTTTTGACCAACAGGACCCGCAGAGCATAGATAATATTATCAATACCAACCTGCTCTCCCCTATGCAGCTGTGTCGCCAACTTATCCCTGTATTAAAAGCACGCGAACACGCCGTCATTGTCAATATTGGTTCTATTTTTGGCAGCATAGGCCACCCGGGATTCACCACTTATTGCGCCAGTAAATTTGGCCTGCGCGGGTTTACTGAAGCCCTCCAGCGGGAACTAGCCGGCAGCTCTATACAGGTAAGCTATTTGGCGCCCCGCGCAACGACCACAGCACTTAACTCTGCCACCGTAACCGCTATGAATAAGGCGCTGGGCAATACCATGGATGACCCAAAGCTAGTTGCCCAGGCGCTGCTAATGTTGCTCAAAAAAAACCAACTCCAACGTTACATGGGCTGGCCCGAAAGGCTGTTTGTAAAAGTGAATGCCCTGCTACCCAGCGTGGTTGCCAAGGCGCTGATTAAAAATTTACCTATCATCAATCAATCAATCAACCAACAAAATAAAAGCGAAGGTTAATGCCATGAATACTCTCTCAATTAAACTTAAAAAAATATGTGCAGGAATAGTCGGCCTGGGTCTGCTGTCCTCAACGGCTTGGGCAGATCTAGAGACAAATGTCTTGGCTCTGCAAAAACAGTGGGCCGAAGTCAACTATCAGATAGAAGGTAAAGATCAGATTAGTGCTTTTGAACGTTTGATCATAGATGCCGATGCCGTTGTAGTAGCCAACCCCAAACAGGCAGCGCCATTAATTTGGCGCGGTATTATTAAATCAACTCTAGCAGGAAAAAAAGGTGGGCTAGGCGCGCTAGGTTTAGCTAAAGCTGCTAAAAAAGACCTAGAGAAATCAATTACATTAGACGCCACTGCAATGCAGGGCTCAGCGCTGACCAGCCTAGGGACCCTGTACTTAAATGTTCCGGGCTGGCCGGTTGGTTTCGGCAGCGATAAAAAAGCCGAAAAGTTTTTACTTAAAGCTATTGCTATAAATCCTGATGGCATTGATAGTAACTACTTTTATGCAGACTTCTTAATGGCGAAAAAACGAAATCAAGAAGCGGCTACCTACTTCAGAAAGGCTCAAAATGCTGCGCCACGGCTCAATCGACCTCTGGCCGACTCTGGTCGTCAAAAAGAGATAGCTACTGCACTGGAGTCTATAAACTAAATTCTGAGATTAACACTACTCAAATGCATATTTTATTAGTTGAAGATGATACATCTCTTGCCGCAGCGCTATGTAAAGCTCTGCGGCAAAAAAACTATGCAGTGAATGCAGTCACCACCGGCAACGAGGCCCTGCATGTTATTCGAACCGAGAAGCCAGATATTACTATTCTGGATCTCGGCTTACCTGATATGGATGGTATCGAGGTACTTAAAAAAGCCCGCCATTATCAACCCGAAATTCAGATTCTTATATTAACTGCCAGATCTGATATCGAGGAAAAAATAATAGGACTGGATAGTGGTGCGGATGACTATCTGGCTAAGCCCTTTGAGGTAGACGAACTACTAGCCAGACTGCGAGTGTTGGAGCGCCGTCTAGGCAGCGCTAAAACATCTCTGGTGACTGTGGGCGACGTAGCCCTAGATACCACAACAAACATGGTGTCCCTGAGTGGTCAAAATGTTGAACTGTCACGCCGCGAATACAGTTTATTACGCAGCCTGATGGAAAACGTCGGCCGAGTGCAAACTCGCTCTGTTCTGGAGAATAGACTGTATAGCTGGGGCGAAGAAGTCTCCAGTAACGCACTGGAAGTGCATATCCACAACCTTCGCAAAAAGCTAGGTAGTGATTTCATTAAAACCGTGCGTGGCGTCGGTTATCGGGTCAATCAACTGTGAAATCGATTCGCGTATTTTTGGTCACAGCAATTCTCGCAGTGGTTACACTTTTTAGTTTCATTTCTGCCTTGCGTGGCTATGAAACCAGCCTGCAGGAAGTCGAACGAATGTTTGACGGCCAGCTAGCAGAAAAAGCCAAACTAATCGCTAATATAAATATCCAGGGTACCGCTCGTAGTGTCGGCAGCAGTAGCAGTACCGCATTCCAGATTTGGCAGGGCAACAATTTAATAGGATCGTCTGACAATGCTTCAAAAACTGCCCTAGGTAAGTTACAGCCTGGGTTTAGCTATCAAAACTTTGAGGGTTATCGCTGGCGGACATACAGCTATTACAACAACACTAACGCGCAGTGGATAATAGTCGCAGCACGTCAGGATATTCGATTTAGTCTGGCCGAAAATGTCGCTCTGAAAGCTGTACTCCCAGCCGTGATTGGCCTGCCAATTCTGGCATTATTAATATGGGTCGTGGTGAGCCGAGGATTGTATCCCATGCGCAGACTGGCACATGAGTTAAGCAGCAAGCAGGCAGATGACTTGAGCCCATTATCAATAGCGGTTAACAGCCAAGAATTAGCGAAAATTATCAGCTCGTCTAATGATCTTCTAGCGAGGTTAAAATCTTCTTTGCTACGAGAAAAACAATTCGCCTCAGATGCAGCTCATGAGCTACGTACCCCGATTAGCAGCTTAAAAGTACAGCTGCATAATATCGCTCAAGAACAACCCGAAAGGAATAAGGAGATCGACGAACTGCAGAAAATTACCAATCAACTGGAACATGTTGTGGAACAAATTTTAGCGCTCTACCGCACCTCTCCAGATGAATACCATACTCGCTTTGAGGCTATTGATTTAACCAACCTAGCACAACAAGTTATAGCTGAAGAATATGACAACTATGAACGCAAGAACCAACAGATAGAATTTTTTGGTCAAAGTCAGCTGATTCTAGGCGATAAATTTTCATTAACCACATTGATCCAAAATCTACTCAGTAACGCGAACAAATACACGCCCAACGGCGGGCATATTATGGTCAAGATCAGACGGGAAAATGATCAGGTGGTGTTGCTTGTTGAAGACTCGGGCCCGGGAATTCCAGCCCATGAGCACGAAAGGCTATTCCAACGATTCTACCGCGTCGGTGGCGATCGTCATACTTCTGGAGAATCCGGCTGCGGTCTTGGCTTGGCTATCGTTAAACGGATTGCCGAACTGTATCATGCTGAGATAACCCTCGAGCCATCATCATTTGCCTCTGGCACTGCATTTACATTGCGCTTTTCAGCCATAACCCCAGTCACTTTGGATAGCAAGCAATCATGAGCAGGGAAATCATAAAAAAAAATCTCTTCTATTTTAGTCTTCTACTGGCACTTGCACTTAGTCAGATTTCGCAAGCAGCGCCGATCATAACGGTCGAGATCAAAGATCATCTATTTTACCCATCGGAATTTAGCGTGCCGGCCAATACCAAAGTAAAGCTTTTGATAATTAACAATGATCCCACACCAGAAGAATTTGAAAGCTATGAATTGAATCGTGAAAAAGTAATTATCGGTAATAGTAAAGCAGTGATTTTTATTGGCCCCCTTAGTCCCGGCACCTACCCGTTTTTTGGTGAGTTCTATCCAAAAACGGCGCAAGGTAAAATTTTTGTCAACTAATCAGAACTTATTATGCTACCTAACGCTGTTATTTTAATTCTTCAAGAAACATTAGAAGCTGCACTACTAATAAGCGTATTGCTAGCAGTCAGCACTCGAGTGCATGACAGCAAACGTTGGCTATCAATAGCGCTAATCTCTGGCGGCTGTGTTGCGGCGATGCTAGCCAACCAAATGGGCATTATCTCTGAATGGTTCGACTATGCGGGTCAGGAACTACTAAATGCGCTCTTCCAAACTATCATCTGCCTGACAATCGCCTTAGCAGTGTGGCTCACAGCAACTATGGACCCGCTAAACCCCCAGCCAGGCAAAGTATCTGCCTTTAGCCATTGCGCAATAATTATCATTTTTTGCGCCGTAGTGCGAGAAGGTCAGGAAATTATTCTCTACCTAAGTGGCTTTATATATACCGAGCACTTTCAAAAAGTGCTCACTGGTGGCGCCTTAGGATTTAGCATTGGTGCCAGCATAGGCATACTCTTATTTTATAGCCTGGTCGACCATGCTGGTCGCGAAAGGCGCACTGCATGCCTAATTTTACTAGCCCTGTTCGCTGGCAATATGCTCTCCCAGTCCACCCTTTTACTGATGCAAATTGACTGGCTGACCCAAAGTCCTCCTATTTGGAACACGTCAACACTTGTTGCAGAGACCTCAATATTCGGTCAGCTCCTATATGCACTCGTAGGTTATGAGGCTACTCCTTCGCCAATTCAAGTGGCCGCGTATATATTGGG
>Ga0307995_1000540_pt1 | contig 26119 bp, 7 predicted proteins | sample EllFjometagen262_FD_203132 | JGI IMG/M metagenome (GOLD analysis project Ga0307995, IMG submission 203132) | Marine microbial communities from Ellis Fjord, Antarctic Ocean - #262 | ecosystem: Environmental > Aquatic > Marine > Unclassified | place: Southern Ocean | collected 2014-11-02 | reverse complement strand
TAATTGGAATACAGAAATACCTAGTGGATTAGAAGAAGTACTAATAGAATCTAATACATGGGATGTTTGTAAAGATATTGCAATAAAAGATAATATTTTATTTGCAGCTAATTTAAAACAAAAGAAGAATTGGATATCTGAAAAAGAATGGAATGTAAAGGTAATGAGGTATAGGATAGAACCAGGGGACGGCACATATCTAAATGCTATGATTACAACAGATGATTCTTCAGTGAATCATTATCAATTAGATGCTAGTGGAGATCCAGTTGAAATTGCTGACTTTACGACAGATCAAGGTGGGTTTCTTTGTGGTCATGGGAAGATATTAGGAGTTGACACATATACTACTTATCCTGAGATTGAACACGTGGGAGATATGGGGAATCCAATGTGGACTACTTGTCAAAACCAAAGATGGAAGGATGGGGCCAACAACACTGCTAGGGTAAAAAATAAATTTGAATATAGATATCTAAGTGATAAGATGACTCTAGGTGGAGAGAGCTTTAATTATAGAGATAATGGGTTAGGAGGATCACGTGTAACTTTCGGTATTAAAGAAAGAGAGGCTGACCAAACTCAAAATACAGCAACATCTCCTTATATAAGTGCAACTAGTAGTGGTGATGAGTTCTCTTCAGAACTTATAGATATGCCTCAAGATAGTCTTAATGCAAATGCAACTCCAGAAAATTCAAATACAAAGTTTAGAGCATCAATGTCTCTTGGTGGAACGAAAGACCCCCATACTTCTGGTAATAAAAGAGGTTATCAAAGAGGTGAAGTGTATAGATTTGGAGTGCAAGTGTACGACTTAACTGGAGCTCCTGGTAATGTTTTATGGATAGGTGACATGGAAACACCTCAACAATATGATGTATTACGTATGGTTGAAACATGGAAAGACAATTATTCTCCTTATAGACCTACAATGACTAGCATGAGTTCTGGAGGTACTTCAGGGTTAGTTGAACAGAAAAATATAGTATCAAGCATATATGCGCAAGACCATAGATTATCATATGTATATGGTCATGTTGTTCCATTGATAGATGTGGAATGGTTTACAGGTAGACAAGCTAATAGCGTACCAAAACCAGAGGCATATGTAATGCCTAGTCACCCTACTAGCGCGACAAGCGGGGCTCAACAAGGATTACTTCCTGATATTACAAGTGACTTTACTCCAGCAGGATTAAGAAAAGGATTAACAAATGCACCTAAAAGTCAAATAACTAATGGTTTTGATCAAAGTTCAGATGTTTCATATCCATCTAGAATGAAGGTGGATAATGATTACGATCACACTCACTATCTATTAGATTTATATGTAAACTTTGAATTTATGATACCAGATTCTGTATGCGCTAAAATATCTGGATTTAGAATTGTAAGAGCTGTAAGAAAAGAAGAAGATAGAAGAATAGTACAACAAGGATTATTAAATCAAACAGTACAATATGGTGACGCTACAGGAGAATTAGAAGATGGTTATGACGGAACTAACTTCTCTCAAAAAGATAACTCAGCATTTGATGATGATCCTGTATTTACAAACTTATGGCACGATCAAGCGCCTGCTTCCCCAGCAGTGGCAGTGGATCCTTCTGTTCCAGAACAACCAGAATACAACACTTATTTAAATGGATATTTAGGATTAGCAGAGAATACATTTTTTGGATGGTTTGATAATAGTATAACTGACGGAAAATTATGTTCAGGAGGGAACTTCTCTGGTCATATGTTTTACTGGCCTGAAGGAGAGGATCAGAAAGCAACTACTGTAGGTAGAGCATCATACCCTATTCCTAATCATAGCGATCCAGCTGGAAAGCAGGGACCTGGCTATGATGCAGATCATCATAGAATGTCAGCTTACTTTGGTGGGTTTGATAAGATAACTAAAAAAAATGCTAATGGGGATGATCATCAAACATATTCTAGAACGGAAGTAAGTGGTAGTGTATTTACATTAGACTCTCCAGACAGTGCTTTTGGAGTGAGGCCTTATGTATTTAGAGATGGGGATATATTAAGAATAGACAGTGTTTTAAAACTCACTGATAATATAAGATATAGCGGTTCAAGTACATATCCTATAGGTTATTACGGTAATTGTGTTGGAGCTCAATCTTCCTCCTATGGTAATACTATTTCATGGACCCCAACATATAAAGATAAGACAGTAAGTGAAGCTACAAGATTTGCTTCAAGAAGAGAGTTAGATGAGAATTATGGAATACTAATAGCTAAGTATTACTGCTTTGATCCTTATTATGGTATAGGAATGGAAATAACTGGAGGTACTTATGCTGGATCTGTAAGTGGTGGTAATAATGGAGGTGCAAGACCCTCATCTCAAGGAATGTACTTACCAATATCAGCAGCTAAAGAATTAAGTGACGGGGAAATAGTTCCTACTGGATTTTTTAAAAAGTCTAGAAGAATGAATGCAGGAAAAGTTCATGGATTCTCAAATAACACATTAGGATACGTTAAACATAAATATGTAAATGGTGGTGAAGATAATTACTATACATTTGGATCGGTGATGCATGAGATTTGTGCGGTAGATAATAATATAGCCACAAATACAGATTGGACAGAAGCAAAGCAAAAGAAAGACTTTACATATGATACGGTGTCTACAATGCAAATGGGATTAAGATCAATATTAATTGAATTAAATACAAATAGTTCAGAGGTTAGGAAGAAAGGATCCGATCCTACTGACACTTGGTTTAGTCATGCTCTTGCTTCTGGAGTTACAGATGATAAGCTCCAGCATTCTGGATGGTTTGCCCCATATAATATGTCTGTTATTTATGAACAAGGAACCTGGAACGGCTCTTCAGATGCAATGTCAGCTGGACAGAGCTATTGGCAAAAACCTCAATGGATGATTATACTATCTAAATACCTATCGAGTAGCCTTAATCAATCTCATAGTAGTAATTGGGGTACTGGTACCACCACTGATAAATACAAAGGATATCATCCAGAACAATTCTTATGCTCTATTGTAAGAAAAGTAACTCCTTATGGTGGTTGGACAAAAGGATCGATAGAAAAAACAAGATACATTCCTTGTGGTAACTTTCATAAAGTGCCAGATGTTAATATCAATACCACTGGAAAGCAAGGTCATGTTTCTCAAGTGTTTGGTGGAGATACATTTGTTAATCTATATTCACATCAGAAAACATCTGCACCTTATATGAAAAAATCTATGATTAGATTTAAAGTATTTCCTGTAGAATCATATGTAAATACAGATATGAGAAGTGGTCTTAACTTAAATAATGGAGATACAGTAATAGGTAAAGAAATTAATCAAGCTCCATTTAGTAATGACTGGCTTTATAATTCTGTTTACTCTCAAGAAAATAAAGTGAAGTCTGCGGTGATGATAGACGAATCAGTATCTTGTGATGCTTTAGATTTACCATACGAAATAGCCTATTCTAATACTAAGATACTTGGTCAAAAATCAGATGCTTTTAGAATGTTCCCTATTAATCAATTTCACGATATGGAAGGAATGTATGGTGAGATAAATAGGATAATAAACTTTAAGAATGAAATATATGTATTGCAAGACACAGCATTTTCAAAGCTACTTGTAAATCCATTATCTATGCTTAGTGATGATTCTGGTACTTCATTATTCACAGGAACAGGAGAGACTGTAGAGAATCATATTTACATATCTACTAAGTATGGAACTAGACATAGATTTAGCGTATCATTAAGTGAGAAGTCATTGTATTTTGTTGATTCTAATTTTGCTAGAGTATTCAAATATGATACAGAGAAGCTAATATCATTAGGAGACGCTCTAGGACAAAGAAATTACTTAAAGCACATAATGAGAGATTGGGAGATAAAAGCTTTAGATAATTGCACAAATACTTCAGGTGGTGGCGCTGCTTTCGGAACAACATCAACAACACATCCAGCATCTTCAGGAACTCAGCACGGAGTATATAAAGGAGACTTAAATAGCATGACTAAGAGAGGTAGAAACTACATTGGTGATAATCCATTAAAATTCTTAGGGGTGACATCAATCTTTGATTATACAAACAAAGAGCTAATGATTACCTTTCATAATTCAGCATATGCAGGAGATCCTTATGATAGAAATATCACAGCAAGAGTGAAAGATTTACATTCAATGGGTGATGCTACAGACGGACAGCCAATACAGGAGAGCCAAACATTAGTGTATAATGAAGGTATTAATGCTTTTACATCTAAGTATAGCGTAGCGCCTCCCCAATGGCTCACAGGAGGGCAAGGTGCATTTATAGTTTGTCCTGAAAATGAAGTGGGATTAAAAACAATAATAAATCCTGGTTACATTCATCTTCCTTACAGTACATTTGGATCTAAAAATTCGGGTACAAATAAATTATACAGATCTAATCCATTAAAATTATGGTTATGGGGTACGCACGAGAAGAAAAAGAAAACTCATTTCTTTGGGAAGAAAGATGACTTTGTAAAAACAAATAACATACAGTCTCCTGTAGATAATGTTTATTATAATGGACTTATAAATTATCGTCCTGGACAAAATGATCTTCCAGACGAAAGTTATATTGTAAAAGTGATTAATAGTGAAGCTGCATCAAGCAAAGTATTTGATAATGCTCAGATAGTAATGACTCCATCAGATGTTCCTTTTAGTAGTGTAAAGTATACCACTGATACTACACATGACTCTCTTTCTATTTATTCTGATACACATGATGGTTATACCATTCTTGATGAAGAAGAAGAATTAGTTATTAATAGAAGGTGGGATTTTAATGATGGAATGGATGGATGGAGCTTCGCTGACGGATCCATATACCCAGCAACAGCTAGTATGATAAATGTTGGAAGTTCAACTATAAGCATAACACATAATGGTGATGGCAAATTAAGAAGTCCTTCAAGTAGAGATACATTTAATGCAGGAGCTGAAACAGGATTACCTAAACAACTTCATGGTCATCAAGGAATGTTTAATAACATTATTAGAATGAGAGTTAAGAGGACTACTACTGGGGTGTGGGATGGCCAATTACGCTGGGTTGGATATGATCCGAAAGATCAATTTGGAGGATCTTCTAGTTATAGTCCTTTTACAGGATCTGACTCTAGAATGGGTGTTGCAGTTGAGCCTGCCAATATAGATACTGAATTTGTAATCGTAGAGTGGGATATGAGTGGAACTCCTGAATGGGATAATTCTAGAATAGATCAGATTAGAATAGATCTTGCTGGTGATACCTCAGTATTTGAAATTGATTGGATAGAAATGGGTGGCTTAAAAGCATCTAAATATAGTGATGGTGTATTAAAAATACCACTAAGAACTGAGAAGAGTGTTCGTAGGTCTAGAGGTACATGGTCAAAAATAAAATATAGTGCTCAAACTACAGATAAATTTAATATCTTTGCAATACTCGCAAAGTATCGAAAAATATACTAAAAAATAAAAAGTTATGTCATATTCAGATGTTATAAAAGCGGTAGATATGCATGGTGGTGCTCTTAATAAAACCATGTCAAGCTTTAGCAATAAAGGTAATAGCATAAATAGTAATGCTTCTCAAGGAACTAATCCTTGGTCTTCTGGAGCATATACCACTGGCAATTACAGAGACTTTGCTAACGGACAACCAGATATATATGATGATAGAGTTATGTATAATGATATGAACTCTGGTATGACTAATTTTGATAAAACCCTAGTAAGAGGAGCTTCGGGAATGCAAGGATATAAAATGGGAGAGATGGCAAGCCCTTATGTTGGAAATGCTTTTGGAGCTACTGCTGCATCTAATTTTAATCTCGGGCCCGCTATGGCTGTAAGAGGAGCGTTCGGAACAGATAATAATCCATACACATATACAGGTGGAGAAGCAATGGGTAATACTGCATCAAATATGATGTTAGCTCATCAAGCATCTAAGTTATTACCAGCAACCAATATGTTCGCTGGTGGTACAGCACTTACTTTAGGATCTACTGCTGCAGCTGCTTTACCAGCAACTGTTGCCGCACCCGCTTTAGCAGCTGGAGTTGCAGGACCTGTTGCTGCTGGAGGATCTGCTGCTGGAGGCGCTGCTCTAGGTGTTAATCCATATGTAATGCTAGCTGTAGCAGCATTCTCTTACCTTAGAAATAAGAGTAAGAAAAAGAAAGCCAAAAGATTAAATCAAAAAGTAGCTAGAGAAATAGGAGAAGAAGACACTAGATTATATGAAGAGCGTTCAGATAAATTACAAGAAAATAGAGATGATATGTTAGCTCAAGCAGGAAGCTATCAACATGGACAAGATGCCGCTAGATACAATAATCAATATGGAGGAAATTATAGTAATAGATATCAATACCACAAAGGAGGACATGCTCCTGAAGAAATAAATCAAGAAGTGAATGAGAAAAAAACATTACAGGATTTATTATATGGAAAAGATCTTGGTAAAAAAGAAAGTATGTTTAGTCCAGAAGCTCTTGAAATGTTAAATGAAAAAAATCCAGGAATGTTTAATCGAACTAATTCGAAAAGAGGAAATTTTGGATCCCCACATCAATTACCTCAAATAACAGCAGTCCATCCAATGTACAATTATTTTAATCCAAAGCCTACTAATTATGGAGGCCCACAGTTAAATAAGATATTACAAGAAAAAGTAACCTTTGATAAAGGAGGTAAGCTTTCTCCAAAAGAAATGAAGAAGGTTCAGAATCTAGGAAGAAGAGGAGATACTATGCTTGCTCATATAAACCCACAAGAAGCCGAAATGTTAAAAGCAATGGGAGGTAGTGGTACTATCAATCCTTATACTGGATTAAGAGAATACAATTGGTTCACTGATATTTTAGGTGGAGTTGGTGATGTTGTTTCAACTGTAGGAGGAGGTATATTAGATGTTATTAGTGGTGGTAATGATGCACTAGGAGATCCTTTAGGTGCGCTAGGCAATGGCGTTAGCGCCGTAGGAGGAGCTTTAAATGATAATCTTATAGATCCAGTAGTCGGAGGAGCTTTAGATGCAGCTGGTAATTTGATAGATGGAACTCTAGATGGGGTTAAATCACTAGGTCATGATGTATTAATACCAATAGCACGACCTATACTAGGAGCTGGAATAAATGTATTAGAAGGAATAGCGGGTATGTTTAGTGGTGGAGATGATGGTCAAATTCAAGCTAACACAGGAGAAGCTATGGATCCAACTAAAAGAGGTGCTGATGTAAGAACAAAAGCAGGTGATTCACCCTCATCTGGAATTAAGATTAATCCTAAATCTACAATAAAAGGAGATAAAACTAAAGAGACTTATAAAGGTGGTGATTGGGTATCAGATAAAGCAAATCCTTTCATAGCTCCTAATGTAGAGGAAGAGATAGATTACGCTGCACAAGGAATGAAGTATAAATATGCTGAAGGTGGCGAGATGGATGTAGTAGCTGAATTTACAGGAAACGAATTAATTGTAAATGAACAATCACAAGTGGAACAAGCCTTAGCTAATGGTAACTATGCTGCTGCTGCTGCCCCTATTAGAAGAGCAATGGGTAATAGACAAATAACTCCAGGACCAGAAACACATAATAACAATCCTATGCCAGTAGATAGTGATGGTAACATATATGCAGCTGGTGGTAAACTAAACTTTAAAGTAAATAAAGGAGCTGGTGTATATGACCATGCTTCTGATCAATTTAAACCCACTATGACTGATAGAGAAATCTCTATGGTGATTAGCGATAATATGGCTAAGTGGGAATCAAATAATATGGCATAATGGCTAGAGCATATAAAAATACAGTAGACAAACAAGAGGTATATGATTACCTAATGACTAAACCTGGGATGACGGATATTAAAGCTAAAGGTATTATGGCTAATATTCAAGCAGAATCCGAATTTTATTCTGACGCTAAAGAACCAAACGTAGATAATCCAGGGATAGGATTATTCCAACACACTTATCCTGCAAGAAAAGCAGCATTTAAAGAAGCTGTTCCAGATTGGGAAACTAATTGGAAGGGGCAGATAGACTTTGCAATGGAGGAAGATGAAATGAAAGGGTATATGGCTAAAGATTTTGAGAGTACTGCGGATTCCACCGAATACTTTATGAAGACATTTGAGAACCCAAAAGATCAATCTCAAGCAGCTATAGATGGAAGAGTTGCTCATGTAGATACTTTAGGAATTGCAACAGGACCCCCCGTGACAGTAATAGATCCGATAGATAATCCAAGTGTTCTAGCTGATGTAACTGTTGAAGCTAGAGGTGTTTCGGGTACATATGGTGATTGGTCTAAGGTAGAGCCTAAAGCTCATGAAAATGGAGATATAGTTAAAGTAGGTAATAAGCATTACGAATTTCAAAGTGAAAGAAATACTTACGCTCCTCATAATATAGAAACAGGAGAAACAGAAGATTTACGTGATGGTTCTGCAAGCCTAATACAAGAATCAATAGTCGGCTCTAATCCAGAAAGATTACCTAACGGAAGAAAGAACCCTAAATACAGAGCAAATAGAAATAGTGATGGTCAATATGTGTATGATAATATTGCTCAAGCACAAAGACATAACAAGGAAGGTAAGCTTCAAGAGGGTGATGATATAATTATAAATGGAAAACATTATAAGTTTGACAAAGAAGGAGATGAACTAGTAGAGTTTGATAACCAAGGTAATATTACAAATACAAGACCAGCTACAGCTACAACAGTAGAGACTGTAACTGAACCTGAAGTTGTTACGCCTGTAGTACCAGAACCTGTAGTAGTAAACCCTGCAATACCTCCCGTAGTAGTGGAAGAAGAGGAAGAAGGCATTACAATCCCAGAACCTAATGTAAGCGCTCAGGACGGTACAGACTTAAACTCAACTAACGTAGAAGTAGCTGGTGGACAAAGAACACAAGTAAGAGATGCTGAGATTATCGATAATGGAGATGGTACATTTACAAGGTCTAATGAAGACGGCACACAAGAAATAGTTGTTACTGCTTTAGATGCAGAAGGTAATACTATATATGTACCACAAGGAGAAGGAACTCCTGTCCCAGAAGGATCTACTGTAGAAAATATACCATTACATCCATCACAAGATTTAGATGTAGATGGCGATAATGTACCAGATCCAGTGGATAATACAGATAATAGAGTTGTCGTTGATGCAGAGGATGATGATTATAATGATGAAGAAATACAAGAAGGTTTAGATCAGATAACTCTAGAAGAAGAAACGGCAGCGACTGTACCTACAGAAACAGCGGGAGTAGATACAACCCCAGAACAACAAGGTATCTTTAATAATGCATTGGGATCAATAGGAGATGCAGGAGGAAGTTTATTAAAAGGTGGAGCTGCTCTTTTAGATTCTATAGGTGGACCTGGAGCTATTATATCCTATGTAATGGGTAAGAAAGGTTTAAAAGAAGCTATGAAGGAGATTAAACCTCAAGCAAGTGCTGAGTTATCCCCTATGTTTATGCAACATTTAAGACAAAGTAGAGAGTTAGCTAAGAAAGGTTTTCACCCAGACGAAGCTAAATTAATGCAAAAGGAACTAGATGGTGCTTATCAAATGGGGTTAGAGAATGCCGTAAGAGGTTCTGGAGGTCAGAGAGCTACGTTCTTAGCTCAGTCAGGAGTATTAGACTCTCAAAGGTCTTCTGCTTTATTAGAGTATGCCGCTAAGGATGCAGATTTACAAAGAAAAAATGCTGACAAGTACGAAAAATTAATTATGTTTAAGGAAAATTTTGACATACAACAAACTGAAAAAGAAAGAGCTGAAGATATGGCTAGACAAGTAGCTAATAAAGATGCAGCAGCAGAATTTACATCAGCAGCATTTACAAATGTAATGTCAGGCTTAGGAGGAGGTGTTAGTTCTTTATTAAATAAACAAATGGGTAGTCCAAAACAATTCCTTAGTAGTATTCAAAACTTAATGAATAACACAGGAACAACAGGAACAAACGAATAATAAATATGGGAGTAGATTACGGATTTTTCAAAGCTTTAACTGGACCAATGCAACAGGCTGGATCTATACAGGCTAATCGTGATGCAAAGGCAATGCAAAAAATGCAGCTTGAGCAACAACAAAAACAACAACAGCTTCAAGAATTAGATAGACAAAGGAATCAGCAGTCTATGTTTGATTCAGCTGAGCAATTAGCTATAAAAGATTTATATACGAAAGATGGATTTAAAAGACAGAAGGATGTAGACGATCTTATGGATTGGCAAAAAAATTCATCTGGATGGGGTGATATACAAAACATTCTTAGAGAACACGGAAGTATTGATAACGCTAGAATCTATGGTAATTTAGATCATTATGTATCTGAGTATAAGTCTAGTTTAAAAAACAACCCTATATCTATGAGGGCTAAAACTAATAAAGCTGCGTTAGAGCAATTTCACTTAATAGCAGATGACCCTGCAAATAAACATCTTATCACGCAAGGAGTCACATCTCGATATAAAGACTTTGTAAATGGTGAAATCGATAGCTTTGAGTTTTATGGAGGCAGAACAGATTATTTAGATTCAGCTGGTAAAGGGTTTAGTGTTTCAGATCAGATAGATGTAGATGAACTTATAGCTTCTAATCAGTCAGCTATCATTAAAGATATGATTAATGATGTAAACCCTTCTAATCCTCAAGAATGGGCACAAGGATTAAGCAATGAAGATATTAGAAGTTGGGTTACTAGAGAATTAAACTACGATGAGCAGAGTGGATTCTTTGGAGGAGAAGGAATTTATGGAGACACACCTATCAATACAACATTCTCTAAAGAGATAATAAGAAGTCTTGACGCTACTGGATCAACAGGAATAAGAACAGGTGCTGATTTCTTTAGGGTTAGAGATGCGGGAAGTTCATTTAAAGAGATGTTTGATGGTACAGTAGCTACAGATTGGGATAGATTAGGAGGTTATGATAAGAATAGTCAAGTCAAAAGCTATAAAGGAGTAACACCTTTACTGGCTAAAGGAACTCAACTAGTAGCTAGTGGAAGAGTAATTGCTAATAACCCTAAATTAGAATCTGCAATAACAGAGATTTTAGCTGGAGACTTTGGTGATGAAACTAAATCATCTAGATACAATTCAAAAAATAGAGAACTAAGTGGCGTGAACATGAATGGATTGTATGATTCAAGAGGTCATAACATAACAAATGATGATATAGGATTATTTTCTTCAGAGTCCGAGTCAATGGACTTAAGGTTATCAGGATATCATATTGCCTTAGAAGGTAAAGGAGCAGATGGAAATTCATTCTTACTTACAGATGTATCAAACGAAGAGGACATGAATAAAATAAGAGAACAATATAAAGATACTATATTTGATTATGTTATGGTTGCAGAACTTATAGATGACGATATGATTAGTGCTGACGATGCTTATTATAAAAAAGTAGAAATGGGACAGGTAGACATTCAAACACTAATGAATGAAGCTATAAATACAGAAGATTTAAATGATGTTAAAACTCAAATGGTAACTTATGAGCAAGAGTTAGCAAGAAAACAACACGTTATAGATAATAAAAACAGACATGGAGCTATAATTCAAAAACAAATGAACCTTCCTGATATAGCTTCTGTAGATCAATTAGTAGGTGCTTATGACCAAAGTTTATCTATAGGATTGGGAATGGCTAGTATACCTTCTAATATGGCTCAAAAAGCAATTCCTTTATTAATATCTGATTTATATACAGAATCTATTCAACCTAGAGAGTATCCTTATGATATGACTCCAAACGAAACAGATCCTGCAAAGAAAATTATTGCCAACAGCAATCAACAATATATGGCTTATGCAACTAAGAACTTAAAGAAGCAATTAGTAAGTGGTAGTCCACAGGTGGCTGAAATGTTTAAAGCAATTAAAGAAGGTACTTATGATGTATATAGTCAATCTATAATGCCTAAAAAAACATACAGTCAAAGCAGAAAGTTAAGTAAAACTATATCTAAATATAAAAACTAACAATGGGAGCAAATACAGATAACGAATTAAGCGCAGCACTTAGTATTTTAAGGGAGGATACAGGAGGCGAGCAAATTCAACAAGGACCTACAGTAGAAGAGGGTATTAGTGAGTACGATAATGCACCACAAGAAAAATCTATGTTTGGTCAATTAATAGAAAACACTGGGCCACAGCAAAGTGTTACACAGGAAAGTTATAATAGAGGTCAGGCTGCAAGTGAAATGGCTTCTGATGAATATGGTAAGTTAGATGAATTAAACTATGGTTCAACTCCGAACCAAGAGATAATGGATCCTAATGCTATGATAGGCTCTACAGCTACAAGGGTTGAGAGAGGATTAAAAGCAGGTTGGGGTGATTTGTTATATGGTACTGGTGAAACTGTAGACTTTATAAATGCATGGGCAAGACCAGGAGATCCTGATCCATCAACATCTGTTGGGGAATACTTTCAAAAGGTAGGTACAGAATATCAAAATGAGAATCTATTAGTTCTTTCTGAAGGATTAAAAGACGTTACATTTGAGGATATGTTTAAGGGTGAGTTTTGGTCTTCTAAGATTTCAAGACTAGTTCCTTATGCTGCATCCTTTATGATACCTTATGGTGGAGGCGCAAAGCTTGGAGGAACATTACTTGGTAGATTTGGAGTGTTTTCTGCTAAAGCAATATCCAAAGCAAATAAGGTTAAAAAGATGGGAATACCCGTAGGCTCTATGGGTAGAGGTATAGGTATGGGTGGTAATGGAATTAAAGGCTCAGGTATTTTAGGTAAGTTAGCTGTTGATGGAGGTAAGAAAGGAATACTAACATCAAAATTCATGAGAAACACAGGAGGGTTTATTGGTGGTGGTGCTGGTGCCAATTTAGCTGAAGGTGCATATCTTTCTGGAGAAGCTTATTCTCAGATGTTAGGAGAGGTAGATGAGCAAGGAAATAAATTATTTACCCCTAATGAAGCCGCTGATCATGCTGCTGGTGTTATGACTGATAATGCAAAATGGATGGGAGTAGATATGGTTCAGTATGGACTTCTATTTGGTGGTATAGGCAAGACAATGGCAAGAAGACTATTGATAAATCCATTAAAAACAACTCCATACAAAGCGACTATAAAAGGATTAACTGCTTCTTTAGCGCGTAATGTATTGCCTAAACTACCTGCAACCGCAGCTTATGCAGGCATAGAAGGTGTAACTGAAGGTATTCAAGAAACATATCAAGAATGGATTAAATACGCTAATATACAAGAGGCTAAAGGCGAGAACTATGAAGCTATGTCTGACTGGGTTAAAGATGAATATGGTAATTATAAGCCAGAGATAAGAGATTTATTCTGGTCTTCTGTAGGTCTAGGAGGATCTATGGGTGGTGCTAGAGGTTATTTTGATGCTGGTGCTGAAAGATCAAAAGCTTTAACTGATAATCATAATGCATTAAAAATAAATGCTGAGTTATTAGATGATGCTAAAACTCCAGATCAACAATATGTAGCAGAACAACAGGTACAAGACAATATAATATCTGCTAATATTTGGAATTATAGTGGAGATGGATCTGTAGTTATAGAGTATGTAAACAATATGGTTAAGGATAATAAAATGTCTCAAGAAACTGCTGATGAATATATACAAGCAATAGAAGAGTCAGAAAAGAACTATGAGAAACATACTGTTAATAGTCTATTGACTGAGGCTGGAGCTAAACAAGCATTCTTTAGAGAGACTAGAAAGTCAAGAAATGCAAAGCAACAAGAATTACAAATAGCTTCTTATGAAATAGATAAGGCGAACATAATAGAGAATATTAAAACTGAAGAAAATCAAAAGGTAGCCCTTGAGATTGCTGAAGCTAATCACCTATCTATAATGGAAACTTTAAATGAAGATAAGGTAACATTAGAAAGTGAGATAGAAAGCATATACACTCTTAGTGTAGACAGGGCCCCTACAGCTAAATCAACTGGGCAAAGAGACGCTAGATTTAAAAAAGAGGGGCTTACTAAAGACGAAATGACAGAATACTCTCAAAAAGAATCTGAAGCGGCTAAGAAAGATAAGGTAGAAGAACCATCCTTAATGTCAAAAGTAATTAAAGGTGCTAAGGAATTAGGAGGCAAGGCTGTAGAGGGGGCTAAAGGATTAGTTGGTAAGACAAAGGAAAAAGCTACATCTGAAGAGGTTAAGAAAGCTATAAAGGAAGTTAAAGACTATGATAAGAGTAAGATAACTTCTGGAGCTAAAGCTAAACTAATTCAAGCATTAGAGTCTGGAAAGATACTAGCTAAGAAAGCTAAAGAGATTATTGGTACTGGTATAGATAAGATTATTAATAATAAAGATGTAGAGAAGGCTGTAGAAAAAGAATCTAAAACAAAAGAAAAAGATACCTATACTACTAAAAATGATGACGGTGAAGCTGTAACTATTACAGTAAAAAAACTTTCTGATGGGAGTAGGGAAGTATCTTATTTTCTTGGAGAAGCTAAATTTGAAAATAGATATCAAACAGAAACATTTAACAAAGATAATACCTTAACTAACGAAGAAATTATTAAAAATGTTGTTGCTGGAGATGGAGAAGTTATTAATAAGGAAGCGGTAAAAAAAAAAGATAAATCCGAAGTAGTTACTAAAAGTCAGCAGTATAAAGACACTGAAGACGCTCTAAAAGACAAAGGAATACCTAGTTTCGCTGCTACTATATCTAAAGTTCAAGGAGTAAGCGCTAATGCCTATAGTTATATGATAAAAGCTGGTGGTAAGACTATCAAGTTTTTCACTAATAAAGCTTTAGGAGCAGAAGATTTCACAAAAGAAAATGTAAATGTTAAATTAAACTTAGTAGAACCTATAAAGGGGCAAGAGAATGTAGTGGAAGTTGATGGCGTACTCTACTTTCAATATCCTAATAGCACTAAGTTATACGAGAGCAAGATAAATGTAGTTATCAATGGAGAGGTTATAGGACAACTAGAGCAAGCATCTTACGATAATAAAGAGGCTACTAAAAAAGCTAAGAAGAAGGATGTTCGTACTATAGACAAAATTATAGGTAACATAAAGCAGACTAAAGAAAACTTTAAAAAGCTACTTAGTAAATCCTTTAAGAATATTCCAGAACAAGATAATGTATTTATAAATCGTAATCTTGAAGTATACTCTGATTCAGGACTTGGAGCTTCTGCATTAATAAGATCAATTGTTCAGAAACAATTCCCAGGAGCAAGAGGATATGTAGTTCAAGGAAGACTTATGGATGACTTTGGTCAAGAAGCTACATCTCTAGCTATAGGCTCTGTTGTATTGATTAATGAGAATCAAGTAGCTCAAACAGATCTGATTCATGAAGTAGGACATATTTACTACGTCTTAATGGAAGATACCCCATTAATGAAAAGGATTAAAAAACTATTACCTAAATCTTCTTTATATCAAAAAACAAGAGAAGAGTATCCTGAATTAACTTTAATGAATTACAAGGGGTTTAAAACAACTCTTGGTCATATATATAGAAATATATTAGAGAATAGTATGGATTCCACTAGTGATTTAATAAGTATATCTGAAAACATTGCATTAGCAGAACAAGCTGGTGATAGCACTAGAAGTACTGAATTATTCAATAACTTAAGAATACAATTAAAAGCACAAGGAGTTACAGATGTTAGGGTAGATCATCAAAAACACTTACTTGAAGAAACATTCACAAGAACATTAGAAGCATTCTCTTATGGTACAGTAGATGCTGTAGTAAAAGGATCTGTGGCTCAAAAGATGTTAGAGAAAGACTTAATAGAATTTTACAAGAAATCTAAAGATTTAGCTACAGAAGAAGAGGCTAAAATGTTATTAGACTTATCTGTAGATAATATACAGAGTTTAGACTTAGAGGCTTCTATTAAACATATCTTATTAGACTTTAATTCTGGAGAAAGAACTGTACCTGTAGTACAGAACTCTGCTTATGGAGATATTGCAAGAGCTAATAAGAAAGCATACAACTCAAGATCTACATACGCAGCAGTATCAACTTATGTAGGTGACTTCATAGGGCTTAATTTAACTCCTGCACAAATTACTAGTAAGGTAATGAAGAGTATTGCAAAGGATTCTAGTTTAAAAGTAGCTGATATAAAACAATTAAGAGAATATGTTAAGGCTGTTATAGTACAATTAACTAGACCTCAAGAATTAAAATCAGCTGATAAAGTGTTAGACTTAGAGCTTTCTAAAATAGGTCTTGACTTTAGAGAAAAAGAAGACATCTCTGAAGACTCTGAAGCTGGAGATGAAATGAGTAAGCACGATGAGAGTAATAAAGTAATTGCGTTACCAACCACTACGGCTAATTTCATTAAAAAGATAACAGAATTATACAATCATAAGAATCCTGAGAATATTATTAATAGAAAGAAGCTACTATATGACTTATATGTACTATCTAAAACAACAATGTATGATCCTTATAATTTCATACCTGCGTTAAGAAAGTCAGATAGCAATGAGATATCAGCTATGTTAAGCGTATTAGATAAGGTATATAGTAAGGATAAAGTTCTTACTAATGCTAAGTTAATGGAGTTAAAAGGCCCTATAGAAGGAATTAACATAGAGGTTCTAACTCACCAAGCTTTAGAGATTGGATATGATGGAGCTAGAAAATGGAAGAAGTACAAGACTACAAGTAAGACATTAGAGGCTAGTGTAGTTAGAGGTGTTATGAATGAAGTTAAAGATAACAGTTCAAAAGGAAAGGAAATAGCAGATATTTATAATGAGTTGTTTTATAAGAAGGATCCTAATAGTAAAAGAGATAGATATAATGCTGCTCATAAAATACTAGATGTATTATTAGACACTAATCCAAAAGGAGCTTTAATTAATAAACAGGCATTACTACAGACAGAGATACTATTTGATGGTAAAAGACAGTTCCTGTGGAATGTATTATTTGATCACACTAACTATAAGAATGGTAAACCTAACTTAAAATACCAATCTTTAATAGGTATGACTAAAGATCAAGGATTCTCTATGCAGGTAGGTAAATACAAAGCTGCTGGCTTAGTACATGGTAAACAAGGAGAATTAAAGTTTATACTAACTGAAGGTCTTGTTGCTTCTAGAGCAATGAATTACTTATCTATGGTAGATAATGTAGAGGGTGATGGTGTAAGTGTATTTAATAAAGAGAATGGATTACATAATAGAGCTAAGAATGTAGCTAATATAATCAATGACGAAACGATTATAGATAAGAATGATGTTATGCATCCTGATAATAATATATACTCTGATATACTTCATAATAAGAAATCTAGAGGTATGCTAACAGGTAGTGATGGTAAGGTAAATAACAATCCATTTAACTTTAGTATTCACTCTGGTATGATGAGAGCATTGATAATTAAAGCTGAAGGTGTTAAATATGAAGGAAGAGCATCTAAATTAAATAACGTATCTCCTAATGAACTTATAGCAGGAGATTTCTTTAGCTTCTTATCTCAATATAATACTGGTATTGAAAATAAAGATAAGACAATCATATATGATCAAGCTATAGCCGTATTCTCTGATAAAAGCAGAAGATACTATGTAGAGAGTATTGTAGCTCACGACACTAAAAGTAAAAAACTATTATTATCTAAGGTTAAGAATAACCCTGCATATAATGCTAAGTATCAAAATGGAGATAAGATATTTCCTTTTACTATTGAAAATAATAAGATTGTAGAAATGCCAAAGCTTGTAAAAGACTTTAAGCGTTACATAAAAAATAATAAAGAGTTATACCAAAATAATCAAGACTTAAACGATACAGGTAACATTGATACTGCTTTAGATGCGTTCTTAACATCTTACATAGCTAATAAGTTTATGGCTCAGCAATTATTTGTTCATGACCATAGACAGTCTAAAAATCAAGTTGATTATATTAAACGTGCTGCTGGGTCAATAGCTAGTCATATTGTATTTGATAGAAACACTACAATAGAACCTGTTATTATAAAAGATTACTTTGTAGACGAGGAAGGTAATATAGGTACAGAGGAAAAAGAAGGTACTGCTATAGAGAATGATGCAATGGGATATATACTTCCTGAGCAAGCTAAGTTCGTAAGAGCTAAATATGGTGAGGTGCAGAAAGTAGGTAATGTATTTAAGTTTGTATATCACTACACAGAAACAGAAGGTAACTTAAAAGGTAAGACAACTTACTTAAAGTTTGCTATACATACACTTACTCCTAAGTTAGAGGCAACAAGTCCTTATCTTAAAAACATAGGTGATGTTCTTAGAAAAAGACAAGCACAAGTTAAAGAGAAGTCAGGAACTCCTGGTAATCTTGTAATTGCTGCTTCAGAGTCTGCTGCTAAACTATTCTTAGATGGCGTTAGAACTGAAGAGCATATATATGATATAACTTCATCTGAAAACATAGATCATATTATGTCTAAGCAAGATGAGATATATACAAATGAGAATGGATATAGAGGTTTATCTGGAGAAGGATTTGGTATACAATTAGAGTTAGATAAAGAAGCTAGCGAGAGATTCTTTCCTTCTCAATTGTTCTATAATTTAGCTACTAATATAGAAACAAAAGAAGAGCAGGTTATAGTGGACGAGATGTTCACCCTAAGAAAGAAGGTAATGGAAGCTAATAACGCTGGAAGGAATCAAGACCTTATTATGAATAATACAGCAACAGAAGAAACTGTATTAAATGAGAGAGATGCTTTTAAGTCTTCTGTAAGTGCAGATGTATTTGGTGTTCTTGTAGATTCTATATATAACAATATAGATCCTAGATATCCTTTTGTAAATGCTGTACATAACTCTATAGCTACAGGACGTATTACACATAAAGGAACTAAGATGTATACTAAAGGTTCTATTGCTTATCAATCTGCTAGTTTAGGTATGGGATTACAATCATATAAAAAAGGATTATTTAAGGGAGATGAAAATGTAGTTGCTTCAGAAGCTATTGTTCCTGGATATTTAAAGAAACAAGGTATTAAGGTGGGTGATCTATTTATAGGTACAAGAGTACCAGCCCATGGAAAGGTATCTAGTTCTGCATTTGTAGTTAAAGACTTTCATGATCAAATAGGGGACTCTCCTACATCTAACATTACTATACCTGCACACGTGAGCAAGAATTGGGGAGCTGATTTAGATGGTGATTCAATACATATGAATTTCAAATGGACTCAAGAAGAGGTTAATAAGAAGGAATGGAGAGGTTGGTCTAATGAGTTCTTTGATAAATACATTCAATTAATTAGTCAAGAGAAAAGACAGAAAGAAATTAAAGCTGATATAGACTTCGTACAAGATACTAAAGATGCTATTAACGAATCAGATAGTATATATGGTAAGCCAGAGGGCAGTGAAGAGTCTCAGCTAACGCCTATGGGAGATGCACAGATGTTTGAGGATAATGTACCAGCAAAGAACTTAGTTGGTATAATCGCAGCATTACAGAGAACCTTTAATATATTCTCTAATAGTAAAGAAAGACTACCATTTGATATAACACTTAAGAGAGGAGGTAAATCTGTAACTAACTCTAGATTCTTTGATGACTCTAGTTTAGAAGGGGGTGTAGGTAACTGGTTTGGCGTTGCTCAATTACTTAATGTTGCTTTAGATAATGCTAAGTGGCAATTCGCTAGTAAGTTAGGAATGGATATGCAAAGTGTATTTCCTTATGTATTACTTAGAAGACTAGGATATTCTTTAACAGACCTATCTGTTCTGTTTAATTCTCCTATTGTAAAAGAGTACATGGAGTTTAAAAGAAGTAGGTCTAAGAATTATATATCTAAAGATAGTGATATTAATGATATGTTCTCTGAAGATCAAACCATAAACTTCAATGAGCTTGTTATGTTTTTAGAAAAACAAGGAGTTAAAGGATTGACTACTAAAACCGAAAAAGGTAGGGCTTATAATTCTAGATCTTGGGATAAACTTGCAGGTAGAATAGAATCAGGTATAGAATTAGATATAGATAAATTATCTAAAAAACATAAGGGTTCAGAGATAGATGCTATATTAATGTTATATGGCTTAAGTAAATTTAATCAAGACGTAGTAAGACCATTCTCAAAAGCGTTCACCGTTCACCAGACTATAGAGAAGAATCCTTTAGAGTTAAGAACTATAAGAGATGATATCAGAAGAATACAAAGTGGTCCTGTATTAATCAATCCAAAAGAAAGATCAGGAGGATTGAACTTGTCATATGAGTTAGGTAATAGCGCTACCAATAATATAGTTCAACATGCAATGTCTTTATTTGATAGTGTTTTAGAAAGAGCTACAAAGACAGATATAAGATACACTCCTTATATGCAGAAGATTATTAACGAGAATGCTGTAGAGCAGTTAAACGAGAATAAAGATACTAAGAATAAAATTATTAATCAGGTAATCATAGATAATCTAAAGCAGAGTATAAGCTTCTTAAATCAGATTAAAGATAGACCTACATTAATAGAAGAGTTTAAACTACTGCAAGGTCGTAATAAATCAAACAAGTTCTTAAATAGAGTTCTAGATGTTATTCCTAGTAAGGACGGTAACATAGTGGTTATTAATAGAGCTGAGATAACAGAATTTACTTCTTATAAAGCTATAGAGCAAATAAAAGAATCCTTTGCTGAATTAACAGAACAAGATAAAAACTTTATATTTGAATTAGAGGCTGAGTTCAATGGTTTTGGATTTACTGGAGGCGCTGGTTCTGCTGGTTCATTCACTCCTTTCTTTGATAACGATTATTTAAATAATATAAACAAAGAGATATCTACAATTATACAAGAGAATCAGACTAAAGAACCTAATTTTCAAGGGGTTTTATCTGTTGAGCTCACCGATGCTATAAGTAACTTCAAGAATAAAGGTAATAATTTCACAACCTTAGACAAGATAGATAAGGCAGCTAAACAGAAGAACTCTTTTATAGATCCTACTAAAAAAGCTAAAAAGATAATATCATCTGAGACTTCTTATAATAATGATTACTTAGGAGGTGGAGTGAAAACCTTATCGTTTGATACTTGGGCTGCTGATAAAGGAATCAATCTATCTAAAGTAGCTACTAGCTCTGAAACATATACAATCTTAAGGAATAAGTATTCGTCATATAGAGAGCAACTTAAAATAGTTAGAGAGTTTGAATCTAAATTAGAAAAGAAACCTCTATCTAAATATAATATAGAATCTCTTTATAATATAGCTGTTAAGTTTAGAGCTATGGATAATTCAGCTACTAAAGGGATTGCTTATACTATAGAGAAGGAAATAGGACAGAGAGCATTTAAACTACAATCAGAGAAGTTAAGAAAAGCTGGAGCTAAACAAGGATATACATATAATGTTCCAGGAGAGAATGGGGTAGAGCAAGAAGACCTATCTAACTTCAGAGCATGGTTAGGTTCTAATGATATGACATCTAAAAGACCTGAGATACAATATTTAATAAACGAAGCTCAAGAACAGTATAGACAATACCTTAGATCATTTACTAAATACAAAAATATTGTAGAAGGAGCTAACAAAGCTTTAGTAAGATCTAAATTAAAAAGCCTTACTATTCTAGAGAGAGTTAGAAAAGGATTTGACGCTAATGCAAGATACCAATATATATATGGCAATATAGCTACTGTATCAAACGGTACTGTTAGATTACTTACGGAACAAGAGATATCAGAGAAGAGTCTCACAGAAGAAGAGATTAACTACTATAGAGCTTATAAGCAAGTAGCCACTGACCTTCTTAATGTTCAAGATCCTTCAATCCCAGGAACTCAAATGGGAGACTTAGAGAGTATATCTAGAAGTGGATTATTTAGCTTATATGATTCTACAATTGATTCTTATGATTATGATAGAGTTAAAGTAAGAGGAACAGATAAGAATGGAGATACAGTATTAAAGACTTTCTATGAATGGAAGTATGAAATATATAAAGGAAGAACTTCTAAGATTACACTAGCTTCTGGTAAACAGATATATGAATTAGATAAACTAAGAAAGATAGCTAAGCAACAAAAAGCTAAAGGTAAACATCATGATGGTAGTGATATTATGCTTTCTGATGTAGAATATGATGCTTTGGTTAATAACGGAGCTATGATCAAGAGAATGATTGGTGATGAAGGTGTAAGTGATATTGATGCTGAGTTAATACAAGAGTATGAAAGAAGACAAGGTATGAGAGCTCAGAATATGACTTATGATATTAATAGTTCTTTACTAGAGTTTGTTAGAAGCTCATTATTTATGCACGGAGAGAAAGACGGATTTACTGGTATGAGTAAGTTAGCTATACTTACAGACTCTATTATAGGGTTTAATAAAGGTATAGATAATAAGAATGCTGTACAATATCTAACTAAGTGGTGGAAGGAAGGTTTCTTAGAAAAGAAAACACAAGAAGGTATCTTTGGTAAAACAGGAGATAAAATTATCAATAACTTTGTTAGACTTACTTCTTTAAGATTACTTGGTTTTAATATGGGTGTTGGTGTAGGTAATATACTAGCGGGTAAATACCAAGAACTACGTAAGAGAGGAGGCGCTCAATTTATAAAAGGTGAAATGAGATATTGGAAAGACAATGAAAAGTCTTGGGCAATACTTAAACAACATAGAATTGTAGAGAATAGTTTTGATGAGTTCGTTCACTTATCTGAAAAGAAAGGACTTTATGGTAAAATAGAAAGATACTCTTATTACTTTATGGATAAATCAGAGAGTTATATACAAGGTTCTGCTTTCTTAGGTATGTTAACAGACGAAGAGTATGCTGGTACAACTCCAATAACAGATAAGAGAGTTATGTATATTAATCATAAGATTTCTACCTTACATGGTGAGGGGTATTCTGCATTAGATGCTAGTATGCTTTCTATGTACTCTTATGGTAAAGCTTTATTACAATTTAAGAAATGGTTTATTACCTTGATAAACGATAGGATTAAAGCTGAAGATATTAATAGATTTGGAGAGGTTAATATTGGAAGTTATAGAGCTTCTGGTGACTTTGTAATAGGTATATTTAAAAAGTATTTTGCTGGAGAAATGACAAAAAAGAATATTATAGATATATTTCATGATTCTAGTGATCAAAGAAAGAGAGAAATTATCAATCATCTTAATGGCGTAGGGATAGGAATTACTCTATTAAGTCTTATTGCTATAATGGAAGATGATGATGAGTCAGATCAAGAAACACTAAGGAGATTAAAGAAGTTCTCTCATGATGTATTTGTAACTACAGATATGAACAGATTTGCTAATTATACTCTAGTGCCGTCTTCTTATGGTACGCTTAAGAATGCAACAAGAGCAATAGGAGAAGCTGTCAGAGGAGATGAAATTAAACGTACAGGTGCTTATGGAGAGTCAGGAACATCACAAGCCACTAAAACATTCTTAACTGGTGTGGCTCCATTAGCAGAATTTAGAAAAGATGTATTAAACACTCTATATGAGGGTCCTAAAGGTAAAAAAGAAACTAGCTCTTTAATAAGATAAAAAATTTGTATATTTGTAAAAATTTAGAATATGAACGTAGACGACTTATTTAAAGCATCTTTCGGCCAATTTGGTTCAGTATATTTAACTGGTGATGGTGCTAAATTAGATTTAAATGGATCTGTAGCTAATAGATTTGTAATATCTATAACTCTATTAGAAGATTCAACCTTTCAAGAGCTACATACCTTAGATAACTTAGTTAATTCTATCACAACAGAAACTGATGAGATACAGGTTGGCGCTGCTTTTGGAGCAGTAACCAACGAAGGTACTACTACTAATATGGACAGTATCACTACCACTCATTCATTTCCTAAAGGAATAACAATATATGGTAAATGGGATTTTGTAGAGTTAAATAGCGGTTCTTGTATCTGTTATTTGGCACCAGTAGGATATTAATAAAATTAAAATAAAAGACAATGGCAAACGTAGATGATTTAGTAAGAAAGGGTTTTGGACAAATGGGTTCAATATTTACATCTGTAAGTGGAGCAATCACTCCTCCTTCAAATAAAGTATTTATAGCAATAACTTTCTTAGCCGAAACAACTTTAGACTCTTCTAGTGGTTTAGTGGCTGACACTAATCATTATACTACTGAGTTTCCTGGAACTAATGTAGCCGCTCATGATGCAGGTACTGCAACTGACATTTCGGGTACTGGTGGAGATGTTGTAGATGTTAATGATATATTTCCAGCTGGGATTACTATATATGGTAGATGGACAGAGATTGATATGACTGCAGGAATGGTTATTGCTTATATAGGAGAGTAGTGCTAGGACTAGGCGCAAATATAACTAGTGTCGCTAAAGCAGGCACAACTATTGTAAAAGATGGCTTAGTGTTAAGGCATGAATATAAGGATAGCCCTGTACAACTTGTTAGTTCTGGAGCTGCAAATATAAACGCAGATGCAAATGGCACTGAGTTTATAGATGTTGGGCTTATAGACGTAACTACAACCGATGTGTCAATATCCGCATGGGTGTATATAACAAACTTCGTCCAGTATGCCGCGATCTTTAGCAATAGACACGCTAGTGGGGATAAGCAGGGCCTGGCTCTTAGGACAGACTCGAATAATACATTCCAAATAATATTAGACGAATCAACGAGTGGTTCATCAACTTCTATATCGTCCGCAAAAAACACTAACCAATGGTACCACCTCTGCGCGGTGTTTGATAGATCTGGTAGCCAGTATTTATATGTTGATGGGGTTTTGGAGGATTCAGATAGTATAAGCACTCTCACGGATAACCTAGCACACACTACATCTGCTCGTATCGGTAAGAACTACGGGTCATATGAGCAAAATGGATATATATGCAACGTGGGTTATTGGGATAGAGTTTTAACTCAATCCGAAATCAAATCAATAATGCAAAAAGATTATGCAGGTTTATCTGATAGCGAGAAAACAGATTTAGTTTCATGGTGGAATTTAGATGAGACACTTGGAGATAAGAGTCTAGTTTTAGACAACAATAGTACCTTTGGATTAAATCTAATTACCAATGGTGATTTTTCAAGTGGATTAGATGGATGGGGAGGAACAGGAAGTGGAAGAATTACAACATTAAACGGTATAACCACTTTAAATGGTACAACTGGAGTTGCTCAACTAATACAAGCAAATGTATTAACAGATCTAGAAACTTATGAAGCTGAATTTACAATTACAAATCATAATGGTGATTTAACATATAGTCAGGTTATGGATAATACTGGAGCTTCACTATATGAGATTCCAGGAGATGGAGTTTATAAGATTCACTTCACCCACACACATAGTAATAAAAATATAATTTTCCGAGCAAAAGATGGTTCTGCATTTTCAATAAGTAATATATCAGTGAAACAAATTAACGGTAACACAGGAACTTTATCATAATGGCAGCGACAATACAAAATATAGAATTACCAAAATTAGCTAGAGCGAGAGATACGTCTGGAAATAATAATCACGGTCAGATATATTCTGGACGCGCATTAGAGTTTGATGGGATTGGGGATTATTTGACGGTTAATGATGACACTTCTATTAGGCCAACTGATAGCATTACCGTGGCGTGTTGGATTTATTACACTGGTAGTGGTTATGGGACTATCTTTGGACAAGGATATGGTTGGACAAATGGAGTGTGGCTGGCAATGTTATCAGGTCAATTACGGTGTGAACTTGATGGTGCTATAAGTCATAACGACTTTAATTCACCTATAAACGTGGAACCAAGCAATTGGTATAGGATAGTCATGACATACAACACTGTAGATGGTGGGGTTTTATATATGAACGGGGAGGTTGTTGATACGGTGGCTGCTAATGGATCTATAACACAACCCACCTCTTCTCCATATCAAATAGGGGGAAGTGGTACTTACTTTTTTGGTGGGGCTATGGCTGATTTCCAATTGTGGGATACCACCTGGACAGCTGCAGACGTAACATACGATTACTTAAATCCAGAACAAACAGCTATAAGTGGTGGAGGTACAGCTTTAAC
>Ga0307995_1000538_pt1 | contig 26129 bp, 16 predicted proteins | sample EllFjometagen262_FD_203132 | JGI IMG/M metagenome (GOLD analysis project Ga0307995, IMG submission 203132) | Marine microbial communities from Ellis Fjord, Antarctic Ocean - #262 | ecosystem: Environmental > Aquatic > Marine > Unclassified | place: Southern Ocean | collected 2014-11-02 | reverse complement strand
TATAATCAACATCATAAGTGTATTGTTTGAAAAAGAAATGCTATCTATTTCTATTTTAAAAAAGTCTAATCGATATGATTTTGAAAGGGTGGACTTCACCTATTTCAATAATACACCTGTTTATATACTTAAATTCAAACCTTCTGGAAATGAAGACTTTGCAGGTAAACTTTATATAGATGCAGATGAAATGATACTCCTAAGGGCAGAGTATAAAAATGTTAAAGACATTCGTGACATTAGCCTATTAGGTTTTTCTTTCAAACATTATTTTAAAGAAATAGCAATTCAGTTTAAAAAAACGGCCTCAGGCAAATATGCATTACAATATTTAGAAGCTATTGATCAATTTGAAACAGGAGTAAACCGTGCATTTAGTATTCTAGAAAAAAATAAAGTTGTCAAAGGACGTAACAAACAGAATGAATTGAAAATGGAATTAAATTTCCAAACAAATCAATTTCAAAAATATCAAATGGTTGTTTTTGAAAGCGAACGCATTACTCAAAAAATTTTTGATGCTTTTAAAGAAAAACCCTCTATTTTACCTGTTAATCTGATCCAATATGATCCCACCTTTTGGGAAGGTTATACAATCATTGAACCTAATCAAGTGATTAAAGAGTTCAAAGTGGAGAACTAATTTCTCAATAAAATATTGTGAACCATTACTACTCTAAAATTTTATAAATATTTCTACTACATTAGCTCAAAATCTAAGAGTATGAAAAAATATTTATGGGCATTAGTAGCTTGTTACTTATTGACTCAATGCCAATCTCCAAATTCAGAAGCTACTCCAATCATTTTTACAATCAACACCTTTGATGTGCCCAATAACCAAATGGAAGTTACTTTTTCTATCACAAATACCTCCAATACACCTTGGGAGGGAGGTACTTGGTCTTTACATTGGAACAGTATTTTTGGTGAAATAATTATCGAAACATTACCCGAGGGAATTGAATATACCTATGTAGATGGACAACAATATTTAATTTTAACATTTGGTGAACAATACAGCTTAAAGCCAAACGATAAATTAATCTTTTCAGTAAAGCAGAAAGGAATTATCCCCCGTCTAGCAATGGGACCTATGGGATTTTTTGTCCATAACGATAAAACAAAAACCAATACAGATCTCGAAAGTATAATTATATGGAAAAACGCAAAAGGAATTAAAGGGCTCAACCTCCCCTCTGCTGCAGATCGCTATACTACCTATGAAACATTGGAATTACTCTCTAAAGATCAACTGGATTGGGTGATCCCAACACCAGAAAAACAAATTTTCAATGGAGAATATCGCCAACCATCTGCTTTAAATTTTGATTTGAACAGTTTTAAAATAGAGGTGGATTTTATAAAAAACAGACTTCAAGAAGGACTTACTATAAAGGTGAATTCTGATGAAAAATTAGACTATAATTTATCCGTGATTAAGAATAATTCTCTCAGCGAAGAAGCATATAAACTAATTATTTTAGAAGACAAAATTAAAATTGAAGCCAGTCAGTCAGCAGGAATTTTTTATGCATTTGAATCCTTACATCAAATTCTCTTAATTGCTCAAAATGAAGAAAAAGGATGGCCTTTAATTACAATTCATGATAAGCCACGATTTAAAAACAGAGGATTTATGTCAGATGTGGCTCGTAACTTTTATCCCAAAGAAAAGCTTTTACAAATTTTGGATTATATGGCGCTCTATAAGTTAAATCGTTTTGATCTAAAACTTACTGATGATGATGGCTGGCGAATTGAAATTCCTGGACTTCCCGAATTAACTCAGATTGGGGGAAATCGTGGTTATACACAAGATGAAAACGATCGTTTGATTCCCATGTATGGTTCGGGATCAGGAGATCAAGACAGTTCGGGAAATGGATTTTTAACTGGTCAGGATTTCGTTGAAATCGTTCAATACGCCAAAGAGCGAAATATAGAGGTGATTCCCCAAATTAGTTTTCCTTCTCATGCGCGAGCTGCAATCAAAGCTATGAAAGCTCGCTATGACAATTTTAAAGCAGTTGGAAACATGGAAGCTGCAACTAAGTATATGCTTCATGATCCAAAGGACCAAAGTCAATACCGCTCTGCCCAATTGTATAGTGATAATGTGGTTTGTATATGTGATGCCAGTGCTTATCGTTTTTATGAAAAAATAATTCTTGAAATTAAAACCCTTTATGATAAAGCGGACACCCCCATGAAAGTATTTAATATTGGTGCTGATGAATTACCCTATGGTCCTTGGCAGAGGTCTCCTAAATGTGCAGATTATATCGGAAATAATAAAGCTATTCCAACAGTAAATGATTTATATAATTATAATTTAAGATTGTTAAATACAATGATTACTGGTGCTGGGGCAAGAATGGTGGGCTGGGAAGATGCCCTTTTAGTTCATAGTGAAAATGAACAATCTGAACTTAATATAAAAGAGGAACTTTTGGATTTAGACTTCGTACCTTATGTTTGGAATAACAGCTGGGGAGGAGGTCGAGAGGATATGATCTACCGATTAGCTAATAAAGGATTTAAGGCAATTATGAGTAACTCTTCTGCATTTTATTTTGATATGGTTGATGATTATGATATGGAAAATAGCGGTATGAGTTGGTCGGGTTATGTCACTTATAAAGACAGTTGGGGAACGGAGCCTTTAAATGTTTTTGCTAATAAAGTAAAATTACAAGCTTTGGGAATTGATCAGGCAACAGTGGCAACTAAAGAATTTCTAAAACCCGAAGCTGAAGGAAATTTCTTAGGGATTCAGTCCCAATTATGGACGGAAACTATCACTTCTGAAGAAATTTTTGATGGGCTATTAATGCCAAATTTAATTGTATTTTCACAAAGAGCATGGGCTGCAAAAGAACCTTGGTTGGAACTCCCCTCGGCAAAAGATCAAAAACCTGCCCTTGATAAAGCATGGAATCAATTCGCAAATAGTCTCGGACAAAGACAACTGCCAATGATTAATAAACTATTTGGAGGAGTAGCACACGATCTTCCAAAACCAGGAGGTATTATCGATCAGGACACCTTATACCTCCGCCAACAATTTCCTGGCTTAGAAATTCGTTATACCTTAGATGGAATTAAACCCTCTAAAGAAAGTCCTCTTTATAAAAAACCGCTAAAAGTATCTACAAATAGGACAATTCATGCACGAGGTTTTGACGCTACTGGAAGGGGTGGAAAAAGCATCATAATAAACTAAAAAAATGGAAACAAGTACAAAGCGCTTACTGTCACTTGACATATTACGAGGATTAACCATCATTTTAATGATTATTGTAAATGACCCTGGTTCTTGGAGTCACGTATATGCTCCCTTACTTCACGTTGAATGGAACGGAATTACCCCAACGGATTATGTCTTTCCTACCTTTCTTTTTATCGTTGGAGTTTCAATTGTTCTCTCATTAAATAAACAGACTGAAAAAGGAAAAAATCGTTTAGAATTAACTAAAAAAATAGTCCTTAGATCAATTAAAATATACCTAGTAGGAATATTTTTATGGTTATGGCCTAGTTTTAATTTTGAGGGAATTCGATGGGTAGGTGTTTTGCCTAGAATTGCATTCGTATTTTTAGCTTGTAGTTTACTATATCTATATACTTCACGTAAAATTCAACTTTATATTGGTGCTTCGATTATTTTGGGATATTGGATTATAATGGCATACATACCTGTTCCTGGAATTGGATTTCCTAATCTTTCAGTTCCAGAGAAGAATTGGGCACATTATTTAGATAGAATGCTATTGCCAGGAAGACTTTGGAAATATACTTGGGATCCAGAAGGTCTTTTAAGTACACTTCCTGCAATTGGAAGTGGTCTCATTGGAATGTGTGCGGGATATATTTTATTAAGAAAAGACATCTTAGAAAATCGTTTAAATCAACTATTTTTTATTGGGTTTTTATTACTAATCGCTGGAGATGTTACGCAATGGTTTTTCCCGCTTAATAAAAATCTATGGAGTTCTTCTTTTACCCTATTTATGGGAGGAATAGGAATGATTTCACTTGCTGCTTTTAGTTATTATTTTGATGTAAAACAAAGCCGTTATACATTTAAATTTGCACAAGTCTTTGGTGTAAATTCAATATTTGCATACACGATGTCCAGTCTGCTTACCGTTATTTTCTATAGTTCAAAATGGTTTGGATTTGCTTTAAATAAAGAATTTATGAGTCTTTGGGAATCAATTGGTCTTCCACTTAAATTAGGCTCATTAATCTATGCGTTAGGGTATGTGTTTATAATATGGATACCTACTTATTATCTTTTTAAAAAGAAGATTTACATAAAACTATAGGAATATAAAAAAAGAATCGACCTAAAAAGAGGCCGATTCCAAACAAAAATAAATAACAATTCCTATTAACTAATTGTAATTAGCTTTTTTGGTTGTGGAAGCGCTTCTTCAAGTTTAAGTAACTTAATAAGTAATACGCCTTCATTGTAATTAGCTTCAATAGAAGAAACGTCTACACTTTCCGGAATCGTAAAAGATCTACTAAAACTATTATAACTGAATTCGTGACGTGTAAATGTTTCTTTTTCTGAAGTATTATCTTCTTTATTAGAAGAAGAGATGGAAAGTATCCCATCCTCTATTTCAATTTCAAAGTCTTCTTTTTTGTTTCCTGGAGCAGCCAACTCAATCAAGAATTGGGTATCCTGTTCAATAAGATTTACCGCAGGGGTAGTTGATGAAATTGACGAAGTTCTAACCTTCCTGTCTTGATTAAAAAGTTCATCTACTAGCGATGGGAAAAATGGGTTTTGTTTTCTGATTAAATTCATAATTTATTTATTTAGGTTAACAATTTTATCTGTTACTCCTAAATCAAAATTAAGACCATTTAATAATTTTGACATAGTGGCAGTTAATTATTAAATTTAACTGCCACTATGTCATTTAACTAATAGCTTCCTGAACTTTGTCTGCAGCTTCTTGAAAAGCAGTGGCAGAGAGGACGTTCAAACCTGAAGAATCAATAAGCTTTTTGGCGATATCAGCATTGGTTCCTTGTAAACGTACGATGATCGGAACATTAATGGCATCTCCCAAATTTTTGTAGGCATCTACGATCCCTTGTGCAACTCTATCACAGCGAACAATACCTCCAAAAATATTAATTAGAATTGCTTTAACTGCGGGATCTTTCAATATCAACCGAAAAGCAATTTCAACTCTTGCAGCATCAGCAGTACCTCCAACATCAAGGAAGTTTGCAGGATCACCTCCTGCTTGTTTAATTAAATCCATTGTTGCCATAGCCAGACCAGCACCATTTACCATGCAACCAACATTCCCTTCAAGATCTACATAATTTAAGCCCACTTCGCGCGCCTCAACTTCTATTGGATTTTCTTCACTTAAATCACGCATTGCCTCAAAATCTTTATGACGAAACAAACTATTATCATCTAGGGTGACTTTTGCATCTACCGCGATGATTCGATCGTCAGAAGTTTTCAACACAGGATTAATCTCAAACAAAGAAGCATCAGAACCTTGATAGGCTCTATAAAGTGCAGTTACAAATTTAGTCATGTCCTTAAAGGCAGCCCCAGAAAGACCTAAATTAAAGGCAACCTTACGCGCTTGAAAAGGAAGCAACCCTAGAGCAGGATCAATTTCTTCCGTGAAAATTAAATGAGGAGTAGATTCGGCAACAGCTTCAATATCCATTCCTCCTTCGGTAGAGTACATGATCATATTTCTTCCACTTGCACGGTTTAATAAAACTGACATATAAAATTCACTGGGCTCAGAAGCACCAGGATAGTATACATCCTCAGTAACCAATACTTGACTGACTTTTTTTCCCTCTGGCGGGGTTTGAGGAGTTATCAATTGCATACCTATAATATCACCTGCGATGGTCTCTAATTCAGCAAGATTCTTTGCTAATTTAACACCTCCACCCTTTCCTCGACCTCCAGCATGAATTTGAGCTTTTACTACATGCCAAGGGGAACCCGTAGTTTCTGTTAATTTCTTTCCAGCTTCAACTGCTTCAGCTGGGGTCTTAGCCACAATTCCGCGTTGGATTGTTACGCCAAATCCAGCTAAAACTTCTTTTCCTTGATATTCGTGTAAATTCATATGTCATTTCTAAATTCAGTTGCAAAAATAGATAAACCCAGACGTTATTAGTACTTCCTCCTAAAAAATATTTTGTTATGCATGTAACATTCTGTTGGAATAATATATTGTTTAATGTTTTCTTTTGTCCATTTTAAATTCCGTAGTATTTTTGAGAATATTATAATAATAAAATGAACGATTCTATATTAAGATCTATTGCAGAAAAACAAGAAAATCCAGTTTATGTTTATGATGCAGAAAAGATTCAACAACAATATAACCGCCTACAAAATGCATTTAAGGGTGTAGAAAAAATTCAAGTTAATTATGCTTGCAAAGCACTTTCTAATATTTCTATTTTAGCGTTCATGAAAGAAATGGGAGCTGGTCTAGATACGGTATCTATTCAAGAAGTGAAACTGGGAATTGAAGCCGGGTTTGCGCCTAGTGACATTATATATACCCCAAATGGTGTTTCCTTCAAGGAAATTGAAAAAGCTGCTGATATGGGTGTACAAATTAATATTGATAGCCTTTCAATTCTTGAGCAATTTGGAACTAAACATCCTTCCGTGCCAGTTTGTATTAGAATCAATCCTCATGTTATGGCGGGAGGAAATAGTAATATTTCTGTGGGCCATATCGATTCTAAATTTGGTATTTCTATTCATCAAATTCCACATGTACTCAGGATTGTTAAAAATACAAACATGCACATAAATGGAGTGCATATGCATACAGGAAGTGATATCTTAGATATTGAAGTGTTTTTATATGCCTCAGAAATTTTATTTCAAACTGCATTAAATTTTAAAAATCTAGAATTTCTAGATTTTGGCAGTGGATTTAAAGTACCCTATAAAGAAGGAGATGTCGAAACCAATATTGAAGAACTCGGTGATAAACTCACAGAACGATTTCACCAATTTTGTGAAACCTATGGAAGTGAAATCAAATTAGTCTTTGAGCCAGGAAAATTTCTAGTTAGCCAGGCGGGATACTTTTTAGTAAAAGTAAATGCAATAAAACAAACTACATCAAACGTTTTTGCTCAAGTAGACTCTGGCTTTAATCACTTAATCAGGCCAATGCTTTATGGTTCTCACCATGAAATAATAAATATCTCTAATCCCGAAGGAAAAGAGCGCTTTTATAATGTTGTTGGGTACATCTGTGAAACTGATACCTTTGGAAGTAACCGTAAAATAGCTGAAATTTCAGAAGGAGATATTCTAGCTTTTAAGAATGCTGGAGCTTATTGTTTTTCGATGACTAGTAATTACAATTCACGATTTAGACCCGCCGAAATCTTATGGTATAATGATAACGCTCATATTATCAGAAAAAGAGAAACCTTAAAAGATTTAATACACAATCAGGTACTCCTCAACTTTAAGGAAAAAGTAGAGGCATAAAAAACAGACTCTTAGAATCGTTTATAGGAACTGGTCTACTTTTAGGTACGCATCAATGACTGCTTGTTCGCCCGCCATATTAGAGCGGCTGTTGCCATGTTCCATGCCTAAAATTCCATCAAAACCTCTAGAGTGAATGTATTTAAAAATATTGGTGTAATTGATTTCCCCAGTTGTGGGCTCATTTCTTCCTGGATTATCTCCAATTTGGAAATAACCAATCTCATTCCAGCACTTTTCTATATTTGGAATTAAATTCCCTTCTTGAATTTGTTGGTGATAAATGTCAAATAAAATTTTACAGGAGGGAGAATCTACAGTTTTACAAATTTCATAAGCCTGTGGACTCTCAGATAAAAAAAGTCCTGGGTGATTTCTAAAATTTAACGGCTCCAATACCATCACAATTCCATGGGGCTCCAAAAGGATAGCTGCTTGCTTTAAACTTTCGACCACGTGAGCGGTTTGGTAGGCCATATTTTGACGTAAATCTACATGCCCAGGAACAACAGTAATCCATTTTGCATTAACTCGCTTGGCAACAGGGATAGCCTTTTTGATGTAATCCAAAAACTCCGCTCTTAGAGTTTCATCACCATTCGCCAAATTCGGCTTTTGCCAATAGATTTCATGGGCAACAAAAACTCCCATACGCAGGCCCCTTTTTTCCATGGTCTTTGCCATTTTTTCTTGCAATACTACTTCTCTTGTCCGCATACCATTATCTTCAAAAGCAGTAAAACCCAGATCAGCAATAAAATTAAGCTGATCTATCGGATCATTTCCTGCATGATGTCTAAACATACCAAGATGTGGAGCATAGGCCAAGTTAAAGGTGTTTTTAGGAACGCTTTGTCTGGTACTTGCAAAAGCAGATGCTCCTGTAAAAAGTCCAAAGCCTGATACTCCAGCTAGCTGAGTGAAATCTCTTCTATTCATCTTAAATAAATTTAGTTTTTCCTGGGGTTGGGATTGGATAATTGCCATTTTCATCTGGAAGCGATGGTGGAACACTATCCCAAGTTACTTCCGAAGGCATTAAATGCAGCTTGGAATTAAGCGCTTCTTTGAATGTGATTTTCTTACCCGTATAAGTGGCCATTCGCCCTAAAATTGCTGAAAGGGTACTTTTAGCCCCATTTTCAGCATCTGAAATAACTCCTCCACTTCGAATAGAAGCAAAAAGTTTATCATGCTCTACTTGATATGGATTTGGATCTTGATTTATGTTTGAGGCTGCATCATAATTAGCCTCCTTTTTTGAATACTTATATTGTAAAATTCCTTCCAAGTCAGTGATTTGTCCTTTTGAAGTTTCTATATTTCCTCTGGTTCCCTGAAAAACTTCATCTACCCGACTCATTGTTCCAGGGATATGTCGACATTGACTTGAAATTACGGCACCACTAGCATAGGTAAATTCTACAAAATGGTGGTCAAAAATTTCACCATGATCTTTTCCATTACGAACTTGTCGTCCACCCATTCCTTGAGCTGAGACTGGGTAATCTCCAATAAACCAGTTTGCAACATCAATATTGTGGATGTGTTGCTCTAAAATATGATCTCCACAGAGCCAGTTAAAATAATACCAGTTTCGCATTTGGTATTCTAATTCCGATTGTCCAGACTTACGCTTTTTAACCCAAACCCCAGCATCATTCCAGTAAACTTGACCACTTCTAATTTTTCCTATCTCCCCTGCATCAATTCGTTGTTTTAAATCAATATATTTCGACTGGTAGTGACGTTGCAAACCAACAACTACATTTAGTTTCTTTGCTCTGGCAATTTTAGCCGTTTCTAATACTTTTCGAATACCTACAGGGTCAGTAGCCACTGGCTTTTCCATAAATACGTGCTTGTCGTTAGCAATGGCATATTCAAAATGGTAAGGTCTGAATCCAGGAGGTGTTGTTAAGATTACCACATCTGCCAGATCAATCGCTTTTTTATAAGCGTCAAAACCGACAAATCTATTTTTTTCTTTAACATCAATTTTTTTCTCCCCATCAAAATGTTCTTGAATTCCTTTTAAACTCCTTTCAATACGATCACCAAAAGCATCAGCCATAGCAACCAATTCTACATTTTTATCTGCTGTAAGTGCCTGAACAACTGCTCCAGAACCTCTTCCGCCGCAACCTACAAGGGCAATTTTAAGCTTTTTCTCACCATGCACATTTGCCATAGCATCTACCCCAAGAGGCATTGTTAATAAAGCGCTCGTTGCAAGTGCTGTTTTCTGCACAAAAGAGCGTCTCGATTCATTTTTTTGATTTTGATTTTTCTTATTCATTATTTTTAATTTATTCTGTTAATTCGTATTTCCAATATTTTTTTTGCTCCTGATCAGAAGGAGTTTTCAAGGGGCGAACTACTCGAAACCCTACAAAAGAAGCATCAGTATGCCACCACTTACTTTTTGGTATTTGTGGGTCTCGCCTCTTCCATTTTTTTGAGGAAGGTCGTCTTGCTGCAGACCGTAATCGATTTGGATTATCCATCCAAGAACCGCCTCGGACCACTTTAGGATAAATCTTTTCACCTTCCTCCAGTGGATTGGTTACTGATTTATTACGTTTTCTATATGCAGTAGGGATGTATTGATCTAATGTCCATTCAGAAACATTTCCATGCATATCATATAATCCCAGAGGATTTGGTTTTTTAGTTCCTACTTTTTGATATTTCTCATTACTGTTTTCTCCATACCAAGCGTAATCAGAAAGTTGACTGGAGTCATCTCCAAAACTATAAGCGGTTTCAGATCCTGCACGACAAGCATATTCCCACTCAGCTTCAGTAGGTAAGCGGTAAAAATTACCGGTCATAGCTGACAACCATTCACAAAATTTTACTGCCGCCAGTTGGGTCATGCAGATTGCAGGATAATTATCAATTCCCATCCCAAAACTCATCTCTACATATGGAGTAGTTGCCCCAGAAACAGCATCTACATTTACTTGAACTTCATTGCTAGTAGTTTTTATTACCTGATTTCCATCAATCTCTCGACTTACAAAAAGATTATATAGATCCCAAGTGATTTCGAATTGTCCCATCCAAAAACTGTCAATAGAGGCATCGTGCTGTGGGCCCTCATCTCCAAAGTGACCCTTTTCAGACTTTGGGCTACCCATTTTAAAAGTTCCTGCCTCAATATAAACCATCGGAAGGATTGGATTTGATCCAGGAACTTGTTCCTGGTAGTTTTCATACTGAGCCATCCCAACGCTAATTCCCATAAACAATGTTACTAGAATCCAAGTTAATGAAAAAGAAAATACTCCGGACTGTGTCAAAAAAAACCGCATACTACATTAGGATATTTAAATTTAAAAAAAAAAACAAACTAATGGCTTTTAAAGCATTAAAATTTATTATACAAATCGTTAATTTAGCGGTTTTTTTTTAAAATTTAACTTCGGAATTATTAATATTATTATTAAAAAATAGAAGTCGTGATAAAACATATACAAAAAGTTACTTTAGGTATACGAGAATGAATTTATTTAAGAGACTAATATAACCACTTAAATAAACTTTTGGAAAACTTAATTAATTTAATTAAATTGATCTATATATGTTAAATTAATTAAGGAAATTTTAAATAACGTGCTATTAAGAATAAAATATAAATGGTATATAATTCTGTTACTTTTAATTCAATCTAGTAATTTAATTGGTCAAAGTTCAGGTGAAAAAACCTCTCTGGTAATTGAATCCACTAATCTGATAGATAACACAGAAGGTTATAATGATTTAAAAAATTACAATGGCTTAATCTCTATTATTTTTAAAGATGATTATGGGGTTCTAAAAAATACAGGTGTAGCCAAATTTCCTAGTGATAAGTTTTCTGATTATCCCGAGATAGCAGTACTTTTTGAGAAAAATTTCATTATTAATGATACGATTTCAGACTATTACTTCATTGCAGAAAACGGAATAAGTGACCGGGTAATTATAAAATTTAATGATGTTTTATTACAAAATACAAACAATCAAAAAGATTTTAATGAAATCGGGGAATCAAGTTATTACACTGGACGCTTTTCTGAATTCATCATCCCTAAGTCAATTATAATAAATGGAGTTAACACAGTACAAATTTTTGTGCTTAAAACTTCTTTAACTCCTATTTTTAATGGCGATATCTATCTAAAAGAAGATAGTGAACTAGATGATCTAGAGAGTAAAGAAATCAATTTGAATGGAGATTGGACATACACTATTTATTCTGAAAACTTGTCAAATTTTAAAACAGCGGATTATTACGTAGTTATTTTCCCTCATTATAACTTTAATGAAGAAAAATTTACAAGTAGCTCTTTTAACGATAATGATTGGGACACCACTAATTTTCCGAATTCATTTGAGCGTATTTTTAATAGGCAGCAATTAGATGGAGCTGTTTGGTTTAGGAAAAAAATAAACTTTGACGAAAAACCAAAAGAAGACTATGTGTTTGAGGTCCTAGACGGGATTGATGATGCTGACTTTTTGTATGTCAATGGTCAATTGGTAGGCAACACCAATTGCTTTAATTGTCCACGACGATATATAATTCCTAAGGCATATATGCAGAAAGAAAATATCTTTACTTTGCTTGTAATAGATAATCACGGACCCGGAGGAGTAAGTGGTCCAATTAAAATTAAAACTTCAAAACAATCGATAGATATTTCAAATGGATGGAAATTTGAATTAATTTTTGATTTAAGTATTGTTCTTTTTATTAAGGATTCTAAAAAGTTTCCAAATCCATTTGAATCAACAAATTACAGTTTTATTGATTACAATGGTAATGCTATCCAAAAATCAAAACTGGCTGAAATTATAGGAATTAACATCGGCGATGATTATAGAGCAAATTTTTATTTACTATTATCAATTACATTAATACTAATTATAGTGCTAGCGATTTTTCTTTATAGAAATTTCACATATAAATTAAACAAAAAAGAGGATCAAACAAACTTTAGCTCCAATGATAATAAATTATCAAGCCGTATATTAATTAGGTCTGGCCGTACTGATCATAATATTGAAATTAATAGCATTTCCTTGATTGAAGCAAAAAAAGATTATGTGAAAATATCTACAACAGATAATTCTTATTTGGTTAGAAATAATCTAAAAGTATTTCTTGAACAACTTCCCGAGAATATACTTATTCGTATAAACAAATCCCAAGCCATAAACATCAATCAAATTGATAGAATTAAGAAAAATATTATTTACACAAAAAATAATATTTCCTTCCAAATTGGTAAAAGTTATACAAAAACGGTAAGTCAGATCCTTAAATAATTATAATAATGTATACAGATAATGAATTTTTGTATATGTTTTTTTAACAATATCTATATTTTGAGTACTCCATATTAAAAAATTGTTGATTTTATTTTAAGAAAAAAATTATCTTTATATTCTAAAATTTAGATTAACTTAACAAAAAAATTAATTAACTAAACTAAAAAACTAATGAAAAAATTGAAACAGCTTTTATTATTTTCCTTTGTTGTTATAGTATCATCTTTAAGTTATGCTCAGCAAGATGTTTCAGGTACTGTCAGTGATGAAACTGGTCCTTTGCCTGGAGTTAGTGTCATTATCAAAGGAACTGTTCAAGGAGTAGTGACTGACTTCGATGGGAATTACACCATATCAGTATCAAATCAAGAAGCAGAGCTTGTTTTCTCATATTTAGGTTTTCTAACTCAGAAAATTACGGTGGGATCGAACAGTAATCTTGATGTTCAATTAATTAATGACGTTCAAGGTCTTGAAGAAGTTGTTGTAACCGGTTATGGAACTCAGAAAAAAGCAACTTTAACTGGTTCTATTGCGACCATTAGTGGTGAAGCGCTTGAAAAATCATCCTCTCCAAACCTAGGTACTGCTTTGGCTGGTAAAGTGGCTGGTCTTTATATTGATACTGGAAATGGAGCCCCTGGTGCTGATAATCCAGCGATTCGTGTTCGTGGTACCAATACATTTAACAATTCCTCTGCACTTATTGTAATTGATGGAATTCCAAATCGTGCAGGTGGTTTAGCTCGTATAAATCCAGCAGATATTGAAAGTATATCCGTATTAAAAGATGCATCTGCTGCAATTTATGGAGCTAGAGCGGCAAATGGTGTTATCCTTATCACTACCAAAAGAGGTAAAAAAGGAGATGCACAAGTTAAAATAACTTCCAATTATGGATGGCAAAATTTCACAACTGTTCCTAACATGTTGGAAGGTGCTGAATATATGGATTTAGTAAATTTATTAAATGTTTATAAACTTCCTACCAATGAATGGACTGCAGCAAATGCCGTTCGAGGACAACCTTTTACACGTCCAAACGGTGAAATATTAAACCCAACTTATTCTACCGATCGTATTCAGAATACAGCGGCAGGAACTGATTTATGGAACTATCCTGACACAGACTGGATGGAAGAAGTGCAACGTAAAAATGCTCCAACTACAAGACAAAATGTTCAAGTTAGTGGTGGTAATGACGATGTAACATATTTAGCCTCTTTTGGTTTTTTAAGGCAAGATGTTAATTTTAAAGATGCACCTAAAGGATTTACTCAGTATGACTTACGTTTAAATCTTGATGCTAAAATTAATGACTTTTTAAGTATGGATATAGGTTTGTATTCTCGTCAAGAAGAGAATCTTACTTCTACCAATGCACCTTCCAATGTATTTAACGATTTAGTAAGACAATACCCTTGGTTTCCAGCCTACTGGCCAACGGGTGAGTATGGACCTGATATTGAAAACGGGAACAACCCAGCTATACGGGTAACGGATTCTCCTGGATACAATAATAGAAGCACAAACTTTGTTCAAAGTAATATTGGAATAAACTTAAAGGTTCCTGGCGTAGAAGGCTTGCTAATTAGAGGTAATGTTTCTTACGACAAGATGAACTTTGACCAAAAGTTATGGCAACGACCATGGGAATTATACACTTGGGATGGGATCAACAAAGACTCGTCTGGGTTGACAGCAGCTCAACGTGGCCCTGGTGATCCTAGTTTAACTCAAGATCATACTACGTTAACTGATATCACAGCCACTGTTAATGCCTCTTATGAAAAAAAAGTTGGAGATCATTACTTAAAAGTATTGGGAGGTATAACTCGTGAAGAATCGGAACAAAGTTTCATGAGAGCCTACAAGCGTTTCTTCTTATCCAATGATCTAGATCAACTAAGTTTTGGTGGACAAGATGGACAATTTAGTCAAGGAACAGGATACGAAATAGCACGTTTGAACTATTATGGTAGAATAAATTACACTTATAAGGAAAAATACTTGTTTGAAGCACTATTCCGTTATGATGGATCTTACTTATTTCCAGAAGACACGCGCTATGGTTTCTTCCCTGGAGCATCAGCAGGGTGGGTTGTTTCTGAAGAAAATTTCTTTAAAGACAATGTATCTTTCTTAGATTACTTTAAGCTTAAAGGTTCTTGGGGACAATTGGGTAATGACAACGTTGCTCCATTCCAGTTCCTTGCTTCTTATGGGTTTTCTGCAACAGGTCTAGGAGATGTCTACACTACAGCATTTGAAACTAAAGTACCCAATACCAACATTACTTGGGAGACTCAAACTTCTGCTAACTTTGGTTTTGACTTAAGAGCAATTAACAACAGACTCTCATTAGGATTTGAAGTATTCAGAAACTTGAGAGAAGACATTCTTACACTTCCCAACAAGACGTTACCCTCTTATAGTGGAATTACACCTCCAGCACAAAATATTGGAGAATTTGAAAATACAGGAATTGAAATTACGGCTGGATTTAATGGAGAAACTAATTCTGGTTTGACTTATAACTTCTCCTTTAATGTGAGTGATTCAAACAATACTTTATTGTTTGTAGACGAACCTGATTTTGCAGATCGTCCATGGCAACGCGAAACAGGAGGTGAATTAGGTCGTCCTTTACTTTATTCTTTCGATGGAGTATTCCGATCACAAGCTGAAATTGACTCTGAATCTTTAGATTATTCAGGTGTTACGCCATTATTAAAACCTGGAGATGCTAGAGTTGCAGATATCAATGGAGATGGTAAAATTACTCCTGCAGATAAACAAAGAACAGGTGGAAGTGCTTTTGCAGATACTCAGTTTGGTTTCAATACTTCTTTAACATATAAGAATTTTGATTTTAACATGTACTGGAATGGTGCTGCTGGTGGTTTCAATAGCTATGAGTGGAGCTTTATGTCTGGAACATTAGCAAACGTACAACGCGATGTCTTTGATCGTGCATGGTCATTGGATAATCCTAACGCTCCTGCACCAAGATTAGCAGATCGTGGTGACCAATGGTATTCTGGTCAAACAGATTACGCTTTGATAACACGTGACTTTATTCGATTGAAATCATTAGAATTAGGTTATAATTTTTCTGAAGAAATTAGCAGTAGAATTGGAGCACAAAGTATTCGCTTGTCAGTATCAGGTACAAACTTGATTACCATTACAGATTTCCCTTTTGATCCTGAGATATTACAAAGCGGAGCGGATATAAACAATACAAGAAATGCGGGTGGTGGATCCGTCAACAATGGTGGTGCCTATCCTCTACTAAAAACAATAATAACTGGAGTACAATTAACTTTTTAATTAACAAAAATGAGAACAATGAAGAAGATTTTTTTTAATGTTGCAAGTGGTGTTATGTTTATTCTAGCCCTAGTCGGGTGTCAAGACGACTTTCTGAATACAACCCCGCTGAGCGAAGTTGCTGAGTCAAATGTTTGGTCATCAACTAAATTAGCAGAAGCTGCTGTATTAGACCTTTATCAAGGTACTTGGGCAGGAACACTTTCCCGTGAAGAAACGACAGATGCCTTTACAGATCAAGCTGTATTTACGCACCCTGGACGTGGAGTAGATGGATATACCGAGGGTAAAATGAATCCATCAGGTAGTTATATTGATTTCCAATGGTTTAGTTGGACTCAAATATATCCTTTTATCCGTAGTTCAAATATTGCAATTAAACAATTGACTACAAACGAAGGTGGTTTGGAAGCCGGTCTTGCTAAAAGGCTATTAGGAGAAGCTTATTTTATGAGAGCTTATTTCTACACGCAGCTAATGCGCCAGTTTGGAGGTTTAGTATTATTAACCGAACCACTGACACTTGATAGCGCAGCTGAAAATCCAAGATCTAGCTTTGAAGCTACTATAAATCTAATTATTGCTGATGTTGATCAGGCGATTTCATTATTGAATGACGCCCCTGCGGACAAAGCAAGAGCACATAAAATTACAGCTTTGGCATTGAAGTCAAGAGTTTTAACGCATGCTGCTAGTGATTTATACGATCAAACCAAATCAGCTGGAATTTCAACAATTTCATCCTTTGCAAATAAAGAACTTATAGGATATACTTCTGGTTCTCAACAACAACGCTGGCAAGCAGCTAAAGTAGCTTCAAAAGCGTTATTAGATGCTACAACAGGATATAAGCTTGATTTAGGTGCACCAGCTTCTTTTGAAGAAGCAAAGCAGAATTACGAAGATATCTGGTTACAAGGAGATGAAAATCAAGATTTTATCTGGGGACGTTTAATCGAGTCCTTCGGTTTTGGATCAAGAACTTATGATGGGGGTAATGAATGGTCACAAGGACCTGGAATGGTTGCTTTATATCATGGTCCAAATGGATATCACGAGTGGGCAGGAACTACACCTACAGAAGCATTGGCTTCTAAGTATAGTCTAGCCGACGGTACTGATTTTGATTGGAATAATCCAGATCATGCTAGTGATCCTTACGGAAACCGAGAAGCTCGTTTTTATTCAACTTTATTGTTTGATGGAGCACCTTGGAAAGTAAGAACCTCTGACGTTACTAAATATGATAACTTCAATGAAATTCAAACGGGTTATTACACCTTCAAAGATGGAACTATTGTAAATGGTGTAGACACTCGTCAAGGACCTATTGAAGATTGGAATGGTTCTAGAACAGGTTACTACTTCAAAAAATTCATGGATCCTTATACTCCTGCATCATGGCCAAATGATCTACAAAAAATAGATGCGCCATATGTACGTTATACTGAAATCCTTTTAAATTATGTGGAAGCAAGTATTAATCTTGGAGATGAAGGGGAGGCTAAAGCATGGTTGAACAGATTACGTTTCAGAAATGGATTACCAGAGATTACAGCATCAGGTTCTGTTCTAGTTGAAGTATATAAAAGAGAACGTGATAAAGAATTGGTAAACGAAGATGCGCGTCTATATGACATGAAGCGGTGGTTAGAAGGGCCTTATTCATTAGACAAACAGGTTCAGCAGATTTTAATTCAAGCTACTCAAAAGTCAGGAAGTGGAATGACTCCTGCTAATTATCAAAAAAGTAGTTCTGATTTTGAATATGCTTACAGACCAACTGATATTGTATTTGAAAACAGAGTATGGAAAGATCAGGTTTATTTTATGCCTATTCCTCAGGCTGAAATAGATAGAGATCCTTCAATACAACAAAACCCAGGGTACTAATAAAACCCTTATTTAAAAATTAAAATAACCTGGTATTTTATACCAGGTTATTTTTTTTTAATATTGTTTAATAATACCTTTTTATGAGAAATATTTTAGTTCTATTGACCTGTATGTCTTTCATATTTTCATGCACAACATCGGAAAAATCATTTGTAAAGTTAAGTCCCAATAAAACAAACGTAGATTTTCAAAATAAATTAAACGAAACCCATAGTTACAATTATTTCACCTATCCCTATATGTATCTTGGAGCAGGAGTTGCTGTTGGAGACATTAATAACGATGGTCTAGAGGATATATATTTTACTGGGAACATGGTGTCAAATAAACTGTATTTAAATAAAGGAAATATGGTGTTTGAAGACATTACTAAAAGTGCCGGAGTTGGTGGAGATTCACGCTGGTTTTCTGGAATTACCATGGTCGATATAAATCAAGATGGATACTTAGATATATACTGTTCTGTAGGAGGGAAAAATAAACCAAACAATAATGTACTATATATTAACAATAAAGATAATACGTTTATAGAAAAAGCAAAAGAGTATGGAATTGATGACAATGGCTACAGTATGCAATCAACTTTTTTAGATTATGATAAAGATGGAGATCTTGATCTCTATGTAGCAAACTATCCTCCTACCAGCTTCACAGCACCCGTGGATTACTATAAATACATGCTAGACAATCACAGTGATCAAGATTCGGATCACTTATACAGAAACGATGGAGGAACTTTTACTGATGTAACAAAAGAATCTGGGATAAGTAATTTTGGTCTAAGCTTGGGTGTAGTAGCTTCAGATTTTAATAATGATAATTATCCTGATTTATATCTTTCTAACGACTTTAACGCACCTGATTTTCTTTATATAAATAATGGAGATGGAACTTTTTCAAACAAAATACAACCGGTTTTAAAACAAACCTCATTTTTCGGTATGGGAGTGGATAGTGCCGATTTTAATAATGATGGATGGAATGATATTTTTCAGTTAGACATGAGTGCATCAGACAATTATCGTTCAAAAGCGAATATGTCTTCCATGAATCCAGAAGTTTTTTACCAATCTGTTGCGCTAGGCTTACACCATCAGTATATGCAAAACTCATTACAACTAAACCAAGGAAATTTGGAAAATAAAGAACCTGCATTTAGCAACATCGCTCGCTGGGGAGGGGTGTCTTCTACAGATTGGAGTTGGGGAGGTTTATTTGCAGACTTTGACAATGATGGATGGAAAGATCTATTTGTAACCAATGGTATCCGTAGAGATGTAAACAATAAAGATTTCTATAATGAGCATCGTGACTTTTTTAATAAAATGGAAAATGACTCGAATTTCAGAAATAAAGAAGATGAGGTTAAACTACTAAACTATTTAGAAAAAATTCCCTCACAAAAATTAGCCAATTACATGTTCCAAAACCAAAAAGAAAATGGCTTTGAGGACAAAAGCAGGGCATGGGGATTAGATGAAAAAACATTTTCAAATGGAGTGGTCTTTTCGGATTTAGATAATGATGGAGATCTCGACCTAGTCATTAATAACTTAGAAGATATTGCGAGTATCTATGAAAATAATCAAGCTACTGGAAACTATCTTGACTTTACACTCTCAGGAAAGGATCAAAGTCTTCCAATGGGAACAAAGATATACATATCACAAGGAGAAAATCTTCAAATGCAGGAATACAATCTTACACGAGGCTACATGTCTTCTGTTTCACCAAGAATTCATTTTGGTGTGGGAGCTTCGAAAAGTGTTGATAAGATTAGAATTGTTTGGCCTGATAGTAAAGAAACGATTATGGAAAATGTGTCCACGAACCAACGCTTGAATATTGCTTACCATGAAAGTGCTGTAGATGTAGTACAAAACTCTACAATAGCGATTGCTTCAAAAAAGTTTGAAACCCTAACTCAAAATGATCCCTTTCTTCATAAAGAAAATCCATATAATGACTTTGAAGTGGAAATTTTACTTCCACACAAAAACTCAACTTTAGGTCCTGCACTTGCTGTAGGAGATTTAAATGGAGATCAAAGAGAAGATTACGTTGTGGGAGGTGCTATAGGGCAGCCTGCGGCCCTTTATATACAAAATGATGATGGAACATTTCAATATAAAGCTATATCTATATTCGATAATGATAAATTTTATGAAGACCTCGGAATCGTAATTCTAGATGCAGACAATGATGGCGATAATGATCTTTATTTTGCAAGTGGAGGAAATGAATTTAATGAAGGCTCTCAAGGCTTCGAAGACCGTTTTTATGAAAACCTTGGAAACTTAAACTTTAAGCGTAACCTAGATGCGATTCCGAATACACGTATTAGCGGTGCAGAAGTTTCAGTTCAAGATTATGATCACGATGGTGATTTAGATCTTTTTGTTGGAGGTCGTTTGACAGCGAAACAATATCCTAATCCAGCAAGTTCAAGGTTACTTGAAAATCAAAGTTCCTCAACCGGTATAAAATTTATAGATGTTACAAAAGAGAAACTCCCAGAACTTAAAAGTATCGGCCTTGTCACAGCATCAACTTGGATTGATTATGATGGTGACTCATGGGAAGATCTTGTTATAGTTGGGGAATGGATGCCAATTCGATTTTTTAAAAACAACCAAGGAACGTTTAAAGAAGATACCGATCAAGTATTTAAATCAGATCAAAATGGATGGTGGTTTTCAATTGAAAAGGGGGACTTTGACAATGATGGAGATCAAGATTTAGTGGTTGGAAATCTTGGGACAAATTATAAATACCAAGCTTCGGTTGAAAAACCTTTTAGCGTCTACCTAAATGATTTTGATGAAAATGAAATCAAAGATATTGTTTTAAGTTACTCCACAGGATCTGAAGAATACCCTGTACGAGGAAGGCAATGTTCTTCTGAGCAAATGCCTGCAATAAAGAAAAAATTTAAAAACTATGATGCATTTGCAAGTGCCTCATTAAAAGACATCTATACAGATCAAATGTTGAATAATTCCCTAAAATATGAGATCAAATCTTTTAAAAGTATATATCTAGAAAATAATGATGGAAAGTTTATCGCAAAGCCACTTCCATTGGAAGCACAATATTCAAACATCAATGCTTTTGTAGTAAAAGATTTTGATTCAGATGGTAATCTAGATCTTGTAATCGGTGGAAATTTATACGATGCAGAAGTTGAAACTCCAAGAAATGACGCTAGTTATGGTCTTTGGTTGAAGGGGGATGGTATGGGTAACTTTAAAACTCAAAGACCTTTAGTCTCTGGATTAAATTTAAGCGGTAATGTTAAAGACATAAAAGCAATAAATGTGGGAGAAAACCAACACTTACTTTCCGTCAAAAACAATGATTATGTACAGCAAATAAAAATCAACTAAATGCGTTTTCTTTTTATTTTAGTATTATCGGTACTTATTCTTAGCAGTTGTTCAAATTCAAGTTCAGCTTTTAAAGAATTTATCGTTGGGGACTGGCAAATTGAAAATCCAACACTCCAATCATTTATAAGGTTTAACAATCAGGGAAAAGTAACGTTCTATTTTAACCGCTTTAGTTATGAAAAAGATAGTTTAGCTGAATATGGAAAATGGAGGCTTAAAGAAATTAAAAAAGGAGTTGGCATTGATACTTTTTTAGTAGAACTAGAAAAAAAGCCCTCTAATACAATATTTAAAATGGTTATTGTTAATGAAAATAAATTAAAAGTCATTGATGATATAGGATACTCACGTTTTACAAGACTAGAAAACTAATTACTTTATTTGGTTAAACACATTTCCTGAATAATCAAAAAGATAATAATGGGTTCTTTTCTGTTCCTCATTTTGGTCATCTGAAAAAGAAAAATCTAGTTTTGAAATATTACTCTTCCCATCACTATACAAAGTAAATTTTTCAGGATTAAAGGTTTCGAAGTTTCTACTCGACATAAGTGATTTGAGAAGAATCTGCATGTAAACACGTTCTAATAATTTTTGGATCATCTCATTTTCAAGGTTATTTTCAACAAGAATTTCGTGTTCATCTCCATTGGCTTTCATCCATTCGAAAGAATAGTTTGTTGGAGCCATTTTTTGAGTTTCCTGAGCGCTCAAAAATGATGGGGAGATCATAAAGAAAATCAGTACAAAACAATAACTTCTAAGCAGCATTTTAATTCAAATTTAAATGATTATATTATTTTGTAATTTACAAATACTAATGTAAATTAGAACGATGGATAAATGAAGATTTGATGAGAATATTACCCTCCCTTTTATTTTTTATAATAATGTCAACTTGTATTATTTCTTGCAACAAGGAAGAGACTCTCATAAATGATATTAAGTTTGAGTTAAAAACTGAACTCTGGCCTAATGAAGGAGGTAGTATTATACCCAGCTCAGGGAAATATTCTGCCAACATAATCAAAAGTATATATGCTCGTCCAAAACCTGGGTGGGTCTTTGACCGCTGGGAAGGCGCTGTCTCTGGTAATGACAATCCAACACAAATTGCTTTCTTTGCAGACCATGCAATACGTGCTGTTTTCGTAAAAGATACTTTTAAAATACGTACCATGGCCGGAGGAAAAGGAAAAGGAACTGATTTGAATCAATTGTATTATCCTACAGGTATAGCTCTTGATCCAACAGGGGATCTTTTAGTAAGTGACATGTACAACCATCGTATTCAAAAATGGATGCCTGGAGCTACAGTTGGAGTAACCGTAGCTGGCGGTAATGGTTTTGGAATGGGTGACGATCAACTTGATGAACCCGGTAAAATTGAAATAGATGCCCAAGGTTCAATTTTTATTGCGGACACAAGGAATCAGCGAATTCAAAAATGGGAATTTGGTGCACTAAAAGGAGAAACAGTCGCAGGAGGAAAAGGTATGGGAGAAGGCTTAAACCAATTTAATAAACCCTTTGGTATTGCATTGGATAAAGAAGGATACATCTACGTTTCAGAAATTGGAAATAATAGGGTTACAAAATGGGCTCCAGGGGCTGAAGAAGGAATTATTGTTGCCGGAGGCAATGGAGAAGGAAATGCACCAAATCAACTTGCTTTACCTCTTGGATTAACAGTAGACAATGAAGGAAATGTATATGTTGCTGATACCTACAACCATAGAATCCAATTATGGAGACCGGGTGCTGTTAAAGGTGAAACATTATTTTCTTTATCTAATACAGAAAATGAGTCAGGTTTGACTTATTTCAGTGGAGTTACTTACGTTGAAAAGGAAAATTATTTATTGATCACCGATTATCAGCAAAAAAGAATAATTCGTTTTAACCTGGAGAACAATACATATGAGACTGTTGTAGGTAACACCAACGATGTCAACCAAGCTGATTTATTAGCTCAGCCCTATCAAATCACTCTTGACATCCTTGGTGATATAATTATCGCAGATGCCAAAAATAACCGGATACAAAAATGGAAACCAGAGACCAAAAATTAAAATCCCTTAAGCTCGAAACAAAGTTTGTTGTTCTTACTGTTTTAATATTATGCCTTAATGTCCTATTCATCTCATGCGAAACAAAAGCTATCAAAAATATCAATCAAAATAATCTAAAACTCGAAAGCAGTCCCTACCTGCTTCAACATGCAAAAAACCCTGTTTACTGGCAACGTTGGGATAAAGAAGTCTATAAAGACCTAAACCCAGAAGAAAAATTAGTGGTGGTAAGCATTGGATATTCTAGTTGTCATTGGTGCCATGTCATGGAAAAAGAATCTTTTGAAGATCGAGAAGTTGCTGATTACATGAATCAAAATTTTGTAAGTGTCAAAGTGGATCGTGAGGAAAATCCAGAAGTTGATAATATCTATATGACCGCAACCCAAATGATGACAGGAAGTGGTGGGTGGCCACTCAATGTGATTTGCCTCCCTGATGGAAGACCAGTTTATGGAGGAACCTACCACACCAAAGAACAATGGCTTGAGATTTTAGGAAAAATCCAAAAACTTTACACCAATGACAAAAGCCAACTTATGGTTTTTGCAGATCGTGTAGAAAAAGGAATTCAAGAAGTAAATACCTTTGAAATTTCTCCAGAGTCGAAGCTTATTTCACCCTCTATATTAGAAGATGAAATGCAATATTGGATGCGGGAATGGGATGAAGAATTTGGGGGTGAAAAAAGAGATCAAAAATTTATTACTCCTGTAAAATTTAATTATGTACAACAGTATCAAAAGCTTACTGGGGATGAAAAAATCAAAGAATACTTTGACAAAAGCTTAATGACCATTGCCCACAGCGGTGTTTTTGATCCCCTGGAAGGTGGTTTCTACCGCTACTCCGTGGACCCCTATTGGAACATCCCTCATTTTGAGAAAATGCTTTATGATAATGCTCAAGTTTTAGGCTTATATTCTAATGCCTTTAAACAATCTAAAAATTCTATTTTTAAAGAGCGAGTATACCAAACCTTTAGCTTCTTAAAAAAACGAATGGCAAATCCAGCTGGGGGCTATTATTCAGCCATCGATGCTGACAATAATGAAGGTGAAGGACGTTATTATGTATTTTCTAAAGAAAGTCTCCAAGCAGCAGCTGAGGATGATTTTGACTTGTTGGTAGCTTATTTCAATATTGACCTAAACGAACCTTTTGAGGAATATTTTTACAATCTAAAATTAAGACCAATTGATTCCGCGTTTTTAGAACAACATAAAATCGATAGGGAAACCTTGGAAGCAAAACAAAAGTCTTGGATTTCAAAACTTAAAGTGGAAATGGAAAAACGTGAATTTCCGCTAATTGACACCAAAACAATCACTTCATGGAATGCACTATTAATAGTAGGATTAACTCAAGCTTATGAAGCCTTTGGCGATCCTGATTTTTTAAAAGAAGCAGAAAGTATTTATTCCTTCTTAAAAGAAAATAGCTATAAAAACAAGCATTTTTTCCATACTTTTCAAGAAGGAAACCCGAAAATAGAAGGATTTTTAGAAGACTATGCTTTTATGACTCAAGCGGCAATTACCCTCTATAAAACCACTGGTAATTCAACAATGCTTGAAGATGCAATTGCTTTCAATACCATTGTGTTAAAAGAATTTAAAGATGACACCTCACCGTTTTTCACCTTTACAAAAGACCCCACACTTTTTTCAAAAATTGTTGGAGTATATGATAATGTCATTCCCTCTGCAAATGCGGTTATGGCAGAAAACTTATGGACCTTAGGACAGTGGACGGGTGAAGAAACGTATTCAAAACAAGCGGAAGCTATGATTCAAGGGGTACTCCCCTATTTTTCAGAAGGTGGTGGAAGCGATTATTCACAATGGAGTCAACTCCTAGCCAAGGAAGTCTATCCTCATTTTGAAGTAGTTATTATTGGTCCTGAATCAAAAAATAAAACCGTTGAGTTCCAAAAAGAATATTATCCCAATGCAGTCTTTCAAACCAGCAGGTCAGAAAGTGATTTGCCTTTATTAAAAGATCGCTTTTTTGAAGAAGAAACCTATATATACGTTTGCCAAAACAGGGTATGCTTACGTCCAGTTAAAAGTGTTAAAGAGGCAATAAAACAAATGGATAGTTGGAATAATTAGGTGATTACCCCTGAACCTAGTAATTCTTTTTCTTGATACCAAGCCACAAACTGTCCTGATGTAATAGCAGATTTTGGTGCTTCAAAAGAAAATTTTGAAGTAATAAGTCCAAGACTGATTTCACCACTATAATTTTCAAAACTTCCATCTGTCATTTTTACATCTAAAACAGCAGAACTTCTTCCTCCAAAACGAGCAGGAATTCCACCTTTGTATTTAGTTATTTCACTTACAGCTGCGGCATTAAAAACTGAATATAATCCTCTTTGATGTGAAGCATAAAAGAGTGGCATTTCATCCATCAAGATCAAATTTTGATCAAGTCCACCACCTCTAACAATAAATCCAGCTCGCCCTTCGGCAACACTATTTATTCCTGGAAGCATTTGTATAGTCTTAAAAATATCTGTTTCTCCCATCACTATGGGAATTCTCTTAATTTGTTCAATGTTTAATTTTTTAATACTGATTTCTGTTG